>Ga0194133_10001045_pt1 | contig 52394 bp, 39 predicted proteins | sample TA2KigOf40mmetaG_FD_155448 | JGI IMG/M metagenome (GOLD analysis project Ga0194133, IMG submission 155448) | Freshwater microbial communities from Lake Tanganyika, Tanzania - TA2015055 Kigoma Offshore 40m | ecosystem: Environmental > Aquatic > Freshwater > Lake | place: Tanzania: Lake...
CTACTTCATCAAATTCAAAGTGATTTTGCTTCAAAACCGCCATTCTCTGCCCAGGAGTGATATGGATAGCTCCTGAGGTGGATTCCATTTCCCCTGAAAGGATTTTCAGAAAAGTGGATTTTCCTGCTCCATTGGCCCCAATCACCCCGTAACAATTTCCAGGTATAAATTTTAAATTGACTTCCTCAAAAAGTGTTCTTTTTCCAAACTTAAGGGAAAGATTATCTACTAAGATCATGGGTATTTTTTGAATTTAAACGAAGCAAAGATAAAAAATAATCCCCTTTTCGCTTGCTTGGATTCTGCGTAATATCTGTAAATTTAAACCTTTCAAGGCTAGAGATCATCTAATTAGGTAGATGTCAAAATAAGCCTTCTGTATTAACCGTGCTTACATTCATAAAATTTCTCCAAAGGTTATTCCTGATTTTATTTATTTGCTTGGCGAGTTCTCTTTCTGTACAAGCCCAATTATCTACCATTGGAACGGAGTTTTGGTTGGGATTTATGGAAAACAACCGCAGTCTTCCTGCTACGCCTGATTATGCAGTCATCCTGATAACTGCCACTGAAAACACTTCGGGAATGATCGAGTACCGGGGTAGGGCAGATGTTTTTACACTTACGACAGGACAGCAGTATATTTTTCGAATTTCCTCCGCAGACTTGGACTTGTTGCACCGTACTTCAGGAATTGTAGAAAACCTAGGTATTCATATTACTTCTTCTGGCAAAATTGCGGTACATGCCATCAACGAACGGTACCGAAGTGCGGACGGAACCGTTATTTTACCCGTAGGGGCCTTAGGAAAAGACCACTACATTACCTCCCATTTTGAGGTGAATCCATCTTCGAATTTGAATTCCAACAATGAAAGCACCTTGTTGGTAGTAGCCATAGAAGACAATACTCGAGTAGAAATAACCACCACCCAAAACTCCATTTCTGGCAATGTCAAAGGCGTTCCTTCCGAAATTGTTTTAAATAAAGGGCAAAGCTATCAGATCAAGGCGAGGGGAGACCTCACCGGATCTAGGGTGAGGGTAGTGGGATCTAATGCAGATGACTGCAAAAAAATCGCTGTTTTTGGAGGGAATAAATGGACCTCTGTAGGCGCTTGTGGTTCGGCCAACGATCACTTGTACCAGCAAGCCTACCCCGTCAATACTTGGGGTACTTCCTTTGTACACGTCGCTCTTCTTGGACGATCCTCCGGGGAATTGGTCAAAGTCCTTGCCGCAGAAAACGACACCGAAGTACGAATCAATGGTATAGTGCAACCCAAAATACTCAATCAAGGGGAATGGATAGCCTTGGAGTTTGGAGCCAATGAATCTGCAAAAATTGAAACATCCAAGCCTTCCTCTGTTACTGTTTTTTCCAAAAGTCAATCCTGCAACAAAATAACCGATCCCTTTTATAACAATGGTGATCCTTTTATGATTTCATACAGCCCTACGGAGCAATTGCTAACTGAATTGGCTTTCAATGCGTATGCCTTACCTTCTATCGTAAATCATTACGTGAATATCGTCGTCAAAGCGGGAGAAGAAAATAAAACTCGATTGGATGGAAATTTGGTAGGCGCTAGTTTTCAAAGTCTCCCGGGTGATCCAACCTACAAAATTGCCCGAATTGAAATCACCCAGGGGGTTCATGTGCTTTCTAATCCTTCAGGTTTTACTGCATACGTATACGGTTTTGGCAATATTGAATCCTATGGCTATGCGGCAGGTGCTGCATTGACCAACCTAAATTTTGAGACCGAGCCTGACTATGAATTTGAGGTAGTAGGAGATAATGTGGCCTGTCTCAATGAGGAAGGTAATTGGACGGTAAATCCAGAAAATCCCGATTTCACCTACTTTGTTTGGAACTTTGGGGATGGATCAGCTACGAAAACAGGAAAAACCGTAGCCCATACCTACACCAATCCAGGCCCATACCAAATTACGATTACCGCCTCATTAAGTCCTAATTCTTGTGATGAACAGGAAGAGACCACCTTTGAGGTGATTGTTTTGGAAACAAAGGCAGATCTAGTAGGTGCACAATCGGTGTGTCCAGATGTGGAAGAGGTTATGTATAGGGTGAAAAACAAGCAAAATATTGCTAGCATGGAGTTTCAAGTAGAAGGAGGAACAATCCTCCAAACGTACACCGATTCTGTATTTGTGCGCTGGGGGCCATCTAATCCCAATGCGAAAGTAAGGGTACTGCCTTTCTCTGCTAACGGTTGTCCCGGTCCCCCAATTGAACTTCCCGTAGTGGTCAATCTCCGTATCGTAGTAGGGGCAGCATTAGGTCAGAAAGAAGTTTGCTTCGATCCTTCTGTACGATTTAGCTATGCTGTTCCAGATCCGGTACCTGGTAGAAGGTATACTTGGGTGGTGCAAAATGGAACTATAGCTTCTGGTCAAGGAGGAGAAAAAATTGAAGTGATATGGGATAAGGCCGATGTGGTGGGAACCATTGGATTTACTGCGATTAGCTTTGTGGATGCTTCCTGCGAAGGTAAAGCGCCTGATATTCAAGTAAAAGTAGCTAAAGAATTGAAGCTTGAAATTAAATCTGTTACCCCTGTGGCTTGCTTTGGACAGCCTACAGGAAAAATTGAAGTGAATTCTCTTGGAGGAACCCCGCCATATACCTACACCTGGGCTCATGATGCTACCTTAAAAACAGGTACTGCGGAAAACTTGAAAGCTGGAATATATTCAGTAAAAGTTACAGATGCTTTAGGGTGTGAAAAAACCATTCCTTCGATAGAGGTAAAAGAACCACCCTTATTAGAGCTTAGCCAAGTGGTGGCCATTGGGACTACCTGTTTTGGAAAAAGTGATGGTATCGTGCGAATTGCCGTGAAGGGAGGAGTGCCACCTTACAGTTTAGAATTTGAAGGAAAACAGGTATTTTCTAGTAATTTCGAACTAACTACGCTAAAAAAAGGCACGTACAGCTGGGAAGTTACCGATGCCAACGGATGTAAAATCCCTGTATCTTTTGAAATTACCTCACCACCACCCCTGGTAGTAGATGTTTCTTTGGCCAAACCTGCTTGCCCTGGAGGTTCAAATGGGGAACTGCTCGCTTCTCCCTCTGGACCAGCTGGGCCTTTCAATTATATTTGGAGGCCCACAGACCAAACCACAGATTTGGCTACTGGATTGGCCAAAGGGGAATACCAAGTTCAGGTGACCGATGCTGCAGGTTGTGTTTCTTTTGGTACCGGTATAGTCTTGGAAGAGGCACCTAAAATTCGCATGCCCAATGCTTTTGATCCCAAGCAGGCACCCGGAGTTTTCCGAGGAGTTTCCAATTGCGTAATAAATTTTTCCATGATCGTTTACAATCGTTGGGGACAGCTGGTTTATTCAGGTACAGAGGGTTGGGATGGTCGATTTGAAGGTCAAGAAGCTCCAACGGGAACTTATTCGTATACAAGTTCTTACACCTATGTAATGAATGGAAATACGGTGAATGTCGTCTTCAAAGGCTCTGTGATATTGGTCAAATAAGGTTTAAGGAAGTCTCTTCCTATCCTATATTTTTTAAAATATGGTAGCTAATTAGTAATTTGGAGAGGATTTAAACAACTATCCTGGGATGGAGTTTTTTTAGAGCTGAAAGGTTATGGAAAGGGGACGATGAATTCTAAAAAAATAAGTGATTTGAAAATTATTTTCAGGGCATTATTCACCCTATTTTTTGCATTTAACCTCTCATTTTCCACCTTGGCACAGGTGAGCACCTTAGGGAAAGAGTTTTATGTGGCTTTTATGGAAAATCATGTCACAGCATTTTTGCCAGTGACGGCCTCAGTCATTGTTACTGCATCAGAAAAATCTACTGGATACCTAGAGTATAATAATCAAAAAGCATTTTTTACTCTAGAAAAAGGGCAACAATTTATCCATGACTTTGAAGACGCTAGGTATGGGGTGATTCACAAAACCTCTGGAGTAGTGGAAAAGAAAAGTATTTACATCAAGTCCTCTGGAAATGTGGCCGTTCATGCATTTAACAAGCGCCAGGCCAGTGCCGATGGAACAGTAGTATTGCCTATCACGGCCTTAGGAAAGGAGTACTATATCACTTCGCATTACGACGTATTTGAGCCAGGATTAGATATCTCCCCTTCGAATAAAAACTATGAGAGCGCCCTGCTTATAGTGGCTATAGAAGATAATACCGACGTAGAAATCACCCCAACGGCCAGGGTAGACTTAAATGGTTCTCCGGTACCTGCCGTGGCACCCATACAACTCAAGCTCAAAAAGGGCGAGACCCTACAATTAAAATCCGATGCGGGAGACCTTACAGGAACACGAGTTCGCGTACTTAATGCCAAAGAGGGAGATTGTAGAAATATTGCGGTTTTTGGAGGGAATAAAATGACTAGTGCAGGGGATAATTGTGCCACTTCCGGAGATCATTTATTTCAACAAGCTTACCCCATCACTACCTGGGGCAAATCTTATATTCACATTCCTTTGGCTGACCGTACTTCAGGAGAAATTATCAAGGTATTGGCCTCTCAGGATAATACGGAAGTAAAAATCAATGGACAAAGTAAGGGGATCCTAAATAAGGGTAAATTTTTAACTTTAGAATTTACCAAGGACGATATAGTAGCCATAGAAACAAGTAAACCCAGTTCGGTTTCCATGATAGCCAAGAGTGGGAATTGTAACGACCAAAACGATACCTACTCCCGGTATGGGGATCCTTCTTTGGTGACCTACAGTCCAGTTAATCAATTGATGACTGAAATGATCTTCTCCTCAGTAAAAATCAATTGGATTCGGATGCACCTGGTGAATATTTTAGTAAAGAAGGGCACAGCCAATCAAACCTATTTAAACGGCCAGCCCATTGGCAACCAATTCAAGCCCGTACCTACCCATGCTGGTTTCGAGTATGCACGTATTGTGGTCAAGGAAGGAGCCAACTTGCTTCAGAATGCTTCAGGTTTTAATGCCATCGCCTACGGATCCGGTTCGGTAGAATCCTACGCCTATGCAGTAGGTGCTACTTTAGAACCTATACAATACCAAACCACGACCACCTATGACTTCGATATTGTCGGAGAGCAGGTGGCCTGCCTTGGAGAAAAGGGATTGTGGAAAGTGACTACAGATAATCCTGCTTACCTTAACTTTACCTGGAATTTTGGCGATGGTAGTGCTTCAAAAGTTGGAAAAGAAGCAAGTCATACCTTTCAAAAGCCAGGGAAATACCCCATCACGGTAGTAGCATCTACTGGGGAGAAAAATTGTGGAAGCGAGGAGACTTTCCGTTTTGAAGTGGAGGTTTTGGAAGTACAAGGGAAAGTAGTAGGGCCAGTAGCAGTATGTCCATCGATTGACGAGGTTAGCTACAGCTTTGAAAATTACGCACATTTGGGAAGCTTGGATTGGGAAATAGAGGGAGGTAGTATTGTTTCTCAGACGCAGAATAAGGTGCTGGTACGATGGAATGCTAATTCTACTCAAGGAAAAATCAAGGCCAAACCTTTTACTTCTGCAGGTTGTCCTGGAAAGTTGGTAGAATATACTGTGGCTATTACCGAGCAACTGAAACCGGCTGCTCCACTGGGTAGTTCGGGAATTTGTGGTGCCGTAGTTCCCTTAACCTATGACATTCCCTATCCACTAGCAGACAGAAAATATATCTGGAATGTAATAGGAGGCACTATTTTGACGGGTCAAAACAGTGCTAAAGTGGAAGTTCTTTGGGATTTTGGGGCCGCATCAAGAAAGATCTTTTATGAAGAGGAGAGTTCGATTAATCTATCCTGCATGGGGGTATCTGAGGTAGTGGAAGTAAAAACCTATCCCGAGCTAAGCATTGAAAATATCGTGCTAACCGATCCTGCATGTGTGGGTGAGTCTACGGGAAGGATTTTGGTACAAGCAAAGGGGGGCTCGGGTAACTACCAGTACCGTTGGTCCCATCAAGTCGCACTAAGCTCTAATGTAGCGGCTGGATTGGCGGCAGGAAACTACGAAGTGATGGTTAGGGATGCTTCTTCTTGCGCAGAAAAAAGAGTTACCGTTAGCCTGAAGGATCCCGAGCCCATAGAGGTTTTTGGGCAACTTCAAGTTACTGAAGTTTCCTGCTTTGGAGGCCGTGACGGCCAAATTAGGGTTGCGCTAAAGGGAGGAAGCCCTCCGTACTCGGTCCTTGGTTTCACTTCTATTTGGGAGGCGCCATACCTAAATATTCAGGGCCTAGGTGCTGGTTCTTTTCCCCTGAGAGTTAGCGATAGCAAGGGGTGCATTCTTGTCCTAGAAGCAGTAATGACAGAGCCTGAAGAACTCAGAGTAACCCCTTCTGTGCTTCGTCCAGGCTGTGAAGGAAGTTTGGATGGTCAATTGACGCTAGCAATTTCAGGAGGAAGAGCTCCTTATGAGGTGCTTTGGACCAATGGAATGAAAGGAGCCACAATTAGCCAACTGGCAGCAGGTACATATAGCTATGAAGTAAGAGATGCCAATGGCTGTATGACCCTAGGTACAGCAACGGTAAGGCAAGCTACTCCTCAGTTGAGAATGCCAACGGGATTTTATCCAAAAGAGGAGACAGGTTTTGCTCCGGTATCTAATTGCAGCCTGAATTATCAATTATTGATTTGGGACCGATGGGGCAATTTGGTATACAATGGTGCTGATCCATGGTTAGGGAAGGTGAAAGATGAACCTGCTGCAGCAGGGACGTATTCTTACAAATTAAATTATGAATACCTTTTGGAAGGGGAAGTAGCTCGTGAAGAAATATCTGGAATTTTTGTTTTGTTGAGGTAAGTTTTTTGTTTCTGGAGATTAGGATTAATCTTTAGCTTTGTTGCTGTTAGTTTTTAATGAATGAAGAAAATACTCATCACCGGAGGTGCAGGATATATAGGTTCTCACACCGCAGTGGAACTCTGGAATGCAGGTTTGGAACCTATTATTTTAGATGATTTATCTAATTCCCATGCCCAGGTTCTGGAACGTTTGAAGGACATTACGGGAAAAAGTTTTTCATTTTATATGGGAGATTGCAACAATAGGGTAGTGTTGGATCAGATTTCTCGAGAACACGAGATTGCAGGGGTCATCCATTTTGCAGCATTTAAGGCAGTGGGAGAGAGTACGATAAAACCACTAGACTACTACAAGAACAACTTAGGATCTTTACTGGTTTTGCTTGAATACATGCGTGAAAAGGGAATAAGAGACCTAGTATTTTCTTCTTCTTGCACTGTCTATGGACAGCCAGATGTGCTACCTGTGACCGAGGTAACCCCTAGAAAAGATGCGGAAAGTCCCTACGGCAACACCAAGAAAATCGGAGAGGATATTCTAGTGGATTATGTCAAAAGCAAACCTGGGATTCGCGTAGTGGCACTCCGCTACTTCAACCCAGTCGGGGCACATCCTAGTGCTAAAATCGGAGAATTGCCCATGGGTACTCCCCAGAATTTGGTACCTTTTATAACCCAGACAGCGGCAGGAATTCGGCAAAAACTTACCGTGTTTGGCAATGATTACGACACTCCCGATGGCAGTTGCATTCGAGATTATATCCACGTGGTGGATTTGGCAGATGCCCATGTAAAAGCCCTTGGTTTTCTCTTTCAAAAGCCTCTTGATTTTTACGAGGTTTTTAATGTGGGTACAGGCAGGGGCAATACCGTATTGGAAGTAATCCATGCCTTTGAAAAAGTCAATGGTTTAAAATTGGCCTATCAGATTGGTCCAAGGCGAGCGGGAGATGTAGTTAAAACCTGGGCGGATACCCGCAAAATCAATCAAGAATTGGGTTGGCATGCAAAATATACTTTAGATGATTGCATGCGGGATAGCTGGAGATGGCAACTATCCTTAGGGGAAAGGAAAGGAATTTTCGAGTAAAAAAATATCCTCCTTAAATGAATTAGGAGGATATCGTTTTATTTTTTTTCTCTATTTATTATTCTTCTTCTTCTTCCTCTTCTTCTTCCTCCTTCTTCATTTTGTCCTCACTTATTTTTACCACCTTATCTCCCTCTTTGAGTTCCTTACTGACTACAAAATAGGGTCCAGCAATTACTTCATCGCCTTCTTTGAGGCCTTCCAAGATTTCAATGTTTTCGTAATCTGAAATACCAGTTTTTACTTCTCGAATCTTAGCCACTCCATTTTCACTCACAAACACGATTTCTTTAGGTTTGGTAGTGGATTTTGCCAAACTGTCCTTCTCGTCTTCTCTGGTAGTTACTGCAGATAGCGGGATTGCTAAGGCATTGTCTTTGGAGTTGGTTAAAATCTCTACCGAGGCAGTCATTCCTGGACGGAAGGGATACTTATTTCCAGCTTTTACCAGATCTTGATAAGACTCATTCAAGATTCTGATTTTCACCTTAAATTCAGTAACCGCATCGGGAGAGGCTTTGGTATTGGCAGTATTGGCGATACTGGTTACAATTCCTTTAAATTTTTTACCTGTAGCAGAATAGGCATCTACGTCTATTATAGTGGTGTCTCCCAAAGAAAGTCGTACAATATCGTTTTCATTGACATCAACCCTCACTTCCATTTTGGAAAGGTCTGCGATGGTCATCATCTCTGTACCAGCCATTTGCTGGGTTCCTACCACACGTTCTCCCTGTTCTACTTTAAGGCTAGAAACTATTCCGGAAACAGGGGAGATCACATTGGTGAGTCGTAGATTTTCAGAAGCTTCATTGACGGAAGCTTGGGAACTTTTTACGATAAATTCGGAGGCAATTACATTTTGTTTGGCTGCTTCTAAGTCTTTCTGTGCAGAAGTGTAATTGGCTTGTGCTTGCTCATAATCTGCATCAGAAATCGCTTTCTGTTGGTAAAGGGTTCGCTGCCGTTTAAATTCCAATTCTGTACGAGTAAACTGGGCTTCTGCCCTCTGCAAACTTGCTTTTGCCTGAGCTAGATTAGCCATTTGCTGATTCAGGTTTGCTCGTGTGCGGTCCAATGCAGAAATAAAATTATCAGGACGAATTTTTACCAAGAGCCTACCCATTTCTACGGAGTCACCTTCCTGTACATTGAGTTCGATGATTTCCCCAGCGACATCCGGGGATAGTTTCACTTCCACTTCGGGTTGAATTTCTCCAGAGCTACTCACTTTCTCAATGATGGAGGTTCTTTTTGCTAAGGCAAATTCTACCTCGGTTTCTTTGGCTCCTCCGATCCAGCCAGCAGAGCGGCCGATTATAGCAAAAATAATAATGACTCCTACTGCTCCGAGTAGGTAATACAGAAGTTTGTTGGACTTTTTAGTGGCCATGGTTTAGTTTAAATTAATTGGATTGCCAAGGTAAAAATCAAGCACCTTTACCCTAAAGATATAGGTGTATTTGGCATTGATTAAATCAGCTTGAGCATTGAAAAGATTGTTTTGTGCAACTTGAAAATCTACAGAATTGATAGCGCCCAAATCAAATCGTTGTTGGGCAATACGGAACGTTTCTTCCAAACTTTTTACCCGTACCAAAGAAGCTTGGTAGGACTGTTCGGATGCCAAAGCTGAATTGTAGGCTGTTTCTATATCTTGTCGAAGCCTATTTTTTGCTTCGGTAACCGATACTTCTGCCAATTGGCGCTGCACTCTGGCGCGCTGTAAGTTGGATTTATTGGAAAATCTAGTGAAAAGTGGAATACTTAAATTAAGAGTTCCAGACTGGGAAAAGTTATTGTCCACTTGGGTACGAAAAGGTATGATTTCTTTGGTTCCAAATACGAAAGCTTGATCCACATAATTGGAAAATGCAGACACCCCCGCATCTAGCGTGGGAAAAAATCCTCCCTTAGCCACTTTCACCCCATAATCTGCACTTTTTACATCAGCTTCAGCCGCCTTAATTTGAGGCATCAAACTCACCGCAATTTCAAAAATTTCCGCTGGACTAGCAGGGTTCAATGAAGCCTTGCTCACCTCATATTCGGGTTCTATTACATCAAAATCTTCTGTGAATGGGATTTGCAGCGCTTGGGCCAAGGCCAACTTGGCTAACCTAAATCCATTTTTTGCATTGATAACATTGAGCTGGTTGGTAGCATTTTGGGACTGAAGATCTAAAAGATCAGAATAGGGTAGTGACCCTGCATCTACCAATCGCTGCGTCCTAGATAATTGTTCCGTAGTGGAATTCAACTGATTCTCAGCAATTTTAACTTGTTCCCGATTAAACACCACGTCAATAAAAAGATTTATCACATTTAAAGTGATATCGTTTCGAGTGGCCTCTAGGGTAAATTGTCCAGACTCAAGTGTGCTTTTAGCTTGTCCAATGCTGTTATTGATTCGCATGCCTTGAAAAATGGGAGCTCCTGTATTTCCAAAAAGGTTTACGTTCCCAATTCTTCTGGTTTCAAATAAGTTGGTAACTGGGTTGATGGATCTACCCCAGCGGTATCCAGAACTAGCCCCTGCGGTGAGACTTGGCATTCTTCTTCCCTGACTTTCCAAAAGGTTTGCCTCTGCGATAAGTTGGTTTAGGGCTGATCTTTTAAGAGTTAAATTGTTTTCAATGGCTATAGAAACACAGGTAGCAAGGTCTAAAGGTCCTTGGGGAACTTCGGTCTGAGCCTTTGCATACGAGGCAAACATAAATCCACTGAAAAGAAGTAAAAAAATTTTTTTCATAGGTAGCTAACTTAGTTGGTTTACTTTTTATAAGTCAATGTCTGGAATATAGATCAACTCTTGAATCCATGGCAGGGAGGTTAAGTATTGCCTCGTAATCTCGCTTATTCCAGAATCCATCTCTATAACATGGCAAGCCAAATCATGTTTACCTTTTCTGGAAACAGACATGGTTGCAATATTTATTTTTTCCTGAGCGATCACGCTAGAAATGAATGCTATGGCTCCCGAAATATCATCTGCCTTGATGATCAAGGTGTGGTGCTGGGCAGAAAAATTAGCAACAAATCCATCTACTTCTTCGATATTGATGATTCCTCCTCCTAGACTTTCTCCCAAGACTTCAATGCTCTTTTCTTCCTTTTTAAGGTTGAGTTTGATGGTATTTGGATGATGTACGGAGGAATTTCCAATGGATTTGAATGAATAGTGTACTCCTTGTTCTTTAGCGATTTCAATGGCATTTTTGATACGAACATCATCTGTTTTGAAATCCATCAGCCCTCCCAAAATGGCTCGATCACTTCCGTGTCCTTCGTAAGTTTTAGCAAATGAATTGTAAAAAGTAATGATGGCATCTTCAGGAATACCCCCCAAAATCCGAATAGCAACACGTGCAATTCTCACCACTCCGGCGGTGTGAGAAGAAGAAGGGCCAATCATCACTGGACCAATCATATCAAAAACACTGCTTTTTGTTGTCATATGCCTTAATGCACCAAAAATGGTGCTACATCAAAAATCACCCCAAGATTACTTCATTTTTTGCATTCTTTCTCTACCAGGCATCAAATAAAAGTGCTTTTTTATGGGATGAGTAGTAGAATAAAAGGTGCAAAAGAAAAAAATGAACGGATACGGACAGGTAAATGCGCGGTAGCGATACACTTCAAGAAATTTTGATGGTGCATCCATATTTTTATATCTTTTTACCCGCCTTTACTTCCTAACGATGGTAACAAATACAATCTATCCCATCCAAATTTTAAACTCTTTAATCTTAAATTTTTCCTAAACCTTGGATTTGATGTAAAAGTTTATGCACACGTTTGCTTCAATCGCTTATATTTAGTGGCAGTATCTTAATTAAATGAAAATCTACACTTAACACTATACCCAAAACCTTCTCCTTATCTAAGCCATGTCTCTTGAATTGATTGATTATCTCGTTTTCTTTGGTTACTGTTTCCTTATCGTAGGAATGGGTTTGTTCGTTTCTCGAGAGAAAAAAGGACATATCAAAAATTCTTCAGATTATTTTTTAGCCAGCAAAGCCCTTCCTTGGTGGGCAGTAGGGGCTTCCTTGATTGCTTCTAATATTTCTGCGGAGCAGTTTATTGGCATGTCTGGTTCTGGATATGCTATGGGTCTAGCCATTGCTACCTACGAGTGGATGGCTGCAGCTACTCTGCTTGTGGTAGCTATCTTTTTTCTCCCTGTTTACCTGAAAAAGGGGATTTATACTATGCCTGGCTTTTTGTTTGATCGTTACGACAATCGAGTCAGAACTACCATGGCTATTTTCTGGCTGCTTTTGTACGTTTTTGTCAACCTCACCTCTGTACTATACCTAGGAGCGCTAACACTGAATACCATCTTAGATATTCCACTGATTTATGGTATAGTGGGCTTAGCCATTTTTTCCTTGATCTATTCCATTTATGGAGGATTAAAAGCAGTGGCCTGGACCGATGTCATCCAGGTAGTATTTTTGATCGCTGGGGGATTAGCGGCTACCTATATTGCCTTAGGCATGGTGGGAGAAGGAGATGCCTGGCAAGGACTCGGTACGTTGCGGCAAAAAGTTCCTAATCATTTTTCCATGATTTTCTCCAAAGATGATCCCTTCTACCAGCAATTACCGGGCTTATCTGTTTTGATAGGAGGAATGTGGATTACTAATTTGAGTTACTGGGGTTTCAACCAGTACATCACCCAAAGGGCATTGGCAGCTATCAACATCGATCAAGCGCAGAAGGGGATGATATTTGCCGGTTTTCTCAAATTACTTATGCCATTGATTGTGGTGATTCCAGGAATTGCGGCTTGGGTTATCGTGAAAGAAGAATTGAATCCAGATTTTATTAATGCCATGATTGATCCGTTGACCGGAGACACTAAATCCGATCGTGCCTATCCTTCCTTACTACAGATCTTACCGACTGGCTTGAAAGGACTAGCATTTGCCGCCTTGACCGCTGCGATTGTTTCTTCACTGGCCTCCATGGCCAACAGTACCTCCACCATTTTTACGATGGATATTTACGCCAAATACTTTGGCAAAAACTCCTCCGAAGCAGGTAAAGTGCGTGTGGGAAGAATCACTGCTGTGATTGCATTTGTGATTGCTGCCTTGGTGGCACCTGCCCTAGGTCAATTGGATCAGGCCTTCCAGTTTATTCAAGAATACACTGGCTTCATTAGCCCAGGCGTATTTGCGATCTTCTTCTTTGGGGTATTCTGGAAAAAAACGACCTCCAATGCAGCCCTCGTGGGAGCCTCTCTTAGTATTCCGCTTTCGGTGGTGCTGAAAATTTTGCTTCCTTCTCTTCCCTTCATTGATCGTATGGGATGGGTCTTTTTGGTGCTCTCAGCCCTGATGATTCTTATCTCCTTGATAGAGGGTAAGGGAAAAGATCATCCCAAGAGTATTGAAATCAATCAAGAGCTATTTCATACCAGTACAGGATTCAAGATTGGAGCAATTCTCATTGTAGGTATTATTGCTGCACTTTACACGATTTTCTGGTAAGATGAGAAGCCTTCTTCTAGGTCTTGATATCGGAAGTTCTTCGGTCAAGGCCTGTATTTTAGATGCCGGTTCGGGAAAATCTCTCGCTTCCAAAGCCTTTCCAGAGGTGGAGATGTCCATTCAATCTCCTCAAAGCGGTTGGGCCGAACAAGATCCTGAACTGTGGTGGGAATATGTCAAACAAGGAATTAGGTACGTATGTCAGCAGGCCCAGGTAAAAACTGGGGAACTAAAATCTATTGGTATTGCCTACCAAATGCATGGCTTGGTCTGTGTGGACAAAGCCAAGCAGGTGCTGCGTCCTTCTATTATTTGGTGCGATAGCAGAGCCGTAGGACAAGGAGAAAAGGCCTTTCAAGAACTTGGAGCATCCTATTGTCTACCGCATTTACTCAATTCTCCAGGAAATTTTACGGCTTCCAAGTTGAGGTGGGTAATTGAAAACCAACCTGAGATTGCTTCTCAGATTTACAAAATCATGCTTCCAGGAGATTACATCGCCATGAAGCTCACAGGAGAAATACTTACCTCTGAAACGGGTCTATCTGAAGGAATTTTTTGGGATTTTAAAGAAAACAGTATAAGTAAAGCACTGCTTAAGCAAATGGATATCCCTATGGAGTGGATTCCTGAAATAGTCCCTTCCTTTTCTGTACAAGGAAGGGTACACCAGGAAGCTGCTCTGGAGACTGGGCTAGAGAAAGGTATTCCTATTTCCTACCGCGCAGGAGATCAGCCCAACAATGCCTTTTCCCTGCAAGTACTTCATCCAGGCGAATTGGCCACTACCGCCGGAACGTCGGGTACTGTGTACGGGGTAGCCAATACGCCAGTATACGATCCCAAATCTCGGGTAAACACCTTCGTGCATGTCAACCATTCCCAAAGTACCCCATCCTATGGAGTGCTGCTTTGTGTCAATGGAACAGGCATTTTGAATTCTTGGTTGAAGCGATTGCTTGGCGGAAGTTCCCTGAGTTACGAGGAAATGAATGCCCTCGCTGCAGGTGCACCCATTGGTGCGGATCACTTGACTTTCTTGCCCTTTGGCAATGGAGTAGAACGGATCCTGCAAAATATACCTCTAGGAGCACACTTGCTCGGTTTGGACTTGCTGAAGCACGATCAAAAGCACATCCTGCGTGCAGCACAAGAAGGAATAGTCTCGGCCTTGACCTATGGATTCCGCATCATGAAGGATATGGGGATGGATTTGAACACCGTAAAAGCCGGTCATGCCAACATGTTTCTAAGTCCCTTATTCCGAGAAACCTTTGTGCAAATGAATCAAGTGAACTTGGAATTGTACGATACGGATGGAGCCCAAGGTGCTGCTCGTGGAGCAGGAATTGGTGCCGGGATTTTTACTTCGGAAGAGGAAGCATTCCAGGGCTTAGCACTCCTTCAAACGCTCGCACCAGATGCTGCCAAGGCAGATCGCTACGAAGAAGTATACCAAACCTGGTTGGCCCGCTTGGAGCAACTCCAGAAACCAACTGACAATTAATTACTAAACCCATACGCAACACAACCTATACCATTATGGCTAACTCATTTTTTCCCCAAATCGGGAAGATTCAATTTGAAGGAAAGGAAAGCGACAACCCATTGGCATTCCGCTACTATGATCCCAACCGGATCATTGCAGGGAAATCCATGAAGGAGCATTTCAAATTTGCAATCGCCTACTGGCATTCCTTCTGCGGCACGGGGGGAGATCCCTTCGGTCCGGGTACCCTCAAGCATCCCTGGGATGTTAGTGCTGACCCCATTCAGCGTGCCAAAGACAAGATGGATGCGGCGTTTGAGTTCATGACCAAAATCGGGGCAGAGTACTACTGCTTTCACGATGTGGATTTGATTGACGAGGCGCCCACCTTGCTCGAATACGAAAAGCGGATGCAGATTATCACGGATTATGCTGCAGCCCATCAAAAAGCGAGTGGAATCAAATTGCTTTGGGGTACAGCCAACGTGTTTAGCAATCCTCGCTACATGAATGGAGCCTCCACCAATCCAAATTTTGATGTATTGGCATTTGCGGGAACTCAAGTGAAAAATGCCTTGGATGCGACTATCAAATTGGGTGGAGAAAACTACGTGTTCTGGGGAGGGAGAGAAGGATATATGTCTCTTCTCAATACCGACATGAAGCGGGAAAAGGAGCATTTGGCAAGATTTTTAACCATGGCCAGAGACTACGCTCGAAAAAATGGATTTAAGGGTACTTTTTTTATAGAACCCAAGCCCATGGAGCCTACCAAGCACCAATACGATTACGATTCGGAAACGGTGATTGGATTCCTAAGACACTTTGGATTGGATAAGGATTTCAAATTGAACATTGAAGTTAATCACGCGACACTTGCTGGCCATACTTTCCAGCATGAATTGCAGGTAGCTGCAGATTGTGGTATGCTGGGATCCATCGATGCCAACCGTGGTGATTACCAGAATGGATGGGATACTGATCAATTTGCACTCAACTTACAAGAACTGGCAGAATCCATGCTGATCATCCTCGCCGCAGGAGGTCTGCAAGGAGGAGGGGTCAATTTTGATGCAAAAATCAGAAGAAATTCAACCGATCCAGAGGATTTATTTCTGGCTCATATTGGAAGTATGGATGCTTTCGCTAGAGGTTTGATTATAGCTGCAGATGTGATGGAGAAGTCAGATTACTTAGAGCGAAGAAAGAATAGATATGCTAGCTTCGATAGCGGAAAAGGAAAAGCATTTGAAGAAGAAAAACTTACTTTGGAAGATTTGAGGTCCTATGCGCTACAAGTTGGGGAACCTGCCCAAATTAGTGGTAAACAAGAATATTTTGAAAACCTTATCAATAGGTTTATTTAAGCTGAAAGGGAGGTGTTAGCCTCCCTTTTTTTTCATCTTGTCGGTTCAACGGATGCTGTCCAAAAGCCTTGTAGCTTCTGTCATTTCTGCTACCCGCGATTGGTAAGCTGCATTGGCTGGAACTTTTGCTACATGCTCTAAAAAATCTATGGTTTGGAATAATACGCTCTGCCAATCGTTCGAAGTGATGGAAGAGGCGATGACATGATCTCCCGTATTAGGAAAGGCCAATTCCTTTTTCTTGTCTGTGGGAGTACCTAGTTGGGTAAACATTTCTTGCATTTTAGCTACGGACACTACCTTGTCTTTTTCATTTTCATTTTTGAAATAATACCCTAGAAATACAGGTTGTTTTACTTTGGAAAAAGTTTCTGGAACCATGGCGCTGTACATGAGTACAGCCAAACTTTCGTAGCCATTGGCATGGTATTCTTCTGACCAATAGTCTCCTTTTTCCCCTTCTCGAGCCTGATAATTCACTCCATTCTCCAAAAGGGTATGCTTCATTACCCAAAAGGTCCAGGGTTTAAACAAACTTTCCAAGAGCCTACTTTCATCTCGAATGGCTGGGGAATAGAGCACCAAAGCATGAATATCCGGCTGCTGGCTAGCGAGCAATAGTCCTAGTGTACCTCCCATAGAAGTGCCCACTACTATAACTTTTTCTCCAAGACTTTTACCTACCTGATAGGCTTCTCCCGCTGCATCTACCAGGGCTTGATCTGTCAAATATTCCATACCATTGGCCCTGCTTATCCCGTGCTCAGGGAGTCGGGTCACGTATAAATTGGCTCCAAAATGAGTAGCTAAAAATCGATGCACTGGACCACCTTCCATGGGGCTGGCTCCAAATCCGTGAATGTAAACTATGGAATATGGAGTCTTTTGCTTGGTGGTAGAATCTGCCCATTGGATATAGGCTTGGTTACCTGGTTTCATCCCCTTTACTGTATCCTCCCTCTGTCGGAGATAAGCTTCTAGTTTCTCGGGTTCATTAGGGACTTGAGGAAAGGAAACCATCAAAGGTTTGGTTGCTAAAGAGGAACCAAGCATGTAGACAATTGCCAAAACCATAGCGGTTGCAAACAGTCCTAGAAAAATTTTTTTAATCATGGTAGTAGATGGAGAATAGACGTGGAAACAAAGTTATTAAGCTGGAAAAATCAAATTTACTATGTTGAAGAGAGGTGATTTGATCATTGTTAATACAAATCTACCTCTAATAACCTTTAAAAATGAATTTGCGTTTATCTTCGCACATGAAAACGAAACCCGGTATGAAAAAGTTAGCTTTTCTCTCATTATTTTTATTTCTATCACTTCACATTTTTGGTCAAGACAAAGCGGTTCCTCATCGTTCTGTTTTTTTAGAACTTGGTGGATCAGGCCTAGCTTACAGTTTTAACTATGATTTTCGGTTTGACAAGCAACGAGTTGATTCTTGGGGCATGCGTGTGGGTGCTGGAGGATTTGGAATCGAAGGAGAATCCTTTTATTCCTTGCCCGTTTTGGTCAATAAATTATATGGTAAAGACACGCATTTTTTTGAATTAGGATTAGGAATGACCTTTTTAGGATTTAAAAATGAGCGTTACACGTATTGCCAATCTGGATACTACGACGCGAATGGAGTGTACATTTGCACTATGCAGTCTGTAGATAATGATTATAACTTTATTCTTCCCATCGATGGAAGTCCTAATATCATGGGAACCATGAACATAGGTTACAGAAAAATACCCTTAGATGGAGGCTTCTCCTGGAGAGTAAATCTGACCCCCATCTTCAATAACAACGGGTTTTGGCCTCTTTTTGCAGGGGTAGGTATGGGATATACCTTTTAACCCACGTCGTTAACTTATTTTTTACCTTCTGAAATTAGGTGTTGGGTAAGTTTTGAAGCCTGGGATTCCAGGTCGATGCCCAATTCCTTCTTAGTCACTTGGAGCACTTTTTCACGCTCTTTCATGGGCAATTTATTGAATCCATACCAAGCTCCTAAAATTCCTCCCGCCAAGGAGGCTGTGGTGTCATTGTCCCTTCCATAATTACTTAGAAAAGTAAGGGTTCCCATAAAGTCAAAATCTGCAAAAAGTAGGGCAGTAAGGCACTGCAAATAAATTTCCCCCGCATGAAAGGGCATGTCTTGTTGCCGTCGATCCAACTCGCTGTAAGCATATGTCAATCCAGGATGATTTGGATTCCATTTTGAGGGCAAAGAATCTAATTTTTTTGCCTCCTGAACTATTCCCAAGGCCTCTTTAAGCAATTTATGGGAGCTTCTACCTACCAATCGGCTTTGAAAATATCCCTGAGGGTCTAATCGTAGGGTGGCCAACATACTTTCTTTATCAGCACCAGGAGCCATGCCGGCTGCTGTAAGACCTGCCGCCAATCCGGTCAGATCACGGGCATAGCCCAAGTCGTAAATAGCTAGCTTGTAAGCTTCTTGATAGGCTTTTTCTGGATCTCCAGGAAAAAATACTCCTAGCGTTGGAGCATACAATAATCCTGCACAAACCATCTCTCCTCCATAAAATTTAGATAAAGAATCTGAGTATGCGGTTATGTCGCCTGATACAAAAGGTTCACTCACTTTTGCCCATTCTGAAAGCCAATTGGCCTTCATGAGGGCAATTTCGTACGGTTCAATGGATGTTCCTTCGGTGCTTTTTAGTTCATTCAAGCTTTCTTCGTACTTCTTGAGCACATGCGCAGCAAACTTCTTGGCATCCAGGCTCTCCTCTGACTGGGTCAGCAAATACTCTACCCCTAAATTTTTCCATCGGGTATCGTCGGTAGTTCCACCAGCAGGCAGGTTAGGTTTCCAAATCCCCTCGGGAGAACTCTCACGAACCATGGAATCCAAGCCATCCACAAAACCATATTCCAGTTGAATCGAGGCCCTGGTCCACATTTCAGTAGGGGCGCCCATGGCATCTCCTATGGCAGCTCCTACCATCATGCCAAGAATTTTATCGTACAAATCCGCTTCAGTAAGACCTGAGTTGGTTTTTTCTGCCTCTGAAAATTCAACCCGAGGTGATTCATTTTCTTTACTTGCGCAGGAAAGTAAAAATGAGATGAATATGAAGGAAGCAATTTTTTTCATTTAAGAAAGGACTAAGGTTTTTGCTTGAGACAAAAGACGCGACTTTTCTTCCAAACTCAAAGCGAGGGGCAATTGTGCCAGACCTAGTATACGCCTAAGGATTTCAACGCCTCGATAGCCTTGCACTAGCTTCGGGTCTACGGGCAAGGTATACCTTTCCAAGACTAGAGAGGCGTACCCTGGAGGTTGCTTGGCCAAATCCAAATGAGCGAGGAATACTCCTAAGTCGAAAGCCGCATCACCCATTCCCCCAAATTCCGGATCAATAACTTTTAGATTTGAGCCTATCTTAAGCCAACTTCCAGGATAAAAATCCCCATGGATTAAGGTATCTTCTTCCTCTAAATACCTTTTTCCTAAATAAGCTACCTGCTCGGTTAGCCGCTCGTCGGAGGTATAGGACTTACTTAAGGCCTGTAGACCGACTTGTATGCCGTCCAAGTTAAAGCCATTGTCAGCTAAAAAAGGAAGATGAAAAATATGTTGGTGATTGAGTGCTCTCATGGCCTTACTCGCAGGAATTTTAACCGAATCCATGGCGTGGATACCAACAAGATAATCGACCAAAATAGAAAGCTGCTCTGGAGAAATTAGTTTGTTCCCAGCGTAGATGTCTAGAAAATCACTTCCACTTCCCAAATCTTCCAAAAGCATGAGGTAATTTTCAGCATTGTAGTGTAATACTTTGGGAGAAAAGGACGCTACTGATTTTTGATCAGAAATAGCCTCTAAGATGGATTTTTCAGCTTCCAATCGTTCGATTGGGGCTGGGATCTGTGGGTATTTTCTGACGTAGGCTTTGGATTGCTTGAGGATGACACTCCTTCTAGTTGTCTTGATCCTCAATACCAAATTCATATTGCCTTCTCCGGCTACCGTACGTTCTAGTACTTGTTCCCCATTTTCCCATAGAGGGAGCCTTTGTATGTCATAAAGGGAGGTATTTGCGGTGATGTCAAGCATAAGTACTTTCTCTTTCAAAGGTAAGTTGAACCAAGCAATGATGTGAAAAATTGAGTTAATTTATCTTTGCCATGAAAAGATAAGAAGTGATTTTTTTTGGAGTTGCAGGACTTTTTTAGGTAATTACTATCTCAGAAACACCCAAAATAAAATAAAGATGAAAGATTTTCCTTGGTACAAGCATTACCCCGCTTCCTTAGAAAAAGAAGTGGATTGCAAAGCCTATGGTAGCGTAGTAGAGCTATTTGAAGAAAGCGTGAAAAAATTTGGGTCTTCAACTGCATTTGAATGCATGGGGAAGACGCTAAGTTTTACTGAATTGGATAGGCTGAGCGCCCAATTTGCTAATTACCTCTTAAAGGAATTGAAACTTCCCAAAGGAACCAGGGTAGCCATCCAAATGCCCAATATCCTCCAATACCCTGTAGTCATGTTTGGCGTCTTGCGCGCAGGCATGGTGGTGGTCAATACCAACCCTCTCTACACCCCTGCAGAAATGAGACATCAATTCAATGATTCTGGTGCAGATGTAGTGGTGATCGTTGCCAATTTTGCCTCCAACCTAGAGAAGATTCGAAGTGAAATTTCTGCCAAACACCTGGTCGTTACCGAGTTGGGGGATCTTTTGGGAGGCCTAAAAGGAGGAATAGTAAATTTTGTAGTGAAGTACGTTAAAAAAATGGTACCGGCTTTTTCCTTGCCTGGATCTACTTCCTTCAAAAATGCGATGAAGCTAGGAGCCAAGCATTCTTTCCAACCGGTACATTGTACCTTGGATGATGCTGCCTTTTTGCAATACACCGGAGGAACTACCGGGGTATCCAAAGGAGCGGAACTTACCCATGGCAATATTGTGGCCAACATGCAGCAGATTTCGGCATGGATGAAATCCAAACTGAGGGAAAAAGAGGAAATCGTCATTACCGCTCTTCCGCTCTACCATATTTTTGCACTTACGGTAAATTGCTTGGCCATGTTAAAAATTGGTGCCCACAACGTACTCATTACCAACCCTAGGGACATGAAGGCGTTTATTGGAGAATTAGCAAAAAAGCGATTTACAGTGATGACTGGGGTCAATACCCTATTCAATGGACTATTAAACCAAGAGTCTTTTAGAGCACTTGATTTTTCTTCATTAAAAATTGCGGTAGGCGGAGGCATGGCTGTGCAGAAGGTGACCGCAGAAAAGTGGAAGGAGGTAACGGGAGTGGCCTTGGCCGAAGGATATGGATTGACAGAAACTTCGCCTGTGGCGGTATGTAATCCTATCGATGGTACGGAGCGAATAGGTACCATAGGCATGCCAGTGCCCAATACTGAAATTAGAATTGCCGACGATGCAGGCAATCCAGTGCCTAAAGGAGAAAGAGGAGAAATTTTAATCAAGGGTCCCCAAGTCATGAGAGGTTATTGGAATAGGCCTGAGGAAACAGCCTTAGTAATGCACGGAGATTGGTTCAAATCAGGAGACATCGGAGTTATGGATGAAGATGGCTTTACCAAAATTGTGGATAGGAAAAAGGAGATGATCCTAGTTTCTGGATTTAATGTCTACCCCAACGAGGTAGAAGATGCCGTGGCTTCCTGCCCGGGAGTTCTAGAAGTAGGGGTGATCAGCATGCCTGACCCTAAGTCTACGGAAAAGGTGGTCGCCTACGTTGTAAAAAAAGACCCCTCGCTTACCGAAGAACAAGTTATTGAACATTCTAAAGAATTTTTAACCAATTACAAGGTGCCCAAGGAGGTTTACTTTACTTCCGAACTTCCAAAAACCAATGTGGGTAAAATTTTAAGAAGAAAGATAAAAGAAGCACATTTGGAAAAGTTGGGAATCCAAGCATAGAGTAAATCAAATGAACTTGAATACTAAAAAAAGAACCGTGTCTTCACGGTTTTTTTGTTTTTTTGCATCCTCGTTTCCGTTTTGTAGGAGCAGGGAAGAAGTAACCCTATTTTATTTTTATGACCTGGCAATTAATTAAGGAAGCCTTATCTGGAAAAGAGCAAGATTTTACCAAGCTTTCCTTGCGCTCTGGAATTATCCTCTTGGCTATCCCCATGATCCTAGAAATGATGATGGAGTCTGCATTTGCCATTGTAGATTTATTTTTTGTTGCCAAACTTGGTCCCTATGCCGTGGCGACTGTGGGATTGACCGAGTCGGTCATAGTACTTACTTATGCCATTGGTTTTGGCATAAGTATGGCAGCGACGGCCTTAATCTCTCGCAGATTTGGAGAAAAAAATTACTTAGAAGCCGGAACGGCCACTTTTCAGTTGTTGGTGGTGGGTGGATTCATTTCTGTTTTTTTAGGACTTGGGGGATGGTATTTTGCCGGAGATTTATTGGCTTTGATGGGGGCAGAACAGGAGGTGTTAACCTTAGGTACCAATTATGCAAAAATTGTTTTTGCCGGAAACTCTGCCATCATGCTTCTTTTCTTGTGTAATGGAGCTTTTAGAGGAGCTGGTCAAGCCATGCATGCCATGCGAGCTTTGGCCCTTGCCAATGGCTTAAACATTGTTCTTGACCCGATATTCATTTTCGGTATAGGGCCATGGGAAGGATTTGGGCTAGAAGGGGCGGCCATAGCAACCACCTTTGGTAGGAGTATGGGGGTACTCTATCAAGTATACCATTTGGTCAATGGTAAGCACCGACTTCGCATTTTAGCAGAAAACATTAAGATCTCCTGGGTGACCATTAAAAAAATTATGGAATTGTCCTTGGGAGGAATGGGTCAGTTTTTAATTGACTCCCTTTCTTGGGTGGCCCTGACTCGAATGAATGCAGAATTTGGATCCATTGCCTTGGCAGGCTATACCATTGCCTTCAGAATTTTGATTTTCACCATTTTACCTGCTTGGGGTCTTTCTGGTGCAGCAGCTACCTTAGTGGGTCAAAATCTTGGTGCTCAAAAGCCTCGGAGAGCAGAGCTGGCCGTATGGTTGACCGTCAAATACAATATGATTTTTATGGCTTCCGTAACTGGTATTTACCTGCTTTTCAATGAGGAATTGGCTGGATTATTTACCGATGAACAAGCGGTGCGAGAAGTGGCAGCACAAGGCCTTTGGATAATTGTCTTGGGGTACGTATTCTTCGCAATAGGGATGGTACTTACCCAAGCTTTCAATGGCGCTGGAGATACCAAAACTCCTGCTTGGATCAATACGGCTGTTCTTTTAGGATTGGAGGTTCCTATGGCTTACCTCTTGGCTTTTCCTTTGGGGTTAAATTATGTAGGGATATTTGTTGCCATAGCCTTATGCCATTCCTTGCATGCCTTGGTATCCTTGTATTTCTTTAGAAAGGGAAAATGGAAGTTGAATCAGGTTTAGTCCCAAGGGTCTAGGAAAATAGCATATACGTCTTCCATATTTTTACCTAAAGCCTAGCTCCCTCTGCATGGTCAATAATTTTTCCATCCAAGCCCAGATAGAAACCCATGCAATCTGCTGTCATGCAAGAGTGCACTGGCAATATTCCCAATAAATCACCTACCTGTATGGATGCCAAGAGCTCCTCTGAAGCCTGAATAATGCCGTGTTCTTGGGAGATACTTTTTACATAAGAATAGTGCTTAGGAATGGTCCATCCTTGATCGTGGAGCAGAACTACTTCTCCAAAATTTTTATTCCCATCTGCCTGGACAAGGACATCTTTGGCCAAATGTACACCACCTCCATGGATAAGAATTTCTTTTCTAGAAAGCTGAATGTCTACCACCGGCACAGCCAAGCAGAGCGCAATATCCTCCTTGTTGCAGCTCCCTAAACCGACTTGCATCAAATCAAAGAAAACAAAATTGCCAGGACCCAATTCGTCCACTTCTCCAAAATCTTCAGCCACTGCACATCCTGGTGTATCTCCAAGGCGTGTCAGCAGCTTAGGGTACTGGACGATATACCTATCCTTTAAGCTTTTTAAGGCATCTCTACTTTCTTGGTGAATTTTTAAATTGTCTTTACCATAATAGGTATGACCAGGATGGAGATAAAATCCTCTGAATTCAAGGTTGGAACACCCAGATGCTATCGATAAAATAGAATCTATGGTGGCGGAGTCGGAGAACTGTACGCCCGTACGTCCATAGCCTGCATCGATCTCAATAAAAAAATCAATGGGGGCTTTAAGTTCTCTTGCCAAAAGAGCGGCAGTAGCTGGATTGACTACTTGTACCGACATACGTTGACGTAGTGCCAGTTGGTTTAGTCTTGGGAGTTCCCGTACGTTAAATGGAAAGGCAATGTGTATCCTTTCCCATCCTTCCTGGCTCAGGTATTCCGCCATTTTTATGGAAGAACAGGTGATTTCTGTAATTCCGTACTCCCTTGCCCATCGTCCTACTTCCTTGGATTGGGATGTCTTCCAATGGGGAACAAGTTTTTTTCCATGATTTTTGGCTTTGATGGCCATTCTTTGGAGGTTATTTCGGGTAATCCCTTCACTAAGTACCAGCGTAGGTGAGGTTATTTGGGCCAAGTAAGACATGGGTAAGGTTTGAAGTGTGGAGATGAGTACGCGTATGCAAGGATACAGAATTCCTTTAAGTTTTTTTAGAGGTTTATCACATATCAAAAGTGAATTTATCACTTCTATAAGCCCTTGATTTCAATACCCTGTTTAAATCCATTTGCCCATCCTGATTTTAATCATGGTTTAATCCAGAAAGATTATCAAGACTAGGGGTTTATCTGCAAAAAGTGAATTTGGATCGTTTATGGATTCGATTAAGAATTTAGAAAGTGATTTTTTAAAAGAAGTAGGGCAAATTACACGCTTTATCGCTCGTTTTTTTTTGGTGGTGATCAAACCTAAGCAAGAGTGGGAAGAATGGATCAATCAATGCTATTGGATAGGATACAAAAGTTTGACTCTTGTAAGTGTCACTGCCTTTATTATGGGATTGGTGTTGACCATTCAGTCAAGGCCAACTTTAGTAGAATTTGGAGCGGCTTCCTTACTTCCAGCGATGGTTTCGGTTTCTTTAGTTAGGGAAATCACCCCGGTGATTACTTCCTTGATTTGTGCGGGAAAGATTGCCTCTGGCATAGGAGCAGAATTAGGTTCTATGCGAGTGACTGAGCAAATAGATGCCATGGAAGTGTCTGGAACCAATCCCTTCAAGTACTTGATTGTGACCAGGGTGCTTGCTTCTACGGTCATGGTACCTATTTTGTCTTTGCTAGCTATAGCGATTTCCTTGTACGGCGGGTTTTTAGGAACCAACATCAGGGGTGAGGTAAGTTGGACTCTTTACTGGTTTCAAGCCTATGATGCACTAAGTTTTGGAGATTTTATTCCTTCCTTAGTCAAGACGATATTTTTTGGATTTGCTATTGGTACGGTAGGTTGCTACAAAGGATACACTTCTCAGAAAGGCACAGAAGGGGTAGGAAAGTCTGCTACTACAGCGGTAGTGGTAGCTTCCTTGCTGGTGTTTGTACTGGATTTGATTGCTGTTCAAATCACCGATATCCTAGGACTTACTTAACATTACATGACAGGTGACCCTTTACTTGAGGTTCAAGGACTTTCTCTAGCCTTTGGGAAAAATAAAGTCTTACAAAATTTTTCTTTGACTTTGATGGAAGGGGAAAATTTAGGAATTCTAGGAAAATCAGGTTCTGGCAAATCCGTATTGATCAAATGCATCATCCGGTTGTTGAACCCAGACCTTGGAATAATACGCGTTTTTGGAAAGGATATCTCCCAATTGAATCAAGAGCAAATGGACGAACTTAGAAAGGATGTTGGTTTTCTCTTTCAAAGCAATGCCTTGTACGATTCCATGACCGTCAAGCAAAATCTAGAATTTCCATTGCGAAGACATTGGAGTGAAGAAGACCGTTTGGCTCATGCTGAAACAGCGGTGCAAGAAGCTCTAGATGATGTGGGTTTATCTCATACCCAGCACATGATGCCTTCAGAATTGTCTGGGGGGATGAAAAAAAGAATTGCCTTGGCCCGAATGCTTATTCTAAAACCCAAGGTGATTTTATACGACGAACCTACTACGGGATTGGATCCGGTGACAGGGAGAGAAATAAGTGAATTGATTCTAAAAATTCAAAATAAATACAATACTGCCTCTATCCTGATTTCTCATGACTTGAGCTGCATTCGCCTTACTTCCAATCGAGTCATCATGCTTATTGAGGGTAAAAATTATGCCGACGATACTTTTGATCAACTTAGGCATCATGCTGATCCTAAGGTTAAAATTTTTTTTAGGGATTATGAATAAATCGCATACACTTTCCAACACCAAATTAGGCCTGCTGGTAATTTCGGGGCTACTATTTTTGATTTTCTCCCTGTATATGATTGGAAAAAATCAAAATATTTTTGGCTCTTCTATTCGTATAACCGCCCAAGTGGCGGAAGTGAATGGCTTGATGCCTGGAAATAATGTTCGATTCAAAGGCATGGATATCGGTACGGTGAGACAACTTCGGATGCACAACGATTCTGTCATAGAGGTTCATTTGTTGATTCAAAAATCCATGGCGCGTTTCATCCAGAAAAATGCAAGGACTACCATCAATTCGGATGGTTTGATGGGAAATAAAATCTTGCAAATCCATGATCAAAAAGGCCCATCAAGCCCTATAGAGGAAGGAGATGTATTGTATCCTTTGCCACAAGTAACTTCGGAGGCGTTGTGGGGTAAGTTGGACCGGTCGAGTGGGTCTTTGGAGTCTACTCTAATAAATTTGAATACCATCACCGCCAAATTAGCACAAAGCAAGGCACTTTGGGTGTTGCTTTCTGATCCTAGTATACCTAGTGAATTGAAGGGTACTTTGGAAGAGTTTCATCGTACAGCCAATAGCGCTACCCAAGTGGCTGAACAGGGTAAGGCTATGATGCAACAACTTCATGAGGGAAACGGTCTGGTAAATAAACTATTTGTAGATACCCTTTCGGCCATTCAATGGGAAAATAGTTTGAGACAGCTGGAGCTAGCAAGTTTGCATGCTGCCCAATTTATGGAAAAGCTTCAAATCATATCTACCAAATTAGAGCATGGCCAGGGAGTAGCTGGCCTTTTGCTTTCTGATACGGCCCTTAGGTCTCAGGTTTTGAGAATCTTACGAAATACAGAACAAAGCAGCCTGGTACTTCAAGAGGATTTAGAAGCATTGCAGCACAATTTTTTATTTAGAAACTATTTCAGGAAACATAAAAATAGTCCCTCTAAAAATCAAAAAAACATTAAGTAATACTTTAAAAAATAAATTATAAATTATTGAATAATAATAGTTTATATATTAAAAATTTTTAAAATTTTAAACACCTAATAAATACAAATCAGCCTTACCAGATACAAGTAAAAAAACTAACCAAAATATTTCTGGAAGCTTTGGGCTAGGTTTTGGCCCTTTAGAGCATTTTTCAATTTCCAGCTCTAAGTGTGCATAAGCCCGTCAATTCTATTAATTTTGTGCCTTATGCCCTAGGCATCTGCCTGAGGTGAATCAAAAGTTAAAAGAATTGTACCCTTTCTTCCATGGAAGCAAAAAAAATACGAAGCACCTTTATTGAATTTTTTCAATCCAAACAGCACCAATTTGTTCCTTCCTCTCCCATAGTGGTCAAGAATGATCCTACGCTCATGTTTACCAATGCGGGCATGAATCAATTCAAAGACGCGTTCTTGGGCAATGAAGTGGCCAAATATCCCCGTGTAGCCAATTCCCAAAAATGCTTAAGGGTGAGTGGAAAGCACAATGACCTGGAAGAAGTGGGCGTGGATACCTACCACCATACCATGTTTGAGATGTTGGGAAATTGGTCATTTGGGGACTACTTCAAAAAAGAAGCGATTGAGTGGGCGTGGGAATTGCTTACTGAAGTATACAGAATACCAAAAAATCTTCTCTATGTATCTGTTTTTCAAGGAGATGCAGGAGATATGTTGGACAAAGATCATGAAGCCTATGCCATCTGGAAAGAAATAGTATCGGAAGACCGAATCATCATGGGATCCAAAAAGGATAATTTCTGGGAGATGGGCGATACTGGACCTTGTGGACCATGTTCTGAAATCCATGTAGATCTACGATCAGCTGCAGAAAGAGCTAAGGTGCCGGGAAGGGAATTGGTCAATAACGATCATCCCCAGGTCATAGAGATTTGGAATTTGGTATTTATGCAGTTTAATCGACTTGCCGATGGGAGTTTGAAAGAGCTACCCGCCAAGCATGTGGATACCGGAATGGGTTTTGAGCGATTGGTACGAGCAATTCAACATAAATCTTCCAATTACGATACCGATCTTTTTACGCCATTTATTCAATTTTTAGAAAAAAAATCGGGAAAAGCTTACGGGAAGGACGAACCTACAGACATAGCTTTTCGAGTGATTGTGGATCATATCCGAGCCATTTCCTTTACCATAGCCGATGGTCAAATTCCCTCCAACAATAAGGCCGGATATGTCATTCGAAGAATTCTCCGTAGAGCAGTAAGGTATGGATATACCTTTTTAGGTTTTCACCAACCCTTTTTGCATGAACTAACTCCTCTGATATCAGAAAATTTTGGAGATATTTTCCCAGAGGTAAAGGTGCAGCAAGATTTTATCTCCAAAGTGATCCAGGAGGAAGAGACTTCCTTTTTGCGAACCCTAGAGAATGGGCTTCGAAAATTTGATGCGATTAAAATCGAGTTGATTGGGAAAAGAGAAAAAATGGTATCGGGAAAAATAGCATTTGAACTTTACGATACCTACGGTTTCCCCTTAGACCTCACTTCCCTAATTGCTAGGGAAAATGGATTTTCTGTGGATGAAATAGGTTTTTCACAAGAAATGGAGAAGCAAAAGACCCGATCTAGAGCAGCCTCTGAGCAAGAGACTGGAGATTGGATTTTACTTCAAGAAGATGCTGGAGTGGAATTTACAGGTTACGATACCTTAAGTGGATTTGCTCAGATCATTAAATACCGCACTATAACCGATAAGAAAGGATCACGCTACCAACTCGTGCTTGACAAAACCCCTTTCTATGCTGAAAGTGGGGGACAGGTGGGAGATACGGGAACCTTGACTTCAAGTGTTGAAAAAATTAGGGTAATTGATACCAAAAAGGAAAATGATCTTATTGTTCATTTAGTAGAAAAACTCCCCTCTCAGCCTGATTTACCCTTCTTTGCCGAAGTAAATCAAGAGAAAAGGCAGTTGACCAAAAGCAATCATACTGCCACTCACTTGCTCCAAGCGGCTCTAAAATCCGTCTTGGGGGACCACATCCAACAAAGAGGGTCTTTGGTCAATGAGGAGTTGTTGCGATTTGACTTTTCCCACTTTGGGAAAATGTCCGACGATGAATTGGCTCAGGTGGAAGACATTGTCAATGCCAAAATCAGAGAAAATATTCCTCTTTGGGAACAAAGAAATGTGTCACTGGCTGACGCAAAAAAAATGGGAGCAACGGCCCTTTTTGGAGAAAAATATGGGGAGGTGGTGCGAGTGATTACGTTTGGTGCTGATTTTTCTATAGAGCTATGTGGGGGTACTCACGTCGAAGCCACGGGTCAAATTGGTTTGTTTAAGATTAATTCAGAAGGATCCATTTCTTCTGGCGTTCGTAGAATTGAGGCCATTACCTCAGTAAGTGCTGAGCGTTACCTCCGGCAACAGGAAACTTTGCTCAAAGAAGTGCAAGAACTTCTCAAACAACCCAAAGATGTAAAGAAAGCCATAGAAAGTTTGCTTCAGGAGAGAAGCGAGCTTAAAAAAGAATTAGAAAAGCTACACCTTGAAAAGGCAGCTGGATTAAAGCAAGAACTTAAAAAACAATTTGTGTCCAAGGAGGGTAAGCAGCTATTGATAGCTTCGGTGGCACTTCCCTCAGCAGATTCATTGAAAAAGTTGATTTACGAATTGAAGCAAGAAGTAGATCAGTCCATCATTATTTTAGCGGCTGCAATAGATGAAAAGCCACAGGTAGCAGTTTGGATAGATGAAAAATTACTTCCTGGATTCCAATGGAATGCAGGAACCCTCGTCAGAGAACTTGCCAAAGAAATTCAAGGAGGTGGAGGAGGGCAGCCTTTCTTTGCCACAGCAGGAGGCAAAGACCTTTCAGGATTGCCTCAGGTATTGAAAAGGGCTAAGGAATTGTTGCTTCAGTAAAATCACTAGGGCTTATGCTGTCACAAGAACTTGTAAAAAAATACCAAGTTGTCATTGGACTAGAAGTTCATGTACAGTTGGCTACGAGGAGTAAACTTTTCGCTCCAGATGCTACAAGTTATGGCAAAGAGGCAAATACCCAAGTCTCCGTCATTACTTTGGGTCATCCAGGTACCTTGCCCATGGTAAATAAAAAAGCCATTGAGTATGCGCTCCACATGTGTTTGGCTTGCCGCTGCGAAATAAGTAGAACTACCCATTTTGATCGGAAAAATTATTTTTATCCAGATCTTCCCAAAGGCTATCAAATAAGTCAGGATAAAGCTCCATTGGGAAAAGGGGGTAAAATTGTAGTGAAATTATCCTCTGGTTTAGAGAAGGAGATTTTACTTGATAGAATTCATTTGGAAGAGGATGCGGGCAAGTCCATTCACCTGCCTAATGTACCCGATACCTTAGTAGATTTTAATCGTGCCGGTACGGCCCTGATTGAGCTCGTCACTGAGCCGGTGATCAGTTCAGCTGAAGAAGCTGTAGCCTGTCTAACGGAAATAAGGAAAATGGCTATGTTTCTCTCCATTTGTGATGGAAATATGGAGGAAGGGTCTGTTCGTTGTGATGCCAATGTGTCTGTGAGGCTAAGAGAGAGCTTAAAGTTGGGAAATAAAGTGGAGGTGAAGAATATGAATTCCTTTAAAAACCTTTCTCGCGCTATAGAATTTGAATTTGAGCGACAGGTTACTCTCTTGGAAGAAGGTAAGGGGGTGATTTCAGAAACTAGGACCTTTGATGAAGCAAAAGGTATCACCTCAGCCATGCGAACCAAAGAAAGCATAAATGATTACCGATACTTTCCAGAACCCGATATTAGTCCAATAGAAATTTCAGAAGAGTGGTTGACGCAGGTAAAGAATCAGCTTCCTGCTTTGCCAAGAGATTACTATGCAAAGTTTTTACTTCATTACAAACTTCCAGAATACGATGCAGGGGTGCTGACGGAAACGAAGGAATTGGCCTATTTTTTTGAAAAGATTTGTGAACTAAGTCCTCACTTCAAAGCTGCTTCCAATTGGATCATGGGCCCTATCAAGTCTTATTTAAATGAATATGCCATTGAAATAAAGGATTTTCCAATTTCTACTCCAATCTTAGCAGAACTAATCGCCTTGGTAGAAGAGGGTATGCTATCTTTTTCTATTGCTTCCCAAAAAATATTCCCTGAACTTTTAAAATCTCCTGGATCTTCACCTTTTGCTTTGGCCCAGAAATTGAACCTAATCCAAGAAAAAGATGTAGAAGTTTTACTGCCGATTATTCAGGAAGTATTGATGGAAAATAAACACAAGGTAGTGGAGTACAAATCTGGAAAAAAGGGCCTGTTGGGGATGTTTATGGGAGAAGTCATGAAGAAAACCCAAGGAAAAGCAGATCCCAAGCTCACTACTTTAAAATTGAAAGAATTATTGCAAAATTAAATCTATGAAAAATAGTATGATCGGAATTTTGACAGCAGCCACTTTGGCTTTTTTCTCCTGTGGAGAAAATAAATCTATATCGGAAGGGGTAGTTCAAATTAGTGGTAAGATTGGGAATCCTCCTAAGAATGGATTCTTGATTTTATCTCAATACACAGAAGCCAGCCCCAAGGTGCTCGATACCCTAGAAATCAATGGATCGGGGGAGTTTAGCTACGAAGTAGAAGTTACCTCGCCTACCTTTTATGAATTGAATCTTTACGGGCAACGCATCGTCAAACTTGCTCTACTCGATGAAGATGTATCCGTTACTTACGATATAAATCAGCCCAGCAGTCTTCAAATTGAAGGATCTAGCGATAGCAAGGAGATGCTGAAATTGGAAAAATTGATGGACGATTACCAGGTCAAGGTCAACCTCCTCAATGAACAATACTATGAGGCAATGAGTAAAAATGATGCTGAAGCCATCAAAAAAATTCAACAAGACGCCATTATCTTAGAATCCCAACAAGCGGAGAACGTCAAAGCCATGATTAATAGCATGGGTGATTCCTTTGCCGCCATGTCTGCGATAGGTTTATTAAATCCTCAAAACGATTTTCCTTTTTTGGATGAGCTCATCACAAGACTGAATGAAAATTATCCAGGTACCCCTAGTATTCAGCAAATGAAGTTGCAATTGGACGAAATGAGGGCCTTGGCTGTAGGGCAAATAGCTCCTGATTTTGAGCTTCCGGATCCAAATGGAAAACTAATTAAATTGTCTGACCTCAGAGGGAAGTACGTAATGATTGATTTTTGGGCTGCTTGGTGTAAACCCTGCAGAATAGAAAACCCTAATGTTGTTCGCTTGTATAAACAATACAAAGATAAAGGATTCGAGGTTTTTGGAGTTTCTCTTGATAGGACTAAAGAAGATTGGGTAAAAGCGATAGCCGACGACAAACTTACTTGGACTCACGTCTCTGATTTGCAATATTTTAATTCTGCAGCAGCTGAATTGTATCAGATTCAAGCCATACCTGCTACCTACATGATTGATCCTGATGGAAAAATCATTGCCAAGGATTTGAGAGGACCTAGTTTAGAAAGTAAACTTGCTGAGCTTTTTGATTAATTCTCAGTTCATCTTGACTTATAAGCCCCGTAGGTACGGGGCTTTTTTGCATGACGTAAGCTAAAAAGTAAGAAGGAAAAAAATGCTGGATAGCCCTTCTTAAAAAAATAGTTTCACTTAAAAATTAAATTTTAAAAATTTTATAATCCTACATAAAATTAATTAAAATAATTAAAATAAAAAATAATTTTATATTATTTTTAAAATAAAAAATTATATTATTCTAATAAATAAAAAACTAAATTTTAACTAAAAAGGAAGGTATAAGTTTTAAGATTTCAAGGAATTATTCTTGTCAATAGCATCTTTCAACACCAAAATGCCCCATATTTTGTCTAGAAGTAAAGTTGAATGAAGGAGAATTCCCTTCTTTTTCTATCCACATAATTTTTAAATAACTTCTTCTGATAAAATTTTAACTTTGTGTACTTGTTGTCATCCTAATGCCCAAACTCCTACGTATTTCTACTGAGCCGATCACCTTTAAGATTACCCTAGCAGGGCAATTTAAATTTTTGAGAGAAAAAGGATGGGAGGTTATCTTGGTAAGTGCAGATGGAAGGGAAGTTTTTCAGGTTTGTTCTTCTGAAGGGGTTTCTCATGTAGAAATACCCTTTGCCAAGGGATTGGATATCATTCATGATTTTACGTGTTTTTTGAACTTGGTAAGTCTCTTTAAAAAAGAAAAACCAGACATGGTACATAGCCATGGTGCCAAGGCAGGTTTTTTGTCCATGCTTGCAGCATCTTTTGCTGGTATTAGCCACCGTATCCATACGGTGTCAGACATGCCCTTCAGCGGAGGTAAGCCGGGGAAAGAAAATTCTTTACGATTTACTGAAAAGTGGACCTTTGCGAAAGCTTCGGAGCTTTGGGTAATTTCTACGGGGATGTTAAATTACTTTTCTTCTAAGTCCTTGGTTTCGGATTCAAAACTGAAGTTGGTAGGCAAGGGTTCGTCCAATGGAATTGATTTATCTAAATTCAATCGAAGCGCCCTAAAAGAAAATCATTTGGTGGCTGCGACCATGCGCATTTTGCCTGGGGAGAATGAGTTTATCCTGATGGTTGTGGGAGGATTAAGTAAGCAGAGAGGTACAGAAGACTTGGTAGCTGCATTTCTAAGTTCCAAGATTTTATCCGCTTCAAAATTGGTACTCATTGGGCCATGGGATAAAAGTGAGGAAGGAGCCATTTCTACCGAGACGGCTCAACACGTCAACGAACATGCCAAGATTATACATATTGATTGGACAGATCATATAGAGCATCATTTGGCCCTGGCAGACGTGTTGGTGCAGCCTTCTGATCAAGAAGGGTTTTCTACAGTCCTGTTGGAAGCCGCTGCCATGCAGGTTCCTGTTATTTGTTCAGATGGTGTAGGCAATACCTCCTTGGTTGTGCAAAAAAAGTCAGGTTTGATATACCCTGCAGGTGATGTTTCGGTATTGAAAGAGGCCATTGAGTTTGCCTTTGTCAAGCGCGATTTCATGGCTGCTTGCGCCGAGCAACTTGCTCACGAAGTAGAAAAGCACTACGATCGGAAATCCTTCCATACTCAACTTTTACAGAATTACGAAAGAGTCCTTCAACATGGATAAATTTTTTAATTATGAGAACAAAACTTGTTTATATTCCAACCCTTAGGCCATGAACTACCTTGTCACCGGGGCAGCTGGATTTATTGGTTACCATGTGGCCAAATTTTTGATACATCGAGGGGATCAGGTCATAGGTTTAGATTCCATCGACGAGTATTACGATCCTCAACTTAAGCTGGCACGTCTTGCTCAACTGGGTATTGCTGCAGGTGAAATTCACCCTGGCACGCTTATTTCATCTTCTGCATATTCCAACTTTCGATTTGTTCAGGCCAATATCGTAGATAAGGAATTTATGCTAAGTCTTTTTGAAGCACAGGACTTTTCTGTAGTCATACATTTGGCAGCACAGGCTGGTGTTCGCTATTCTTTAGAAAACCCTGATGTCTACTTGCAAAGCAATCTCATGGGCTTCCTTCAGCTTTTGGAATGCTGCAGACACTTTCCAGTGAGACATCTGGTTTATGCTTCTTCTAGTTCGGTTTATGGAATGAATCAAAAAATGCCTTTTTCTACTTCAGATGAAGTCAATCATCCCATTTCCTTGTATGCGAGTACTAAAAAAGCAAACGAATTAATGGCCCATACCTACAGCCATCTCTTTGGTATTCCCACTACCGGTTTGAGGTTTTTTACGGTGTATGGGCCTTGGGGAAGGCCAGATATGGCCTATTTCTTATTTGCAGATGCCATTACCAAAGGAGAGCCCATTGCGGTATACAATCGTGGACAAATGAAGCGGGACTTTACCTACATTGACGATATAGTTTTAGGCTTGGTAGCGGTAGCAGATCAACCCGCACAAGCCGATCCCAACTTTGATCCTCAACTTCCTGATCCTTCACGCTCTTCTGCACCCTTTAGAATTTACAATCTGGGAAATTCCAAACCGGTGCCCCTGATGGATTTTATTACTGCACTGGAAAAAGGATTGGGAAAAAAAGCGAAACTAGAATATTTGCCTTTACAACCCGGAGACGTGTTGGAGACCCATGCGGACTTGAGTGATTTGGCCCGCGATGTGGGTTATCATCCTTCTACAGAAATAGTGCAGGGGGTAGAGAGTTTCACTTCTTGGTACAAACACTTTTATCAAATCTAATATGTCAAAAACTATTTTAATCACTGGAGGTGCTGGATTTATTGGATCCCATGTAATTCGACTTTTTGTAGAAAAGTATCCTCATTACCAGATTGTAAATCTTGATGCCTTGACCTATGCAGGCAATCTGGAAAATTTAAAAGAAGTAGAGGATGCACCCAATTACACCTTTGTAAAAGCAGATATTCTGGAGGAGCAAGCTTTAGCCCATATTTTTGCTGCGTATGGGATTACCGATGTCATCCACTTGGCTGCAGAATCCCACGTGGATCGCTCCATCTCGGATCCTCTGGCATTTGTGAAGACCAATGTCATGGGAACGGTAAATCTACTCAATGCTGCTAAAAAGGCGTGGATGGGGGCATTGGATCAGCATCTATTTTACCACGTTTCTACCGATGAGGTGTACGGTTCTTTGCATGAGGGAGGATTTTTTGTAGAAACTACTCCCTACGATCCACAATCCCCTTATTCAGCATCAAAGGCAGCATCGGATCATTTTGTGAGGGCTTATGCCAATACCTACCACATGAAAACGGTGGTTTCCAATTGCTCAAATAACTATGGTCCCAACCATTTTCCGGAGAAGTTGATTCCCCTTTGTATACACAATATCAAGTCCAATAAGCCCCTTCCTGTGTATGGAAAAGGTGAAAATGTAAGAGATTGGTTGTATGTAAAAGATCATGCAAGAGCCATAGATGTGGTATTTCATCGAGGAAAACCTGGAGAAACGTATAATATTGGAGGATTCAACGAATGGAAAAATATTGACATTGTGAGATTGCTCTGCAAAAAAATGGATGAAAAGCTGGGTAGGGAAAAAGGCACCTCAGAAAAGCTAATTACTTTTGTTCAAGATAGGGCAGGCCACGATTTGAGGTATGCGATCGATGCCAGCAAAATAAAAAAAGAGCTGGGTTGGGAACCCAGTCTACAATTTGATGAGGGTATAGATCAAACCATTGATTGGTACCTTGAAAATGAGTCTTGGCTGGAGCAAGTCACTTCGGGAGCTTACCAAGAATACTACCAAAAACACTACGATAACCGGTAATAAAAAATGGCCCTTTTTGGGGCCATTTTTTATTTATATGAATCATCGAGTGATCAGTATAAGGTTCTAAAGCGGATGGTTCCTGGAATACTTTTCATGGCTTCGATAGCATCTGCGGCATATACCTTGTCAATATCCGTGATAACGTATCCGATTTTTTCATTTGTTTTCAGGTATTGCCCCACAATGTTGATGTTGTAGCTGGCCAATACCTGATTGATTTTAGCAAGAACACCCGGCTCGTTTTGGTGCAGATGGATCAGGCGATGAGCATCCTTCAAAAAAGGAAGTTGGATATTGGGAAAATTCACTGAATTGTAAGTATTCCCCGTGTTGATATATTCCATGATTTTTCCAGGTACAAATCTGGCGATATTTTCCTGGGCTTCTAAGGTGCTTCCTCCTATATGGGGTGTCAAAATGGTATTGGGTAATCCTCGCAATTCCGACTCAAATGTTTCTTTGTTGTTTTTAGGTTCCTCCGGAAAAACATCCACCGCGCATCCGGCCAAGTGACCAGATAGTAGTGCTTCTCTGAGTGCGGGTATTTCTACCACATGGCCCCTGCTCAGATTGACTAGGATGGCTCCTTTTTTCATCAAGGCTATTTTTTCCTTATCCAGAAGGCAGGTATTGTCTTTTCTTCCGTCTACATGCAAAGTCACCACATCGCAGGTGGAGAGTAGGGCTTCTAAGGATGGTAGTTTGGTGGCATTTCCTAAGGCCAACTTTTCGATGACATCGTAATAAAAAACGTTCATACCCAGGTTTTCAGCCAAGACGGAAAGTTGCGCTCCAATATTACCATAGCCTATAATTCCCAGTTTTTTGCCTCGTATTTCAAAAGATCCATGAGCAGACTTGTCCCAAATACCTTGGTGCATTCCTTGGGATTTGTCCTGTAATCTTCTAAGTAAAAAAATAATTTCGGCAATAGCCATTTCTACCACCGAACGGGTATTGGAGAAAGGCGCATTAAATACGGCAATACCTTTTCGCTGACATTCTTCTAGATCTATTTGGTTGGTGCCAATGCAAAAAGCACCAATCGCAAGAAGTCGGTTGGCACTTTCCAATACTTTCTTGGTCACGGTAGTCTTTGATCGAATACCGAGAATGGATACATTTTTGATTTTCTCGCAGAGCTCTTCCTCGCTCATGGCTCCCGTGGCCACTTCTACTTGGTAGCCTTCTTCTTTGAGCAACTCCACAGCGATGGGATGTACATTTTCCAAAAGCAAGACTTTTATCCTGCTTTTGGGGTAAGAAAATTTGGTATTCAATTTATTGATATACAAGATTTCATCGAAGCTAGGTGCGATATGGTCTGCTTGGCTGGTAACTTTCGGACGATGTACGTTTTCGGTAAAAGCATAAAATTTATTGGCTAGCCCGGAAGCTTTGATTTCATAGTCGGTGTAGCCATCTCCAATGACATAAATATCCCCTTCCAGTTTGATGTTTTTTATGGTCTCTGATTTCCCATTGTTTTTAGAAAGGGGATTATCCCGGTTAAAATCTATGATATTTCCTTGTTCATCGTAATGCAAGTCGTTGGCAAAGACATTTTCTTTTTTGATGCCATAATCGCTCACAATGGGGATGATAAAATCCTTAAATCCATTGGAAATGATAAATACATCCTCCGCATTCTCACTTAGCCATTCCCTATTCCGCTCAAAAGATTTGGAAACTTTTTGTTTGAGCACCTGAATCAATTCCGTGATCTGGGTTTTGTTTGCTTGCAGGATGCTCAAGCGTTGTTCCAAACTTTCTCGAAAGGTGAGGGAGCCATCCATGCCCTTATCGGTAATGGTTTTGATTTCCTGAAGTTTTTCTTGCTGCTTGGGGTCCCCAGCAAGGCTGATCTCTCCCAAAATATCAAGGGCTTCCACCCGGGTAAAGGTACTATCGAAGTCTATTATAAATTTTTTGGTAAGGGACATGAGCCTGGGAGCGATTCGTGTAGGCTGTAAAATTACAGCATTGTTAAAAAAACAGATGATTTATTAGTGAAATTAATAGAAAAGTTTTTCTTTTTTTGATTTAGTCAATCAGGAGAGGGGTTTTTATTTAAGATAAACTTAGTCTCCAATAGGATTACTATTTTTCGTAACATAATCCTATGAAGAATATTTTTTTTCCTACTTCTAGTTTTGCTTAGTTTTGAAAAAAAAATAGGCATGAAATATTCCGTTATATTCCTTTCCCTAGCTCTAGGCAGTATCGTTTCTTCTTGTCAACAAAAGGCAGTAGTGGCCACTGCTACGCATCGTGAAGTAGTGGGAGAAGTCGAGGTAGTGCCGGGACATTATGGAGACTTGGTTGAAGCGACTTCAGCCATCAGTCCAGGAGAATTGGTGAGTAAACTTTCTAATTCCGGGACATACCAAGGAAAAATTAGGGGGATTATCGATGAAGTTTGTACCAAAAAAGGGTGCTGGTTTGCCATGAAACTTCCTGATGGGAATTCCATGCGAGTAACTTTTAAAGATTATGGTTTTTTTATTCCTACCAATTCCCAAGGATTCCCCATAGTCTTGGAGGGAGTGGCTAAGGTGACAGAGACTGATATTGAGACTCTTAGACACTATGCTGAGGATCAAGGAAAAACCAAGCAGGAAGTAGAGGCAATTACCGCTCCCAAAAAGGAAATCACTTTTGAAGCTACTGGAGTCCTTATTCAAGATAAGAAGTAATGGCCCTGGCTATAGACAATTTGCGAGTAGGAAGAATCTACAGGTTTGTCAATCAAGGGGAAGTAAGGATTATTGAGATAATGTCTCGCATTTCTGGGGATAATTTCTCTGTCAAAGACCTGGACACCCTAGAATGGTATACCCTTGAAGAATTGCTTCGTTGGGGAATTGGAAAAGATTTTGATTTGGAGGAACTTCGATAAACTTTTTACCTACAGGCTAGCTCACCTTCCAACAGTACCTTCAGCGCTTTACCATCAGGCACCTTGTTCCTTTCTATAAGGGATGGTAAATCGTAGGCCGCTCCCTCACCTCACTTTTTAATTGAAAAAAAAGATCCTAAACTCTATATTTTTAAAGAGTATCGTTAGGATTGGTATTTTTTTTGTTATTAATACTAACAAAAACAATGGAAAAGCAAACTTTTTTATTTTTTTTGCGTTTAAGACAATATAAAAAACTAAAAAATGGATTCCATTTTAAGAAAACTCAAGGTAGATGTCAATTCCAACTTGTATTTGAAGGATCCTTACAGTTCGGAATTAGGGCTTTCGATAGTAAAAGAAGGGGCATTGTTGATTCATAAGCTAGGAATGGAACAATTTACCTTTAAGAAATTGGCAGCAATCATTGGGAGTACCGAGCCCGCTATCTACCGTTATTTTGAAAATAAGCATAGATTGTTACTCTATCTCAATGCTTGGTATTGGGTTTGGCTGGAGCATAATCTTGTATTTTCCACAGCCAATATTACCGATGCAAAGGACCGACTCGAAATCGCTCTTCACTTGCTCGTGGACGGTCCTATGTACCGTCAAAACGATTTTTTAGACCCTGAAATCTTGAGAACTATTGTAGTTCATGAATCAATAAAAGGCTACCTGACCAAGGAAGTAGATGAAGAACATGCTTCGGGAATCTTTTCTCAGGTGTACAAATTTGGAGACCGAATTTCTTCTATCGTCAAAGAAATTAATCCCGATTATCCTTTCCCTAAATTTTTAGTTTCTACCATCATGGAATCTGCCTTGCTGCAATCCTTCAATGCTCAGCATTTGCCAGGTATGGTGGATGCGGAAGCTAGCCATGAGGTTAGGTATAATTTCTTTCATCAACTCGTGACAAAAGCCATTATATAATGTATCAAACATTTATAAGTACTCCGCTTAAGAGGGTTTTTTCCATTTTAAATGAAGAAAAGAATCAAGTTTATGCCATTTATTTTTATGCAGTTCTCAATGGCTTGATTACGCTGTCATTGCCTTTGGGTATACAAGCGATCCTCAACTTTATTTTGGGAGGTAGAATCACTACCTCTTGGATCATTTTGGTACTTATTGTGGCTATAGGCGTAATATTTGGCGGATTTTTGCAGATTTCACAGCTGCAAATCATGGAAAAATTTCAGCAAAGAATTTTTTCTAAATCGGGACTTTCGATTGCCTATAGATTGCCTAGAATAAAGACAGAGATCCTGCATGGCAAGTACGGACCCGAAATCGTGAATAGGTTTTTTGATACGGTAAGCTTGCAAAAAGGAATGGCAAAAATTCTCATTGATTTTTCATCGGCCTTGCTTCAAGTAGTTTTTGGTTTATTGCTACTTTCCTTCTATCACCCAAGCTTTATTATTTTTGGATTAGGACTTTTAGGGATTTTAGGATTGATTTTTTACTTCTCTGCACCAAAGGGAATGAATACAGCCCTGCAGGAATCCAACTACAAGTATAAAACAGCTTTTTGGTTAGAGGAGGTGGGTCGGACTCTCAATTCTTTTAAACTCGTGGGTACGACCAATCTACCCATCATGCGTGCAGATAAGCTGCTTCAGAAATACATAGAATTTAGATCAAACCATTTCAACGTGTTGATTTTTCAATATAAGGTGATGGTAGGATTTAAGGTATTAATTGTACCAGTTTGCTTGTAGCTGGAAGCTTATTGTTGATCAATGATCAAATTTCTATTGGTCAATTTGTTGCTGCGGAAGTCATCATAGTGCTGGTAGTAAATTCGGTTGAAAAACTTATTCTTTCCTTAGAAACGGTTTACGATACCTTGGTTTCTGTTGATAAATTAGGCCAAATTATGGACTTGGATTTGGAGCATCATGAACCAAGTGATAAAGTAATAGAGCCTCTTTCTGGAGGATTGAAATTTGGCATGGAAGAGGTGCATTTTCAGCCTGCAGATGCAAATCAACCCCTATTGTTAGGGGTTACCTTGACCATAGATCCTGGAAGAAAGGTAGTCGTTACGGGTAAGAGTGGAAGTGGGAAAAGTGCCATGATGGCGTTGTTTGCTGGGTTGTACGAACAGTACCAAGGCAAAGTCTTGGTCAATGACCTTTCCCTAGAGCTGATCAACCTAGAAAAATTTAGAGGTATGGTTGGGGATTTCCTTGAGCTTCAACAAATTTTCAACGGCACCATACACGAAAATATTTGTTTGGGTAGAGAATGCCCATCGGAAAAGTTAAATGAAATCATTGAATTGGTGGGGCTGACCGAATATATCTATCAAATCCCTCTCGGACTTTATACCGTCCTCCAGCCGGAGGGAAAAGGATTGTCTAAAACCATTGCTCACCAAATCTTATTAGCAAGAGGCTTAGTTGGCGAACCCAAAGCCCTGATCATGGAGAATGTACTCAATTATGTTGATCCATTGGTAAAAGAAAAAATGATTCAACATATCCTTCATGGTCCTTGGACGCTCTTGATGATCTCTGATGAAGAACAGGTACAAAAGCAGGCGGACGAAATTATTTTGATGGACTCTGGAAAAATAGTTTTTAAAGGAAAATTTGAAGATTATTTACGCTTTAAAAAGAAATAGGCATGTTGAATATTTCAAAAAATAGGATTAAGGATTTATTTCCTTTTACTGAAGCCCAAAGTTTGGTCCTTTCCCATCCCCAGCAATTAGGGTACAAGCGAGTAAAAATTCTCGCTTGGGTAATTGCGTTTTTCTTTCTCCTACTCTTTTTGCCTTGGACTCAGAATATTCGTTCAAAAGGCTATGTAACCGCCTTACGACCCGATCAAAGGCCCCAAACCATTCACTCCATTATTCCTGGCCGAATTGAGCGCTGGTATGTGGCAGAGGGGGATTATGTTCAGGCAGGGGATACCATCTTGAGAATTTCGGAAATAAAAGATGAGTATTTTGACTCCCTTTTGTTGCCACGAACCCAGCAACAGGTAGATGCGAAAGCACTTTCTGCAGAATCCTATGGGGAAAAAGTAATCGCCTTGCAAAGTCAAATTTCAGCCTTGGAGAAAAACAATGTATTGAAGCTTCAGCAAGCCAAAAATTACCTAGAAAATACCCGTTTTAAAGTCCAATCGGATAGTATCAGTTTCGTTCAGGCTAAAGTCAATTACGACATTGGGAAATACCAATTGGAGCGTGCCGAGCAACTTTCAAAGGAAGGATTAATTTCAGTTACATCATTGGAAGGGAGGAGACTGAAGTTTCAGGAAGTTCAAGCCAATTTGATTGCTGCAGAAAATAAATGGATGAGCAGTAAGAATGAATTGATTACTGCGAAAATTGATTTGAATGCCATAGACAATGAATACAAAGACAAGGTAGCTAAAGCCAAATCGGAGATGTTTACCGCCATGTCTTCTCAGTTTGATGCAGAAGCCACAGTGACAAAATTGGAAAATCAATATTCCAATTACCAGCAGCGTTCACAGTACCGCTACATTCTAGCTCCCCAAAATGGATTTATTGCCAAAGCCATACAGGTGGGGATAGGCGAAACCATCAAGGAAGGTGCTGAAATAGTAAATATTGTTCCTGCTAATGCTGCCTTGGCAGTAGAAATGTTTGTTCAACCGGTGGATTTACCTCTAATCAAGATAGGTAATAAGGTAAGATTTATTTTTGACGGCTGGCCAGCCATTGTGTTTTCAGGATGGCCTCAAATTTCCAATGGAACCTTCGGGGGTGTGGTCATTGCTATCGATCAATTTGCTGGTCCCACCAATCAATACCAGGTGTTGGTAGCAGAAGACCTAGAAGAAGAAGCCTGGCCAGATGCCTTACGTATGGGTTCTGGAGCGGATGGCATTGCCTTGTTCAATGATCTCCCCGTATGGTACGAACTCTGGCGGCAATTGAATGGATTCCCGGCAGATTATTACACCCAAGAAGAAAAAGATAAAACTGCCACTTCTGAAAAATGAAAAGAATCATTCTTTTAGCTTGCCTTTTTTTCCTCTCTTGGAGTGCCATTCCTCAGGATTCCTTGAGGTTGGACTTTATGACCTATATGGAATGGGTCAAGTTGAATCATCCTGTAGCGGTACAGGCAGAGCTTACCCTGCGTTTGGGAGATACTGAGGTGCTTAAAGCCCGGGGTGGATTTGATCCTATGCTCTTTGGCTACTTAGATAAAAAAGAATTCAATCAATCCACCTATTTCGAAAAAAGAGAAGCAGGGGTGGTGATCCCCACCTGGATGGGGGTAGAATTGAATGGTAATTTTGAACAAAACAACGGTCGTTTTGTCAATTTGGAAAATTCGCTTCCGAGTAATGGATTACTCTCTGCAGGAGCTTCTGTAAACTTAGGACAGGGTTTGATGTTTGATGATCGTCGAGCCATGTTGCGAAAAGCGCAGTTATACCAACAAGCTACTGAAGCGGAACGTAGCGTCTTGCTCAACGAGCTTCATCTGCAAGCTACGGATGCCTATTGGAGATGGGCCGCTGCTTACGAAAACAAACAGGTTCTTCAAGAGGGATTAACCTTAGCAAAAATTCGCTTTGAGGCAGTAAAAAGAAGTTTTGATTTAGGGGATCAAGCGGCCATAGACACCGTAGAGGCCCTATCCCAACTTTTAAACCGAGAATATAGATTGCAGACAGCGGAGAATGAACTCTTTTCGAGTTCTCAATTGCTCTCTACTTTTCTTTGGAGTGAAACTGGTGAGCCTATGGTGTTGGATCAGGCGATTGTTCCCCAGGACTTGTTCGAACAGAGGCAAATTGCTCCAGATGAGGAGGAATTGAGAAGTATGGTATCTGCCCACCCTGTATTGAGGCTAACTGATGTGGATCTAGCCAGTCTAAATGTAGAAAAAAGGCTAAAAACTCAAGAACTCCTGCCCGTAATGAAGTTGAAGTATAATTTTCTTACCGAAAATATTGCGGGTGCGAGACCTTCTCCTTTCCTTGAAAACAATTACAAGTGGGGAGTTACTCTTTACTCTCCTTTGCTATTGAGGAGCACCAGAGGCGCCTTGGGACAGACCAAAGCCAAGATTGAAATCAAACAAACAGGAAGGGATCTGAAGGAATTGGAACTAAGGAGAAAATTAGAAGCGGATTTAAACGCATGGAAAATTTTGAATAATCAAGTAGCTACTATCCGTACGAACGTAAAAACGCTAGAAGCCCTTTTGCAAGGAGAAACCCGTAGATTTTCTATTGGGGAAAGCAGTCTGTTCTTAGTTAATGCACGGGAAGTAGCCGTATTTGATTCTAGAATCACGCTCAATGACCTTGCTGCCAAATTGCGCACGGCATACGCCAAGACGCGATTCTCGGCGGGCTTAGGATTTGAAGAAAACTAAGCCGTCAGCATTACTTATTTCCTTGTAGGCCGATTGTATTGCGTGGCGAGAGGAAAGTCCAAAAAATAATTGACTGAGCTGGATGACCCGCTCAAATTCGTTTTTCCGCTGTTTTTTAATTTTTTCGATTTGTTTCAAATTTTCTTCAGTATCCCTCATTTCATCGGTAAACCTGAGCATAACCAAGCAAAGTGCAACCAAGCCTTTTGCCAGTTCTTTGGGTAGTCCGACCTCCTTGGCTTCATAAAATTGGCATACGGGTTTGAGTCGAGAGGAAAATTTGGATATGGAATGAAGGGAGATGTCTCTAAGCTGGTGCTGAACAAAAGGGTTCAATAGCCTTTCCATTACCTCAGCAGCATAGAGTTGAAGGGATTCTTGAGGTCCCGATAAGTAGGGCAATAGCTCTTCAAAAAGAAGGTGCTGAACTTCTGCTAGTCTTTTTTCATCCATCAAATATTCTCGTACGGTGGTAATTCCCCTGCACTTTCCTAAGGAAGCCATGTAGGTGTGTAAGCCGTTTAGGAGGGTGATTTTTCTCTTGGTAAAAAAATCTAAGGAATCGCACAAAACTACCCCGTGATCGCTGTCCAGAAAAGGTAAATTAGCTCTATCAGAATTTCCGCCTTGTATTCCCCAAAAGCAATACGGCTCTGCTTGTACTGCAAAACGATCTTTGAATTGCTCGATTGGCTGCTTTTCAAGTCTAGGAAATCCCGGGACAATCCTATCCACCAAGGTGGTATAGAATTTACAGGTGCTTTCCATCCAAGAAAAAAAATCTTCCGAGAGGCTCCAATTTTTGGCATGTTGCTTTACCCATTTTTTTAGGAGTTCTCCATTGGATGGTAGCAATTCGCAAGGCAAAAGGTTAGTGTGTTGTTGGGGAAGATACCTAAATCGCTGGTATAGCCACTGGGTAAGCCTTGCTGGAAAGGAGGATGCAGGTACCGTAGCTTCATGCTCCGCTTCCCATACCAAGCCGGCCTCGGTCACATTGGATAGTATCCATTTCACCTCGGGATCTCGGGAATAGGATATGAAAATTTCCCAATCCTGTGGCAAACTAATTCCTTGAGTTATGCAGGATATTTTTTTTTCTTCATTTACTTCAACACCACGATGGAGTCCAGCAAGGTGCAAGGTGTAGTTAAATTCTTGTTTTTTTAATTCTTCCAGGGTATTCCCACCAGTACTTTGAATAAGGATTACTTCCAATGGATACCCTTTTTCTTGAAGGGTTTGGACCATAGGTTCTATAAATCCTCTCAAAAAATTTCCAGTACCAAATTGAAGGATTTTTTGCTTTGAGTTGGTCATAGTTTAGTAGTTTTCCACCTTCATTCTAACCTTAACTTACTATGGCTGCCTTTATGCTTGTGGAAGTAGATATCCAAGATTGGGACCTATACGAAGAATACAAAAAATTAACTCCTGGAATTATTGAAAAATACGAAGGAAAGTTTGTAGCCAGAGGCCTTCCTGTTCTTGCCTTAGAAGGGAATTGGAGCCAGGACCGCTTGGTTTTATTGGAATTTCCAAGCAAGGAAAAGGCCTTAGCCTGGTACCATTCCCCGGAATACCAGAGGGCAAAGCAGATTAGGGACAAGGCATCCCATGCAAGGTTTTTGCTTATTGGCTGACTAGGTTTTGATCTCATAAGGAAACTCCTCTTTTCCAAGGAATAAAATCGAAGTTACGTCTTTCCTCTGCTTTGGTTAAGACCTTCCCACTAGCCACTTCAATCATAAATTCAAGCAGTTTGTTGCCAGCACTTTCTGGGGTGTCTTCACCTGTAATGATGGTTCCGGCATTGAAGTCGATGATGTCAGGCATTTTCAAAGATACCTGGGTGTTGCTTGATACTTTTATTACTGGACAAATGGGATTACCTGTGGGGGTGCCAAGTCCAGTTGTAAACAAAATAAGATTAGCTCCACTTCCTGCTAGCGCAGTAGTACTTTCCACATCATTGCCTGGGGTGCACAAAAGATTGAGTCCCGGCACTTTTAGGTATTCGGGATAATCCAATACATCGCTAATAGGAGCTGTACCGCCTTTTTTTGCCGCTCCACAGGATTTGATCGCATCTGTGAGCAATCCATCCTTGATATTTCCAGGGCTAGGATTCATGTCAAATCCGCTACCTACTCTCTGTGCGGCAGCTTCATACGTTTCCATCAGTTGAATAAATCTCTTGGCTAGGTCCTCGCGCGTACATCTATGGATAAGGTTTTGTTCTGCACCACAGAGTTCTGGAAACTCGGAGAGTATAGTGCTTGCTCCCAAGGCAACGAGGGTATCTGAAACATGCCCCAAGGTAGGATTAGCGGAAATCCCAGAAAACCCATCTGATCCCCCACACTCTAAACCTACCACCAACTTGCTCAAAGGAATAGGCTCTCTCCTAGCTTTATTGGCTTCTTTCAAACCTTCTAGGGTCTGTCTAATGGCTTTGGAGAGAAGGTCCTCTGTTTTTCCCTCGTGCTGCTGTTCACAAAGGATGACTGTTTTTTTGCAGTGCAAGGCATCCAATTTTTCCTGTAGCAAACTGATTTGTGCATGTTGGCAACCTAGGCTAAGAACGGTAGCCCCAGCTACATTGGGGTGGTGAATATAGCCTGCCAAAAGTTGGCAAAGTGCCGCCGCATCGTCTCTTGTCCCGCCGCATCCCAGGCTGTGCGTTAAAAATCTGATCCCATCAATATTTTCAAAATATTTAGTAGGGGAGGGTGAAATTCCTATGGATGAATTCGAACTTTCAGGTGAGTTGGCATCTGCAATCCAGGCCTTGATTAACGATTCATAGGGATTGGGTTGTGCAAAACCCAAGGCATTTTCAAAGGCTTCTTGCAGGGTTTTGATATTGGTATTTTCACAAAAAACCAAGGGCAATACCAACCAATAATTGGCGGTACCCACCTGCCCGTCATCTCGCCGGTATCCCAAGAATTCTCGATCTTTCCACACACTCTTATCAGGTGACTTCCAGTGATACTTTCCTGTATTAAGGGTATAGGGAGTGGTTTTATGCTTGATGTTGTCTAAGGTAATGGCATGTCCTTTTGGGATTTTTTTAGTGGCTTCCCCCACGATGCTTCCATAGAGGTACAGGTCATCTCCGATATTGAATTCCTGTAAAGAAAATTTATGTTTACCTGCGATAAACTCTCCTAAAACTAATCGGTACGGACCAAGTTCGACCGGGGTTCCAGCAGCTAAGTCAGTGAGCGCCACCCCGAGGTTGTCGGAAGAATCTAAGAGTAGGGAAGTATTATTCATCATTTTTATTCCTTATTTTGGTCAAATTAGATAAAATTTATTCTTCTATGAAGAAAATTGTGACGCTAGGGGAAGTGATGCTCCGCCTTTCTCCACACGGGCAGCAGCGTTTTTTCCAAACACATTCCTTTGAAGTAGAATTTGGAGGTTCGGAGGCCAATGTAGGTGCTGCTTTGGCATATTGGGGATTGAAGGTGGCGCATGTCACTGCATTTCCAGACCAAGAATTGGGCTGGGCAGCGGCAGGACAGTTAAGGAAAAATGGTTTAGACACCCAATTTGTTTCTTTTCTTCCAGGTAGGATGGGGGTCTATTACCTGGAACATGGGGCCATGCATCGTAGTTCCCAAGTCATTTACGACCGTGCTGGATCTGTTTTTTCCACATTCGATGGGAAGGGATTGGATTGGGAAACGATTTTGGATGGTGCAGATTATTTTCATTGGTCTGGGATTACTCCGGCCTTGTCAAAGGCTTCTGCAGATTTAGTAAGGACCGCAATTCAGAAAGCAAATGAAAAAGGAATCCCAGTCTGTGGGGATCTGAGTTTTAGAAGCAATTTGTGGCAATACGGCAAAGCTCCCTATGAGATCATGCCTTCTTTGATGGAGGGATGTAGCTTGATGATTGGAGGCCTGAAAGATTTTAACGTTTCTCTTCACAAAAGTTGGAAAAAGTTTTCTGAGGCAAAAAAAGAAATTTTCGATCTATTCCCAAGATTGACATACGTGGCACAAACGGACCGGCATTCCAGTAGTGCTTCTGAAAACAAACTAAGTGCTGAGTTGCACAGTGCAAAAAAATCTTACTCTTCTAAGACCTATGCGCTGACACACATTGTCGATCGAGTGGGTTCAGGAGATGCTTTTGCAGGAGGTTTACTCTATGGGTTAATGCACCTCAAGCCTCAGCAAGCCATAGAATTTGCCATGGCTGCAGGAGCCTTGAAACATGGGGTTCCGGGTGATATTTTACTTTGCTCCCTGGAAGAAATACAGGAAGTAGCTTCTGGACAAAGCCTTGGAAAAATAAAACGGTGATGAGAAATCCTACTTCATTTATACGCAAGATGCATGCTGCTGGGATGATGCCTATTTTATTTCATCCCGATGAACAGGTTTGTATAGAAGTTCTTCATGCAGCCTATGCAGGAGGAGTTCGTGTGATTGAATTGGTGAATAGGGGCAAGGAGGCTGCGGCCATTTTCCCTAAGTTAAAATTAGCTGCAAGCAAGCTTCCTGGACTATCCTTGGGGGCAGGTACCATTTATCAGCCCAGCGATGCTGAAGTTTTTTTGGATGCAGGTGCCGAATTTATTGTAGCTCCAGTAATGCATCCTGCTTTAGGTGAATACTGTGCAAAGCATGGGGTACCTTGGATACCAGGATGTGGTACCGTCACGGAAGTTTTTGTAGCCCAAGAATTGGGAGCTGAATTGGTGAAAATTTACCCTGCCAACTTGCTTGGACCATCCTTTATCCCATCGGTGCATGCGGTGATGCCCAGTATTGAACTGATGCCAACGGGAGGAGTAGTACCCACCTTGGATTCGATTAAATCTTGGTTTGAAGCGGGAGCATTATGCGTGGGTATGGGTTCGCAGCTGCTGAGCAAGGAGGCCATGCAGTCCAAAAATTACGAACAAATCCAGGGGGATATCGCTCAGGCAATGCAAATCATCAATACGCTCAGAACTACAGCCTAATGCACTTCAAAATTTTTTGTTTTAGCTTTTTTCTACTGTTGCTAGTGAGCAGCTGTCAACTGAATACAGGGGTAAAGGTTATCAAAATGGGTCATGCCCAAGTAGTATCTCATCCTGTGCACCAGGCCATGATCTTTTTGGGGGAGCGATTGGAAGAGAAGTCGGGAGGTAAACTAATCGTAAAAGTTTACCCCAATCAACAACTTGGCACGGAAAGGGAGTTGCTCGAATTACTTCAAATTGGAAGTTTGGGAATGACCAAGGTTTCGGCGGCCTCCCTAGAAAATTTCTCTCCTAAAATAAGTCTGTTGGGATTTCCATTTTTATTTCGTGATGACGAGCACATCGCGCAGGTACTAGGAGGTGAAATTGGCAAAGAGTTGTTGATGAGTTCAGAAAAATATAGACTCCGAGGGCTATGTTTTTACGATGCAGGTAAAAGAAGTTTTTATAGTAAAACACATCCTATCCACTCTCCTGAGGATTTGGCTGGACAAAAAATACGCGTACAGGAATCGAAAATGGCCATTGCTATGATTAAAGGAATGGGAGGCTCGCCAACTCCAGTAGCTTATGGCGAGCTATATACCGCACTTCAACAAGGGATTGTGGATGCTGCTGAAAATAACCCTCCTAGTTTTTACAATTCTAGGCATTACGAAGTGTGCAAATATTATGCAATAGATGAGCATACAGCTATACCAGACGTGGTCTTGGTCAGTACCATTGTCTGGGAGCAGCTGAGCCCACAAGAAAAACAATGGCTGCAAGAAGCAGCAGATGAATCAGCGGTATATCAAGCCGAATTATGGAAAAAGGCTGTAGAAGAATCCCTCACTGAGGTGGAAAAAGCCGGAGTAAAGATTTCATACCCTTCTAAAGAACCCTTTATCAAGAAAACAAAGGCCATCTACGACCAAATTCTCACCGAGCAGCCTCATCTCAGGGTTTTGCTCCAGAGGATACAAAACACGGGCTTATGAAGATAAAATCATTTTTAGATCGATGTATTCGTAGCTTCATTGCTGTACTGATGGCTTTGATGGTATTGAACGTGACCTGGCAGGTGGTTTCTCGCTATGTATTGGGTGATCCAAGTTCATTTACCGATGAACTTTCCCGTTATAGCATGATCTGGCTTGGGGTATTGGGAGCAGCCTATGTCTCTGGTAGAAACGGACATTTAGCGATTGACATCTTACCAGAAAGGCTCTCAGGAAAGTATTTGTTATTTCTTCAATTGCTCATTCACGGATGGGTTATCTTTTTTGGCGCTGTAGTTATGGTTTGGGGAGGGGGCAATCTGGTATACCTTTCTCATCTCTTACAACAGAAATCTGCCACCTTACAAGTACCCCTTTCTTGGGTTTACGGAATTGTTCCCTTATCTGGTTTTTTGGTGGTGTATTACCATGGCTATCACTGCTTTCAATGTTTTAAACTTAGAAACTAGCCATGGAGTGGTTGAGCATTTTAATTTTGGTATTCAGTTTTGTAACCCTGTTGGCTTTGGGTGTACCTGTAGCCTGGTGCTTGGGTTTATCTAGCTTTTTTACCCTTACGGTGACCGTGGCGACCTTACCCGCAGCCACAACCATCGCCCAGCGTATGGCTACAGGTTTAGATAGTTTTTCTTTGTTGGCAATACCTTTTTTTGTGTTGGCTGGCGAAATCATGAACAAAGGCGGAATTGCCAATCGCTTGATAGATTTTGCTAAAGGCTTGACGGGAAGAGTGCCTGGTGGCTTGCTTTATGTCAATATCATTGCTGCCATGCTCTTTGGAGCTATTGCTGGGTCGGCTGCGGCAGCAGCTTCTGCCTTGGGAAGTATTCTTGGCAAGCGAATGGATGCAGAAGGCTATCCCAAAACCTTAGGGGTTGCGGTCAACATTACCTCTTCCACCACCGGATTGATTATTCCACCTTCCAACGTGTTGATTATCTACTCTTTGGCTAGTGGGGGAGTATCCATAGCAGCCTTGTTTGTGGCTGGATACCTTCCAGGAATTCTTTTGGGAATTTCATTAATGATTTGCGCAGCTTATTTTATCAAAAAGAAAAAGCTTCCTGAAGGGGAACGGGTGAGTTTGGCGTACCTGGGAAGATCTTTTTGGAGAGCCATTCCAAGTATGTTACTACTGGTCTTGGTGATTGGAGGCATTGTGGCAGGAGTATTTACAGCCACAGAGGCTTCAGCCATAGCGGTGGTATACACCTTGTTACTTTCCTTGGCATACAGGGAGCTGAAATGGAGTGAATTTACGGGTATTTTGGTGCGATCGT
>Ga0194133_10001046_pt1 | contig 52388 bp, 52 predicted proteins | sample TA2KigOf40mmetaG_FD_155448 | JGI IMG/M metagenome (GOLD analysis project Ga0194133, IMG submission 155448) | Freshwater microbial communities from Lake Tanganyika, Tanzania - TA2015055 Kigoma Offshore 40m | ecosystem: Environmental > Aquatic > Freshwater > Lake | place: Tanzania: Lake...
AAAAGCAGGTTCTCAATATTCAGTCAATAGATGTATATTAAGTGATGATCCTAATGTAAATGATACTGATAATTGTATGTGGAATGCACCAACAGGTAGATGCCGTAAAGTATCTAGACGTTAACCATTACATGTTAAGATATATTTATAGTATAAAAGCTAATATTTAATATTTGTAGAAGATATTAATAATTAAATATTTATTTATTAACTAATATAAAAATGGTGTAAAGCTAAATATAATATTAGTAATAAACTTTAAATAAATTAATAAAAAATATATATAGAATATAATCAAAAACATGAGTAATTTAGTATATCGTTCAAGACGCACACAACAGCGTAATAGACAATCCCGAAAGTTAAATGGAAACCGTTCTAGGAGACAAAAGGGTGGCGCTCCAACAGAATACACCATATATTTCAATTATATAGTTTATAATCGTCGGAATATTTATAATAATAATGGAAAAATTTATATAACTAAAATTAATGAACAACAAGAACATGCTATGTTTGATTCATTTGATACAATCAAGAGGAATATTGATGACGGTATCAAATATCAAAATATAAATCTTGTCTCACTAAAACAATTACATAAATCTTATAAAAGTGTTTCATACTTTGGTGTATATTATCATTTTGTTTTAAATGTAATAGATACTCAATCGTTACCATATGAACAACTTAAAAATTTATTGAAAGATTTTATGGATGATAATAACAATTTTGAAACGCTAGAATTTAGTCAAATGAAAGAATTAAACGATAGCAATGATTATAAAGTTGATAACAAATATTATGAAGTAGTTAGGGCTGGAAGTACAACTCTTCCTCCACCTCCACCACCCCCTCCTACCGTAGTTAATATTAATAAAAATGTTAATACCTCATTTTTGTCTGGAAAAGATGGGTCATTATGTAATGGATTAAAATCCGAAAAGGATTGTGTAGGAAATCCATCTGTTAGAAAGGTATGTCAATGGATGCCTAAAACAAAACACTGTCAAAGAAAAGCCAGTCTTGGTTCAGCAGTATTCTCAGCAGATAGTAAAAAATCTCTAGACGATAAAGAACAAAGTAGACTAACAAGTGCTAGAGAGGAATATCTTCAGTCTAGAAAATCAAGCGGGGATGTAGTCTCTTCTGATACTATGAGTTCTGAATCACAAGCTAGTCTTGCTGCTCCTAAAAAGAGCCTTAAGTCTATCTCAAGAGTTTCTACAGAAAGTAGAGCTTGCGTTCAAAAAAATTATTACATTAAAACAAAAGCAGGTTCTCAATATTCAGTCAATAGATGTATATTAAGTGATGATCCTAATGTAAATGATACTGATAATTGTATGTGGAATGCACCAACAGGTAGATGCCGTAAAGTATCTAGACGTTAAATAAACTAATCAATCATGTTTAAAAAAATTTGATTGATCAATTCAAATCACACTTGTAAAAAAGACTTTCTATTATGTCGGTTGAAGAAATTAAACCTGTCAACGACGGTGATAGTTCCGATTCGGATGATTCCGAATATGAAATTAAAATAACGCTCAATCCAGTGGATTTTTCTAAAATGACGGATGAAGAAAGGGAAGCCTACTTTAAAAAATATGAGACCTGCGCATACTGCCAAAGCATTGGGAAGGATGAGCGTGTCTATAAAGGTCATACTAAGGAAACGTGTAAAATTCTTCAAAATACTCGTTGTAACTGGTGTGGAGGATATGGACACACTGGAAAATACTGTAAAAATCGTGGTGAAAAGCCCCTGGATATTCGATGTATGTTCTGTTTTCGTGCAAAGATGGATGAACGTTTTTACATGTCTCATACACCTGACCGATGTAGGTTTAAGATAGAATATGACGATGCTAAACGTGATGGAAGACCTATCCCTCCTCGACCAAGGGGAACACAACAACCCAGAATCATTGAAAAACCGACAACGCCTTCCCCAGAACCACAAAAAAAAGCATCTAGTTCAGTTTGTTCTCCCGTAGAACCTGAAAATAGTGATGAGCTATACAAACTCTTATTGGCTATGAATGATAATCTTATCGAAGAAAAACCAATCTATCGTGAGTATGACCCATCACTAACAGTTCCAGGTGCCTATTCGCCATCGGATGTTAGTTATCGTGAGTATGACCCATCACTAACAGTTCCTGGTGCCTATTCGCCATCGGATGTTAGTTATCGTGAGTATGACCCATCACTAACAGTTCCAGGTGCCTATTCGCCATCGGATGTTAGTTATCGTGAGTATGACCCATCACTAACAGTTCCAGGTGCCTATTCGACGCCAATAAATAATCTAAAAAAAGATGATATAGTGGAGCTAATGAATAGGTTGAAAAATGAAAACGAAAAAATGTTGGCAAAACTTAGTATTAATTATAAATAAGTGCGTGTGTATAGATGAGTAAAAATAACGTGATAATGTGTTTTTTTATTGAAATATCGGTATAAAAAAATTTAAAAAAATAAAAAATCGTTTAATTTATAGATTATTCCACAAAAAAATAGCCATAAAAATAATTTTTCACGAAATGTTATATAATATATTTCATCTTTTGATGATAATAGGTCTTTATTATCTATTTTAGTTTCCTGATACGTATTTTTAATTTCATCTATAGACATATTACGTTTATAGAATTTTTCTAAATATTTATTTTGTTCATTCATATATACTATATAAAAGAATAAGCACTAATTTTTAATATATATGTTATGAATAGTAATACAATAAATAAATTATGTGATAGATATGTTATTATGATTGATAAGTTTAATAATAATATAATTGGTAATATTACAGAAATTGAAAATATGAAAATATTTATATCTGTTCCAACTCATACATTTTATTTTAAATTGATTAAAAATAGAGAAAATATGTTTCAAATACAATGTTTAAATACATTTAAACTTTTAACAGTTAGAGATGATGATAATGTATTTTTTGAAGAATATTTTGAATTAAAAGATTTAAATAGTAGTTTTTTTTATTGTGTGTATGATGATATTAGTGTTTCTCTATTCCCATTTAAGAAACCTAATACTATATTATGTTTTAATGAACGTTTATGTATAAAAAATATAGAAGAAAACTTTTATGAAATAGACCAGACTATATATGAGTATGAATCAATAGATTATAGTAATATTTTGTTTTTATCCAATACATCTAATATATTTAGCGGAATAAAAGTAGTAGAAACCAAAACAATTAAAGATTTATTTTATAATATATTAAAAATTTATCAAAATATGCCAGAATATTTATTTATATCTTTTGGAAATCCTCTTTTTCCATTAGATTACTATATATCTCAAAAAAATTGGGTATTTATTGACAGATATTTTAACATGACTAATCTAAAAACCTATAAACGTAAAATAGATTTAAGTAATATAAATAATATAGATTTAATACCAAATAATAGTAATGAATGGTTAGAAATAGATAGTATTATGAATAATATACCTAAAATGAGTTCAACTCAAATGATATGGCATAAAATAATAAATGGTGATCTAGAGAGTAATGTATATTTTAGTTCAATTTCAACATATATTGTAACAAGTGAATCTATTAAAAAACATTCATTTAAATATTATAATGATATATATTTATTGCTAGAACGTTCAAATGATATTCAAATACATAATTTAATGATATATGCGTTGTATACTATTTTTTTTATGTGAAAATATTATATATGAGTTTTTATAAAGAAATATATAAATTTTTATATTATTTGAAAGATAATGTCAATATGAATTATTTAATAATAGGATTAGTAATATTATTAATTTTTATTTTTATTAACTTATCTAAAATAATTTGGTGGGGAATATTATTGATATTATTATATTTATTATATTTATCTAAAAAAACAAATTTGAATAGTATCGATAAAAAATTAGATAAACTTTGTAGTGACAATCCAGAATTAGAAATGTGTAAAGTTTTTAATGAAAGTAAAAAAAATCATAAAAAAATAGTAGAAACAATAGAAACAAAACTATCACTTAAATAATTAAATTATCACTTGTATTATTAGCACAATTAGCATCTGGGTCTTCAAAAAATCTAATATTTTTTTTAGAATCTTCATCATCAATTAAAAGATTTATATTTTTTGGTGGGGTTTCAATATGTAATTCTTCGTTTCCTTTTTTATAAATGATAAATCCAGAAACCATTTTAGAAATTTCATTGGTGACATTATCTAATTTATCTAATGAAACAACATATCCATAATGTTCTTTATTATAATTTCCTCCATTACGTTTAAATAGTCCTCTATATACATAAGTATCTCCTTTGAATAGGGCTAGATTTTTATAGATGTAGCAGTGTATTAAATGATTATTTCTGACTAATTTGATTGTATTTCCGCGTCCTTTTCCTGACATTTTGTATAATATATAATATATTTAAAAAAATATCAATTTTTTATATAATCTTACAATATATATGGGTATAATAAATCATATAGATAATTTGTATAAATCGAATAAATTTAGATGTCAAAAAACGGAATCTAGTTTTATAGCTTTTTCTACTTTAAATTATTATTACAAAGTAAACTTTAGTAATCGTATTACAGATAAAATCTGGTTAGGTAATTATTTAGATAGTTCAAATGAAAATTTTATAAAAGATAATAATATTAAAGTGATTATTAATTGTTCCAAAGATTTGCCTTTCTATTTTAATAATGAAGAGGTAGTATATAAATATAGAATTCCAGTGGATGATGATCGTCAAGACAATAGTTTATATATTATGTATATGTATTTACCAAAAATAGTAGATATCATGAAATTTCATGTTAATCGTAATGAGAATATATATGTTCATTGTCATGCTGGAATGCAGCGTAGTGCTTGTGTAGTAGCTGCTTATTTAATGTCAAGTTATAAACTTGCACCAAAAGATGCTATAAATCATATAAAAAAACATCGACCTATTGCGTTTTCGCCATTTACTAATTTCGAAAAAAGTATATTTAGTTATTATAATATCATAAATAAAAAGGTTTAAAAGTATAGAGTATTATATATGAAAACTATATCTGTTCTAGGATATATTTTGCTAAATAATTCAACCATATTTTCCCAAATAGCACGTAAAACTATTACATCACCATATGCTCGATGTGGTGATGGATTAGTAATTCTAAAACGTTCTGCTAGATATTCCTGTTTAAAACTTGTTCGATTGGGCATAGTTAATCTGGCCATATGTAAACTATCTAAAAAGAATATATTAGATGGAATAGTAAGTCCATATTTTTTAAAAGCTGTTTTAATAAACATTCTATCAAAACTATCGCCATTATGAGCAATTATAAATGTCCTAGTATTTTGTCTATAATTTGTTAGATAATTATGAAATGATTCAATTACTATTTTTTCCTCATTACCCATGGTATCTAACATTGAATCTGTTATTTTTGTTATTTCTACTATTTTTTGTTCAAGAGGTGTGCCTATTTTAATCAAACTTTGAAATGCATTTTCATCATTATCGATAGCGCCTATTTCAATTATTCTATTATGAAATGGATTTAATCCTGTTGTTTCTAAGTCAAACCAAATTGTACGAATTCCACGCATTATAATTTCTTTTATAATAATTTAAATAAAAAAGAAAATCAATTTTTTATTAATCTACATATCCTATTTTATCAACATATTCAGTAAAAGGTGGTTCTAATCCGGTTAATGTTTTAACAACGCTTCTATTTAATTTAGTAGTTTCAGTGCCTTTAACTCCAATATATTTTTTTAACTTAGTAAAATTTGTAAAATTTAGTCTAGACTTATCTGGAAATACTATTTTTAGGAGAGATTCATTTTTATCTTTATACATAATTAATAATAAATTTAAGTCTATATTTTCAAAGATTTCAGGTTTTTTTAGAATAAAATTTGAATCAGATAAACTATAAATATTAATATTATCTTCTATTCCATTATAATAAAGAACATAGTTACCAATGCGTATGATTTGAACACGATCTGACAAACTGATAGGTCGTAATGTTTTATCTTCAGGTATTGTTTCTTTTAGTTTGTTCACTAACTTTTTTATTTTTTCTAAATCAGTAATACTAATGTCATGAACATAATATTTATGTTCTATCGTATAATATGGTAGTATTGGAGATATTGATTCAGTTTCTTTTTCATCTATTTGAACAGATTGAATTTTTATTTTGTTTTCAGCTACAAAAACTTTTATATTCATTACAATGCCATATTTTTTCAATAATATTTGTTCTAATGCTTTTATTAATCTTTTCATAAAATCAATATCTATATCGTTACTTATTTCAATAGTGTTACCAATTACTGATAATTTATTATCACCAATATACTTGCTAATATATTCTGATATCCATTCTAGAGAATTAGGTTCCTTAGTAGGTAATTTTTCATCTGATAAAACAAGAGGTAAAGCACCAATTGTGAAATCTATTTCAATAAATTTAGTATTATCATCATAATCTATTTGATTTATTACTTTAAAAAAATTGGAACGTGGTAGTTGTTCTAATAGTAGATCTTTATCTAATACTTGATTTGTTATTGACTGTATAATATTAAATTGTTCATTATTAATTAGTTTATCTATAGGGATTGTTTGATGTAATATTGTCTTGAGTATTTCACTATTTGCGCCAAAAAAATAAGGTGGTATATTCATTAAAACATCTCGTTGGTTAAATAATATCATTTTTCCCATTTGAATAATAGGAGTAAAATCAGACAAAACACTTATTAAACGTTGTTCTAAAGATTTATCTAATTGTAATTGGGTACCTGGTTCTATAATTAATATTTTATTATATTTGGGACTAACTAATCTACCGGCAATAGAGAATAAGCATAACATATTTTGTTTTAAATAAACTTCATCATTAAGTTGTTTATCTACAATATCACTTGGAATACGTTCCAATGTAGTTATATCTTTTTGATGTAATTCTAATATCAATGGATTAACATTATATGGATTAAATAATTGTTGTAATACATTTTTATTATGATTAACAGTATTTTCTATTCCATTAAAAGTTGGAAATATTATTGCTAAATTATCAAGATGAACACCTATTTGTAAATCATCTTCAGTTATTACAAGTCTAATTTGTCTATTATTATATGGTGGTAATATATCGAGATAATTTCCGTTATAACTTTCAGTTATATATTCTATACATTTATCTACATTTTTATTATCTCCAAATATGATAATATTATCATTTTTAATAATTATATATACATAAAAATATTTTTCAATTTCATTAGATTTTTGTTGAACTTGTTTAATAAATGATTCACTAATATTATTAATGTTTGCTGTTATCCAATCTGATATATTTTCTAAATATTTTTTAGCTTTTAGAAAATCTGTAGTGCCTGATAATTGTATAGTATAGTATTTATTACCGTTGTGATTAATTAATCCATTTACTCGTAAAGTATCTAAATTAAAATAACCTTGTATAATTTCTTTATTTTTTAGTATTAAATCAGCAACACGTTTTTCAACATCAATATTTTCAAAATGATATTCTATATTCTTTATTTTTAAAGTATCTTGCTTTATATATATTAAGCCAGAGGTCATATTTACTACATATTGTAAATAGTCTAAAACAGCTTCTTTAGATAGTAATTTATTCATTTTTGTTTTACAATTATTTGCTATTTTTTCACAGATTTTATCATTTTCTAAACACCAATTAAGCGCTATGTTTAATTCTTCCTCATTTGATACAATTATATAATCTGAATTTTCAGGATTAGTACTATCATTGGGATGATATGGTACTAAGTATTTTTCGAACCATAATTTATTCGCTTTATCCTTATGTTGATATTGAATAATTAATGAACCTAATGATAACAAATAACTTAATTTAAAACTGACATTATAAGCAGCAACTGAAAATATAAATTTATATTTAGATAGTTCCGCATAATTATTAATATCATTCTTAATTTGTAATATTTGTTCAATCTCTGATTTTTTCATAAAATCAATAATATCATTAAAAACAAAAATATCATCTGTTGAGATACTGGTAAAAGCAGCATCTACATCATGTCTATCTTTAATCATTTTGGCTAGTTCTAAACGTAAATTATTTTCAGAAGGTGTAATGTCACAACCCCGAGCTACATTTCTAAAAACAGCCTTGTTTATTTTTTTTTGCCAATCAGAAACAACTATATGATCACCAATTTCATACAAGTAATCATTTACACATTGATTATTTGTTTTAAAAAATAAATGAGTAATCAGCCACCAGTCTACAGCTGAAGGAATTGCTATAAAAGGGGATTTTTTTTCAACATTTTCAAAAAATTGTAAAATAGGATATTGTGATGTATCTGTTGTATATTCAATTTCAGTTTGACCTTTATTTATTATAAGGTCCACATCAAATATTGTTCTTTCATTACATAATATATAGAACATATGATAAATCGTAGAATAAAATGTATCATTCCATTTGATACTTTCTCTGGTATTTTTCAAAATACATCCTTCTTTACGCCAATATGCTGAAGATTCTATTACAGGGTCACTTGCTAATGTTGGATAGACTTTAAATTTTTCCATATAATAATCAAAAATACTACTGTAGTCCGCTGGAATTACTTGATTATCCATATTACTATTATGTTCAATTACTGGAGCATAATTAACAATTTTTCCATTTTTTATTGATAAATAAATAATATCATCTGTTTTTTTAGTACTATTTAGTAATGTATGATCAAAAAGATCACTATTTATTTTAAAATTTATACGACTATAATTTGTTTCTATTTGTTGTAATTCAGATTTTGATAAAACCTTAGTTTGACTAGGTAAATCTTTTCTAGTAGGTTTAGTTCCATATAGATTAGCAAAATAGGATATATCATAAATTGTTAATGCTTCAATAGGCGGTAATATTGCTCGTTCACATTGTTGTATATTTTCAAATGATATTTGTCTTGGTGTTTCTTTTATCAATATATAATAATTAAATAATTCAGTAAATTTTTTAAGATTATTAAATCTTTTATTTAAAAATAATTCACTTAATGTTGGACTATCAGCCATAAAATCATATGGTTTTGTCATCATATTCACTGGATATTCTAAATATTTAAAATTTTGTTTTACTTCCGTAATGGATGCTATACGTAGTCCAGCTAATTTAGCATATGTTAATAATATCTGAGGATGAACTAAATATTCAGTAATCTCACTGCCAGTAGATGCTAATTTTACATTAATAGCTACACCTATTCCATCATTATTATTAGGTAATGTTTCCCAAATATATTTTTCTTTAAATGAAATTTTGTATAATTCTACATCATCAACTGAAAATATCATACTACCATTATTTTGTTTTAGCAAATCATAAACTTTTTTACCATCAAATGTAGTAATACTAGCTATTCCATTTTCTTTTAAACAGTCACTAATATTTTTAAACATATTATTAATATGTAAAATACTATCAAAACAATAATGAATAGAAAATTGAATACTTACAACATCAAATGAATTAGGACCATTTTTAGCAATAATTTTATTTAATTTTTTTATATTATTTGGATTAGTTTGTTTGTAACTATCCCCAGTAAAAAATTTTTCACAACTATTATTCACACCAATCTCTATGTTAGAGTTCTGAAACCATTTTGAATATTCTCTATTTTCTTTAAATTTTTCTATACGTTTTGTTAAATTATCTTCTGAATGATATAAACCATTTTCATCTATATCAAGGGCTAATATATATTCATAATCTGATTCAATCCATTTCATTATATCTCCTCCACGCCCAGCACTAAAATCAATTAATTTAGGACGTCCATTTGAAGTATTTAATCTAGCATAAGCACTTGTTCCACTTAATAAAACAGACTTTATTATATTTTGGTATTTTCTAAAAGGAAAATCTAGGTCTTTTCCTTGTGATGTATAATATGATTTTTTTGAAGTTTGAATTAAACTAATTCTTTTTTCACGTTCTGTGGAAAAGTCGGTCCATTCATTTAACTGTTTCCATTTTTTAGAAGTACTGTCAGTAATAAAATGTGGTTGAATAGACATACCTTCTAATTCTTGAGTAAGTAATTTCATGGCATATGGAACTTGTAATAACTCAAATTCATTTTTACTTGTTTCTGTTTGTTCTTTATGCATTGTGTTTTTTTCATAGTAAACACGACTACTATTACAATTATAACAATGATATATATTTTTTTGAACATTAGCCATAGCTATTTGTCCACAACCAACGCAAATGATAATATCGGTTGAATCAGAACGATCAGACATTGTCTCTTTGATAAAACCAGAAACACCATGTGCTAATAATGAATCACGTTCCATCTCACCTATACGCAAACCGCCACCTATACTTCTACCTCCAGTAGGTTGTTTACTTAACATAGTAACGGCGCCATCGGCACGACTATGTATTTTATCTTCAACCTGATGTTGTAAACGTTCATAATAGGTAGGTCCAATAAAAATATCTGATTCTAATTGTTCTCCAGTCGAACCATTGTATAATAATTCACATCCATATCGTTCATATCCTAATTGTTGTAATACGCCACCAATTTTTTCAATAGGTATTGTTTGGAATGGACTACTATCACCAAAAATACCTAATAAACTACAACCTTTGGCAAAATATGATTCTACAAATTGACTTATTGTCATACGTTTTGGAAAAGCTTGTGGATTAATAATCATATCTGGACGTATTCCCTTGGCAGAAACCGGCATATCGGCTTCATTTAATAACATACCCATAATACCTTTTTGACCACTCCGACTAGCAAATTTATCACCTAATTCTGGTATTTTTTCTTTTCGTAGCCGCACTTTTACAAACATAAATCCATTATTATCAAAACTAAAAAAAGTTTTATCTACTGTACCTGTTTCAGCACGACGAACATATTCACTAGCATCTAGATATATCTGTTTTCCATCGGCATCATAATTATTAGTCATAATTACTTTGCCTACTACTATATCATTTTCGTCCGCTTTTAGACCTTCTTTTATAATGCCGTTTAAACCTAACTTATTATAATTACCTGGTTTTAAATTTTGAACAACGATACGTTCATTCTTTATTAAATATGGATTACATATTTTAGAACGCAAACCCGTATATTCATTCTCTTCTTCTCGAATACTATAGGTACGATATTTAATAGAACGGAATAGTCCTCGCTCAACAGCACTTTTATTGAAAATAATACTATCATCTTGATTATATCCTGTATAACAAGCGATACATATGATAGCATTCATACCGTAGGGTAACGTATTATTATAAAGATGTTTACTAATACGATTTTGTATTAACGATTTTTGTGGATAATATAGAACTTGAGTTTTTGTATCCATACGATTTAAATAATTAGAAGCATATACTCCTATTGCTTGTTTTCCTTGACCACAACTATATAGATTTCTAGGTAATTGATTTGTTTGAACATATGGAATAATACTACCCATTATACCAAATATTATACATGGATTAATTTCACAATGTGAAAATTTATAATTAGAATTATTTACAATCATACTATAATTCATAGCAATTAAACACGTATTTAATTCTTCTGTATCAATAAATTCTATAACACCTCCACTCTTTTTTAGGTCTTCATTTGACTTGGATGTTATATAATAACGAGGGTCATATTGGTTCCAATCATTACGCCCAGCAATTAAATGATACCAGTTAATTTTACCCGTTTTTAAAGCCAATAAGTGTGATAAATTTATTAATAATTTATTATCTTCTACTATTAACATTGGATGACAACTACGGCCACTATCAGTGCTAATTTTAATTTCCATGCGATCAATATACCAAGCAATACTTGTATATATATTAATAAGAGCATTACGTCTCAGCAACTTAAGTCGTTCAACAATAATATTAGGATATTTATGATATCCAACTAAACGGCCATTTAAAAATACTGTAACCAGTTCTTTATTCATTACAATGTAATCTATTGGAAATTGATTTGGTAATATTAAATGATTATCTAATAAAGCTTGATATATACCACTACTATTTGTTCCAAATGTAACATCGGTTAATATAGATATATTTGTTTTTACACCTACATTACCACCATCAGGTGTTTCTATAGGACATAAAATCCCATAGGTTGAAAGATGTAACATATGTGGACCACGTAATTTACTACTAGCACCTAATGGTGTTACAACACGCCGAATATGACTAATCATTCCAAGATATGTTAATCTTGCTAGATCTTGAACAACACCTTCTTTACAAGGAGCATTTTTTAATCCCCAACAATTTTTAAATGCGTATTTAAAACCGTCTGTAATTATTTCTTGGCTTAAAAATGTAGCTATATTTTCTTCATTAACTAAAATATCTTTTATATTTGATTTAAAATCATCTGATACAATAATTGATTGTTTTTTATCTAATTCATTATAATAGGTATTAATACCTTGTTCTAAAAAGTTTCTAACACGAAAGTAGAGATCGCGAAACATAGTAGACATTAAAAATCCACCTACATCAATACGTTTATATGTATAATTATCACGGTCAGTTACTTCCAACATTTCCCATTTTGTCTTTAATAATTCACGAGTCATATATCCTAAAAATGCTGCTTTTTCAGTAAAATTACTAGTTCCCATATGAGGAATAAACCAATTATATAAAATATCCATTATATACTTAAAATCAATATCTTCATTATCTTTTAATAACTGATAGTATTTTAAGCGAGCTTCTTTATTTTTTCGCAATTTATCATCAGTCAAAACGTCTTTTTTATCAGATCGGTTAGGATTTAAACTTCGAATTATATTTTGAATATATCGCAGAGCATCTAATTGAGTTTTAACCTGTGAAGCTAAATAAACATTATCATATAAATAATTTTGCCATATTTGAGACATTGGCTTTTCATGTTTTAGACTACTATTTTCTAGATCACCACATATATATTGTAATATCTCTTTATCCGTTGTAACACCTAATGCTCTAAATAAAATAAATATTGGAATAGATTCTGTAATATTAGGAACAGCTACTGTTATTATACCTGATTTATTAATTTGTATATCTGGAGTGCCTTTTTCTCCCTTTTTCAATGTTTCTATTTTTTCTACGGGTCTTTTGATATAAATACGTGTAATTCTAGCAGGTTGATGAGTATTTTCAGGAACACTACGTATTTCAGCTTCATATTCATTTGGATCATCTAACTTATTTTTTTTTGTATATATCTTATTTTCAATTTGACGTGTCTGGGCAGTTATTACTTTTTCTTTACCATCTATAATAAAATATCCACCATGGTCATACGGACATTCCCCAAATTCTTTAAGATTAGCCCTTGGAATAGCACTTAAAACACATCCTTTCGATTGTAACATACAAGGCATACGTCCTAATAATTTATTTTTAAATGTACTTATATCTTTGAATTTAAGTGTATCATTTTCATAGTATTTATATAATATATGTATATCCGTATAAATAGCAATATTATAAGTAAGATTCTTAAGTCTTGCTTCATTTGGATATAATTGTTTTGTTTTGGTTATTTCTTCTTCTACTCCGTTTAATGCGTTTATTTGTGTTTTTTTTTCATAAATAACCGGTTTTCCAATAGTTATACTCATACCATCATTTACAATATCTTCACCTTTTATACTGCCGCCAATAATTATATCCACTTCAAAACGACCCTTTTCTCTATAATCATATACAGATTGAATAGGATTAAATTGACGAATTGTTTTTGCTATTTGCTCATCTAAACACATATTAAAACTATCTATTTGATTTTTACTTATGTAATTAGATACTGTATTAAAATAACTATCAATAATATCCCAGCAATCTTTATCTAAATTTAACTTTTCTAATGAAATCTCAGACATAAATAGTATATAATATATTTATATCTTAGATTTTAAGCTTTGGTTTTTAATCATATTAATTACCAATAAGCTCCTTCTTCAGCCATTTTATTATTTTCAGGAATCTCCTCTGGATAAGGACGTTTCCAATACTCATTATAAAATTTACTTATTATTTTATGATTATCCCAACGACCTCCCTTAATACCAAATACTATTTGTAATCCACCTCCTAAATGAATTCCTATTTTACCCATTCGTTTTGCTTCAACGATTAAAGGTATACTATATGCTCCCGCACCTATTAACAAAATATCAAAATCTATATTTCGCAGTTTTTCTATATATATATCTAATAATCTATTGCTATTAACTGGATATTCTTTTTTTCTTTCCTCATTAACTAGATAAAACATTGTTGGAAATTGTAGAGTAATTAGATTAAAATCAGGTAATAAACCATTATTCCATATTTTATCCTTAATTTTATATTGAGTTTCAATAGACTTACTAAAACTTGAAATAACTAATACTTTTTTTCCTTTTAGAAAATAAGACCAATGAATATCAAAATAAAAAGGCTCAATATCAACCAATTCTATTTCTTTAAAATTTGGATTACAAGATTTCATTAATGTCAATTCAAAATCCCTATTATTATTCCAAATAGCACAAATATCTAAATCTTTTAAATAACTCTTAAAACGTTCTAAATAATTATTTATATTATCCTCATTATCAGGATATATTCCAGCAGTACGAGTAATATTATAAATAAAAGAATCACTATATTGTAATATAGGATGATTTATATTATTTTTTTTTAAAAACATAATAAATATTGAGTTTAATTCATTTGCTCCTATTTTACCAACTGTAAAAGGTTTTCCACTATCAAATGCTAATAATATTTCGTTTGTTCCCTTACTAATTTTCATATCTATATTAATATGTATTTGCTAATTTTTTATACAGTGAAAATTTGATTATCTTAAAATTATGACTTAAAGTTAAATATATTATATTAGATTATACAATGTCAACAGCAATAATTGCTAATGATAAAGATTGGACTACTATTTCTAGAAAAAAAAACTCTCCAATCCGAAACAGTGTAGGAAATCATTATGATCAGGACACTATTAAGATTAATCCATATAATCCTAATAATTTCCTTGCTAGTAAAGAGCAAGTGGAAGATATTCTAAAAAAAGTAGGAGTTAATTTACCAGTGCGTAATTTAAAATTATATCATTTAGCATTTACCCATAAGAGCTACTTAAAACGTATATTACAAAATAAAATGTTAGATGTTCAAATTGTTCGGGAACCTAATGTATTAGAATTACAAGAGGACAGTAATGAACGTTTAGAATTTTTAGGAGATCAAATAACAAACTCAATTATTGTATATTTCCTATATAGAACATTTCCAACCGAACAGGAAGGATTTTTAACAAAACTTAAAACCAATTTAATTAGTACACAATTTTATGCCAGATTTGCCAGATATTTAGGATTACAACGGTTTTTAGTTATTTCGAAACATGTTGAAGAACAAGGTAATGGACGTAATAATGATAAAATTTTGGAAAATGTATTTGAAAGTTTTATGGGAGCACTTTTTGAGGATTTTTCAAATATTCCAAGTGTATATACACAAAAATTAGGTCTATTAAGTGGACCCGGATATGAAGTTTGTGAAAAATTGGTTGTTCATTTGCTTCAAAAATTAATCGATTTTGACGATCTGACACAAAATGATACAAATTATAAAGATATTTTACTACGATTTTATCAAGCTACATTTCAAATTGTTCCCAGATATGTTGAAATTAGTTCTACTGGACCACCCAATAATCGAATATTTACTATGGGTGTATACGATAAAGAGGGAAATATTGTTGGAAGGGGTATAGGTAATAGTAAGAAAAAGGCTGAACAGTTAGCTAGTCAAGATGCTTTAAAACTGTTTGGAAAACTATAAAAAAATATTATTTTTTATTTTGCGTGATTTTCGTAATTTATTCTTTGAACGTCGTTTACCACCGATTATATCCATTCTTGTTGGCGGTAAAGATCTTGATTGTTCATCCATATTTAAAACTTCTCTTAATACTCTATGTTTTAATAAAGACGGTCCTCTACTTCTATTCATAATACGAATCATTATTGTGTCAAATTGTTCACGATTATTTAAATCTGATGCCAATTCTCGCATATGTTCAATAAATACATTCATATTGTATAAATAGTATTCATTATCTTGTTCATAATTATTATAGTCTTCGACAGGTTCTATATTATGTAATCTTTCGAAAACTTGTAAATATACATTCATATTAAAACGCTGCATATTCTGTATATTCATTTATATAATTATATTATATTTTATTTTATCATCTTATTGATTATGATTTTTTATATAGTTTTTATAGGATTGAACTAAATGTAATTTTTGCTTACAAAGAGGACATATTCCATTATTCATTTTATCGATACAATTTTTACATATTAAATGACCACATTGATTTATCCAACAATTTTCTTCATAACATATACAACATTCGGGATTATCTCCAACAAATACCTTTATATTAACTTTTAATCGATTATCTAATAATTCATCAAAATAATAGAACATTTTTTTAGGTATAATTATTGTAATAATACCTAAAACAAAAATATAGCATACTTGATAATAATTATATAAACTTACTACGAAAAATGATAAAAATCCAAAACCAATATATTCATTTAGTAATACACAATTAGTGTCTACATATTTAAAATAATTCCATATAGATTTTATTGATAATAATCCTATTAAACAGAAAACAACTTGAACTAATATAAATGTAAACATTATATTGTATCTGTTTACATCATTATTATTAATTACGCTATATTCCCAAATTATTTCAGTGTGACTATGAGTAAAAACACCAATTAACATACGGAATAATAAGAGTTCTAATGTCACTAATTCAAATAATAAACAATATGATATTTCTACAGCATCAGTAATACATTTGTCTATCCTAAGAATTCCTATAAGTAAATATATATATAACGATATTAGCATTATCATTAAAATAATACATATTTTAATTAGTAAAAATAATATATTATTCATTCTTCATCAAAAACATATATATAAAAAATTATCATCTTATCAATTTTTAATATATCTAAAATAAATTATGGAAAAACGTTATTGATTAAATGTAGACTTAACTAGTCATATAAGTGATACTAAAGTATTTATTCATATTCTTCATAATTTTTTGCTTCACCTAAATCATATTTTATGTATTGAAATATTTCATTTGATACATCATATTTGTTAATTTCATAGGTATCTTCAAAAAAATCTATTTCCTTACCACAAAATGCTTTCTTATCTCCATTTATAAGCATGTTAACTAAACTACAATATCTACTACCTTTATCATCACACATTCTCATATCATCATTCGTTTCAATTAAATAAATCTGTTTGTAATCCCACTTCACATTTGGATAATATATGTTCAGTAATTTAAGTAGAAAAAATTCTTCTCCAAAGCTTGAATAATGTCCAGATAAAATTAAAATTATTTTAATATACAAATATCGTAAGGTTGAACTTTTTAGTTTTATTTTAATATTTGTAACATAATAATCTATTTTATCTTGAATTTCATTACTTTTTTCAATCATATTATTTTTTAATTCTTTGGGCACATTGTCTTGTAACCATTTTATACTCATTAAATAATCTTTCAAAGATTTAATTTTACTTGTTTTGTTCATTAACATATTTATTAATACATTTGTCAAATTAGATGGTTCATAAATATTTATTTTACCAATATTTTTATTACATGCTTTATAAAATGAACTATCAGATAAATCCAAATTATATGGTGTATTATCTATATCATTTTTTAATTTAAGTAAAATATTACCATTAGATAAACATATTATTTTATATAAATCTAAATTAATTTCCATTGTAGATATATTTGTAAGTTAGGATTTAATTATATTTATACATAAAATAAAATTATCAATTTTTAAATGGTTTTCCTACTTAAATATTAATAATAAATAAAAAATGTTTTGTTCAAGCTCAAATAATAAATTTTAATTTAAAAAATAAACGAATTTATAATTAATATGTATAAATGAACGCAATTATAAAGACTGGTGCTACCTTTATTACTCCATCTAGACTTACAAATAATAAGTTTGATTTAACACTAGATACTAATGTAAATGTAATATTAGAACATAATACAAAAGTAAATATAGGTGGAACTATATATTTAACTGGGCCTATGAACAATGAACCTAGTTTTCCAAATGAAAAAAAATCTATATTGATTGAGAAAGATACTAAATATCATATTAATAATCGTGAAATGGACCCTATAGGTCTAACTAAAAATCTCGAACATTCTCAAAAATTTATTTTTTTTAGTCAATCTGAAATCATACTTCCATCGGAAACTATTTTGCATACATTAAATTGTACATTAGAATTTAGACTTACCAAAGCAACACATTGTACCTTTAGTGATTAGTAATCGCGTTCTTCAACAACAACAAATTCGGCTGAATTAGGTGTGTATTCAGGACAAGACCTAATTCGATCGTCTTCATTAATTGAAGGTGAACATTCATCTCCAGAAACAACTCTTGAAACCATTCGTCCAATAGAAGACATCGCGTCATTAATATTATCATTATTAAATGTTAACGCATTAGCTCTAGAAAGACCCATGGAACCACCTGTTAAAACAGCATCTTGATTGGAACCTACAAGGGTAGCACTAATACAATGCTTGGGATCTTCTACTTTTGTACGTTCATATCGTTGAAAAATTTCACTAATTTTTTTACAACTATCTTCAGTATATGAATCAGTATCTTCACCATCGGTCAATATGAAAATCATTGTTTTTCTATTGGGATACTTCAATGTTTTAAGCATATCATTAATAAACACAATTGTAGTTCTTAATGCGGTTAGTCCATCTGCCACTAATTGTCCATTTTTAATTTCTTCCATTTCTACAATAGGAATATCTTTATAAAGAACCTTAATCTGGTGACAACCTGAAAACGTAATCATAGAAACAAGACATAGCTCATTTTCAGATACAATACCATCAATATCTACCGCATTCGCAAAGGTTTTCTTATGAGTTGCCAGGATTTCTGTATTAAAACTATGTACTAATTTAGGTAATAAATCTACCATCGAACCACTTACATCAAAAGCGAAAATAATGTTAGTAGGTTCAACCTTTTGTCTATCTTGATTATCCATTATTTTTAATATAATAATATTAATATGAATATATTAAAAAAATCAAATTTTTACATTTGACAATACCTTAATTAATACTTTGAGAAGTACTTATGTTTTTTTTTATCCCATTCGGTTTTTCGACTTGAACTTTTTAATAATGCAGCATATAGTTCTGCCTTTTTCAAGTCTGATAAATTGTGTCGTCTGTCGTTTCTATCTTTTCGCAGATCATCAATTTTTCCTTTCAAATACATACCTGCTAAGTAAAAAGCAGCACTCTCTTGATATTCTGGGTCAATTAGCAGCTTCTCAAAAATCTCAATACTTTTTACGTATTGACTGGGACCCCATTCTCCTCTTGAAAGGTCAACCGCATGTTTGAAAAGATAGTTTGTATTTCCGGGCAATTGGCCATTGTATTCCGCCATTTGATTATGACTGTCAAACCATAACCTTTTTTCAGCTTTTTCCATGGCTTCTAATTTTGCTTTTAGCTCACGAATTTCTTTTCGCATTTGTGATGATTGTTCTGCCATTTTCTTTGCTTCTTCTATTTTCTCATTGATTTCACTAATTTCTGCTTTTTTTTCATGTTTTTTCTTTATGTCTTCTAATAGCTTTGAAATCTTATCATCTTTTCTTTCAATCGTTGGTTCTACTGTCACTTGAAGAGGCTTTGATGTATGTGCTTTTCCAGTCAATATATTTTTATAGCTTGCCATTGTTCTTTTTTTTAAAAAATTAAGATATCTTTTATCATCAATTTTTTTTATGCTAATTATATTAAACCATTTTGACTAAATTTCTTTATCATTTTTTGACTAAACATTCTGCCCTCGTGAAATAAGCTTAATGAAATATTAGCTTTTATCATTCCTATTCCTTGACCTCTAAAGGCACCTTTTAGCCCAAAGTTTTTACTATCTGAAAATAATTCTTTTAATGCTTCTGTTAGTGTAATCCCTTTTTTCTTGATTGATGATGTCTGCATAATAACTTCCAATCTTGATATGGGATTTGTCATAAATACATAAATAGGACTAACAATTGTTAATGCGATTAAGTTAGCCGATGATTTAGAAATACTAAGTGTATTATCCGATAAATTATTACCTACCAACATATTTTCAATATGTTTTTGTAGTGTAGGTTGTCCAACTAATCCAGTTGTAGCACTGGCAACAGAATGACCCATTAATGGAACAGTCCCTCTGAATAATGGTTTATAATTCTCAGAACGTGCTTCTTTTAAAATATCTATTACAGAACGAACTTTTCCAGTTGTATTTAGATCAATTCTTTGATGTTTTTCAATCATACGAATAGGATTAATACAATATGCCGAGAATATTGATGCACCAACTGCTGAAATCATTCCAGGGTCAGACCCTCCTGTTACATGGGTTATACTCCATAAAAACCCAAATTTAAGAACCCTTTTAAATCCGACACCTAATAATCTTGGTCCTAAACCGGATAAACTAGCTGATATAGGATTTTTAATGAATAGATTTTTAGCTTGTTGAACAGCTATTTTAGATTCAACCATTAATCCAGAACTATTTTTCGCATATTGTTTATTAACTGTCTATAAGCGGTTATTGGATTATCAGCAATAGTTTGAATTGCAGAACCACCTAAATATGCGCAGAATAATTGTTTCTTTGATAGTTTATTTTATTGAGTTGTCATTATATATTCATTAAACAAAAAATATATAATATGAGATTTTGATTTTTGACATAAAGGTGCCGTAAGAAAAAAAATAAAATGATGAAAACCTATTGAACAATTATTACTTAAAACTACTGCGGCAATAAGGACAGGTTATTTTTCCTAATTGAATCCAAGTTACTAAACAATTTTTACCAAATAAATGACCACATGGAGTTTTTACATATGTATCATGTTTATTTAAACATATAGAACAATCACATTCTTGATCATCTATTTGATTATCAAGCCAACTATAATTCTGTATTTGTTGGGGTATATTTGGATAATTTATATGATTTATATAATTAGGAACTTGTATAATATTTATAATATAATTATCTTCGTGATTATCTATATAATTTGGAATAGGTAAATCCATATTAATTATATCGGCATTACGGTCAAAATTAAAATTTCTTTGAGGAACATTATCTATTATTAAAGAATTAAATCCTTCTAAAAATATCTCTAATAATTCAATAGCACATACCTCATCTCTAACCATTCTTAGCATTTGATATTCAGTAATATTTTGAACAAGTGTATATGTATTATTAAATAATTGTGGAATAAATGTAAGGATATTACTATGTTCTAAAAATTGAACATAAAACATTTCACTATTAAAACAATTTTCATGATGATATACATGGATAAAGAATATAGCATTATAGCTTCTATTTCTATTTTCAATAATCATTGATATTAATAAATCTCCATTAGTATTACCTAATCCATTATCAAAATCGTGTAATAAATTACTGATATAGTTATTGGGATAACGAAATAAATTCCGAATATATGAATTATAGAAACTAAATACTGAGCCAATATTATTCCATTCTTCTCGACAAATGATTTGAACGGTTTGAATTTGGTGAATTTGATTGCCTGTTGTATAGTCACCTCTATTATTAATTAAAGCATCTCGTCTATTAAAAAATTGTTGGTAATTATTTAAAGGATTATGAAACATTTTGACGTGATATTGATACAAATAAAAATAAAATCAATTTTTATTTTGATGATTTACTCTAATTCAAATAATATGTCGAACAATAATTTTTCAGAAGCCGCTTGTCCAAATGTCTTACCTTGAGCGTAAGCTTTTTCTAGTTTCTGAACATATTCGGTCCAATCAATCTGTAGATAGTCAATATTTCGAATACATTTGTCTGGATTTTCAATTGGATTATTTTTGGGATGATTTTCAATTTTCATTCTGGCAAGTTGTTCATATGTTTTTTCAGGAGCTAAAACACGCAATTTTTCAACATCTAAAAAAGGGTCAATTGCTATTTCACGATGATTGTCAGTCTTTTTCCAGAAATGCTTTCCTCCAATTGGACGAGAATTTTCTCTTGCTTCGATACAGACACTACACTTTTGAGCACGTTGTTCTTTTGGTATTTGATCCATAATTATTTTTACGGTTTCCATCGTTCGTTCAAGATCAGAAGAATATGCCTCTAAGTTTGAAAGTATACCTTGGGCATCATTTAAAATAGCTATTCCACTTTTTTCCGCTTGTTCGTAACCAGTTTTTGTAAGTTTACCATCATGAGCTTGGTCTATTGTAGCTTCGGGATTGTTGTGTTCAGCATGACCATGTCTTACAATGTATTTAATTTTTCCTTCAGATAATGGTATTTGTATATTTCCAGCAAAGTGTTCATTCACTGTTTCAGGTGACACAAATCTTGCTATATTAGAAACTACTTTAGGATGAATCATTTGGACAGTGCTTGTTTCACCCAAGCCGGTAATTTTCAAGACTGTTCCATTATCAAATACCCAACCACTAGGTATATCTAACCCAGCTTTTTCTGATATATTATATACAGTACATGTCAATTGATTATTAGACGTGCCAAATATTGAATGCTTAACCATGTTTTTTGTCATTTTCATAACATAACAACGAATATATCAATTTTTTTATTGATAAATCTATGAAATAATCAGTATATCTATTTTTGAAAGAAATGTTTATTGATAAAAATTGATATTATATAAGGTATATAATATGATTAAATAAAAATGACAAAATTTAATTATGTATTGTATGAAAATAAAGAAGACAATAGTTTTCATATAGGTAAAGTGTTGGAATCGCCTACCTATAAAAAAATAGAATTAGATCCAAAAGAAGCATATGATGTTGTTAAAATAGATAATATAGCAGATTATCCTGGTTTGTTAAATAGAGATAATAGTAAGCAGCTTTGTCCTATACGTAAAGTAATGTGTAGAATAGATACATGTGATTTTTGTGAAAAAATCAAAACAGTACAAGAAATTAATCAAGAATTTACTGATTTATATAATAGATTAGGTTATTTCTACTGTAATGATTGTCATTCTAATTTCATCAATAGTTTAAAATCAAGTGGTGTTGAGCCTATATGGTATATAAGAGAACGTTCTCCTAATAAAAATTATAGTGTATGGGTTCAACGTAGTAGGAGAGATAAAGATGGAAAAATAGTAAATTATGGTCCTTATGTATTTGAAAAATGGTATATTACCGGATGGTTTGCTTATATGATGATTGATAAAACAGATAATGTAATGAAGCCACATGTAACATGTGAAGGTAATAATTATATGAAATCTATCCCAGTAGATAAAATAAAGCGATTAAATCCAGAACATGACCCAGATTACAATCCAAATGAAGATCCTATTTATAAATAAAAAAGTGTTAGTATAAATGAAGCACATAGTTTTTTGTTTGTTTTTGTTTTTTCTTTTTGTGTTTCGCATTTTTTTCAGATTTCGTCTTTCAAGAACATGGTGATGAGCTGAGGCAAAGCTGAGTCAAATCCAGCAAGATTGAGGGTGTTTTTGTCGGATGGGTCCGCGATGGTGAGGCAGTTTGAGACCAACCCAACCACAATGAGCTTTGCGTTGATGCCCATCTTCTTGCGGTACTCTTCGAGTTCAACCTGCGGATGCTTTGTGGGCGCGTAGGTCTCACTGTCAGTGTAGACAATGAAGCAATCAACGGGGATGCTTTGTTCTTTGGCATGGCGGATGGGGACAGCACAATCAGTTCCACCAAATTGTTCGTTTGTCGCATGAATGGCTTCTTGAACGGTTGAATTTGGCTTGATACGGCCACGCATGTCTTTGAATGTGGTAGTGAAGGCGTAAATGTGCGTGGCTTCGTCTCCCTCTGAGGCCAATGTGATCATGGCCATAGCGGTTGCTGCTTCACGGCATGTGACAGATGGGGCACCTGCTGTGGCACAGTCCATGCTGCCTGACACGTCCAAGGCAAGCATGATGCGTTTGCCAGTGCGCTCGACATTGCCAAATGACATCTTGAATGTGGTTGAGAGTGTGTCAAGGACAATGCTGTCGGTTGTCCAGCTCAGTTTGCCGAGGTCACCTTTGCCCGTCATGTAGGTCTTCAAGGCAATCAACACCTGGATGGGATGAACTCGTGCTTTTGTCAACTCGGATTGATTTGTCAGCACAGCGCAGATCTTTTGACGAAATTGCGGCATGATGCCAATGCTCGAGATCTTTCCAAGGTTCCGAATGAGTGCGGTGATTCCCATGCCTTCAATCAATGACGCCCAAATCTCGGGAGAAGACATCAGCTGGGTTGGAATGTGTTCACGTTGAATTCGAGGATTCGCTTTCATGATGGCAAGAGCACCACGTGAATTCTTCGTGTCACCCGTCTTGGCAATTTCGACGCAAGCTTTCAAGAAGCGGGCAGCAGCCGTGAGTGGATCTTCCCTGACTTTCTTCTGAAGTGGCACTTGGACCGGCTCGGGCGCGATGACCAGCACTTCTGATTTCTTTTCCACAACTGGTTCAACACCGCCACAGACGTAAATGTACTTTGCAGGATCATACGAGATGTCTCGCAAAGACTTCGTCATGGAGATGAGCTCCCCGCCATAGCGAAAGACAAAACTCTCAACACCAATGCCCATGTCCGTGAGAATCGGTTTGACGTTTTGAAGCGGCTCCGTATCCAAAACCATGAGCTTGATTGATCCAGTGAGAGTACTGTCTGGATGAACGACCACGAAGATGACAGCTCGTTTCTCACCGGGAGCGGGCACAGCTGCTGCTCCACCGCCCAAAAAGGACCCAATTGCATTGGAAACGGATTTCAACAGTCCTTTGCTCTCGCTGATTGGTGCAACTTGCTCCTCTTCAACATCCAGACGGGGAGGAGTAGGAATTGCTGCCAAGCGACGAAGGAAATCAGTTCGGGCAGTTGATGCTGGAATCACTTTGCCGGCTTTGGTCCTGCGTTCGGGTTTGTCCTCGAGAATGAAGAACTCGAAAACCAATCGAGCGCCGTCGTCTTTGAGTGAAGCGGGGTTCAAATGGATCAGACGAAAAATGTCCTCGTGACGCCAACCCTCACGATTCTTGTATTTCGTCAAGAGAACAGCCAGCTCCTCGCCCCCACGTGAGGCATACCACTGGGTCAAAGCCTTGCGAAATCCAGATCCCATTCCTTTTCCAGGATTTCCAGGCTTGTCTTGGGAGAGCCCGCGGACATTCTCGGTCAACATGAAAAGGTGTGTAGGAATGCGACAAACCTGTGAAATTGCCGCCAGGGCCAATTTCTTACACTCAGTGTCTGGTGCGAAAACGATCGAGGCTGCCAGTGCCATCATGGTGGGTTCTTGTTTTGGAGCACGGCCATCAACAGACACATTGACCAGGTCTGTGAGAAGTTCCTTGAATGTGTCGGGCTTGGAAATGGCAAGCAGCCAAGCTCTTGAAATTGCTGTGTCGACTTGTCCAGCTGACTGGTAGTAATTGTTGTTTGGTCCCTTACCTCCGAGAATCAGGTAGCGTAAGCACTCCGTGCGTAGTCCGAGTGGAAATGAAAATCCACCAGCGTTGTTGGCAACTTGTCCGGGTAGTCCTGTGCGTTGGTCGACGTGTGCGCGTGAAGCGGGATTCTTGGAGACAGAGATTGCGGCTCTGACACCAGACATCTTTGTAGTTCCTTTCTTTGTTCCTTTAGGCATCGTATGTCTTGTTTTGAATCATGCTTATACTAAACATTGGAAATGCAATCAAATTTTTTTAGACATTATTTTAGAGTGTTATAATAATATATATCCAATAGTAATATAAGAAAAAAATGAATTACTATTATATAACATGACACAACCGCTAAAAAAATTAGGTATATTCTGTTCTGGTAAAAATGATATTAAACAAGAATATATTGATATTGTTACTACTATATTACAAAAAATAAATACAGAAAAAGTTGGACTTGTTTATGGCGGAGGTAATGTAGGATTAATGGGTGTCATACGACAAGTATTTACTGGTAAAATTATATCTAGTAATATTGAATGTTTTATAGATAAAAATATAGAATATCCAAAAGACGATTATATTTTTGAAAATATCTGCCAACGTCAAAGTAAACTTATTGAACTTTCGGATATATTTTTAGTATTACCCGGTGGATTTGGAACATTGTATGAGTGTTTAGAAGTCATAACTAAAAACCAAATAGGCGAACATTCAAAAAAAATTATTATTTTTAATTATAAAGGACTTTTTAATCCATTATTTGAACAGATTGCTATTTTACGAAATGAGGGTTTTATTAAAAACCCACTTTATCATTATAATATTATGTTTTTAACAGAATTTGATATAGATTTATTAATAGATTTTATTAATGAATAAATAAATATATATATATAAAAATGCGTTCAAAACAAAACAAAATTAAGCGTAAAATATCAAGAGAACAAAAAGCAGGAAGACCATTATCAGACTTAGAAAAACGTGTAGAACAAGCAATATCTAATCTTAAAGAAGTAGAGTCTACATTACAATCTATTTTAGTTGAAATTCGTAATCCTTTACCTGATATTCCAAATATTCATGCCCAGCGGGTATTACGTGATCCTACATATAACCCACTTCCTCAACCCAATACATCGTTTGAAACACATCCTTTAGAAACCCTTATACATTTAAAAAGTATAAATCCTGAACTATATCAAAATTTATTAAATGATCCTGAAACACGTGATAAAGTAGAAAAAATATTGAATAAACAAAAACCGGGTATGACATTATCACAAGTAGATACAATGTATGATTAACCATTACATTGTGGTAAATATAATGACTTTTTAATAAATTTATAGGATAACTCTTGAAGTTATAAAAATGATGTAAGGGTTAAATAGAACATTTTAATTATAGGGCAAAAATTGAATCAAAAAATATTACACTGACCAAAAATGATCTATAATAATGTTTCTTTTGTCATGTAGTTTTGTAACTTTATCTATATGTTTATATGTATTTGGACTTATAGATGAAAGAGCCAATCTAATTGTATTAAAATTATTTTAAACATATCAATTTATTGCCTTTTCAAATACTATATTTAGTATTTTTTCTAAAGAGGATAATTATAATTATTTTTTACAATTGATTTAACACAAATGTTCTTGTTATGATTATAGATCTTGTCATTAATCAAAAAAATTTGAACTCAAAAAAGATTTAAAGATAAACCTATAATAAGAAATATATTCATTAAAATGAGCGGATCTAAGTCAACTGGTTCTCCTATGAGTCAAGAGTACAATATTACTCTCTATCTAAAGCACTTTCGTGATTCTACCATTAATTATATTCTCAAAACTACTGGTTATAAATCTATTACAGAGTATGAAGTGCTTTGTCGCAGCACCGATTCATTCCCCGTGACGATTACTGCTAATGGTATGTTGTTAAGTCAGTGTCCTAATGTAGATTCAAGTGTTTTCTGTGTTTTCCCTCTCTCAATTCATCATTTGTATCGTTCTGTCGTGAATCGTCTAATGGATCATTATATTGGTATGGAACAACTAGACTATGAATTTATGTTTGGAACATACAACACTATTTATGTGGTTGTTCCATACAAGGAGAAATGGTCTGAGTGGGTAAAACAACAACAATATGAGGAAGAGACTGAGGAGGATATTAGTGAGGATGAGTTTGACGCGAAGCCAGTCGTAAAAGTTGTTGTACCAAAGAAATCATCTACAAAGAAACGTGTAGAGGTTGAATCGTCTGATGATGACGACGTTCCTCTTGTTAAATATCCTCTTAGTGGTTGGAAATTTACAATGAATACTGAAACAAAAAACAGTTATATTTTGACCCCTCCAAGTGGAATTAAGTCAGTCAGCAATGGTAAAGTATATTGGGGTTCTACTAGTACTCCTACAACTTGGCAACTTCCTTTCGACGGTCTTATGAGACCAGTTTATTACAGTAAAAAGTATCTTGGATGGATTGTCAGCCTCACTCTTTCGAGCGAACTTACGCTTGCTGGAGCTAAGCTTACTAAGTAAATCTATGATTGTGTAATTTAGTAAACATAATAAATATTTATTTTTTTATATATAAGAAGAAATAAATATTTACAAAGTATATAATAAGTATTAACCATGGATTCAGAAAGAATGCCCATAGATTTTTTTGAAAAGAAAAAGCTTAATGTTGGAAATATTATATGTATTTATGGAACATATTATCCTATTAGTAATTGGTATGTTCATAATATTGATGAAAATCTATTAACATTAATTAAGTTAGATAATAATTATATACCACTATTGATAGAACCAGAATTAATTCAAATAGAAAAAAATTTAATCAAATATTATAAAATTTCAAACGCTAGTTCTATTAAAATTACTCAAAATTATTTTCAAAGCTATTATAAAAATCGTGTATTAAAAAAAAAACCTAGATATGGTGATATATTACATATTAAGAACAATCTTGAACAATATGAAATATTTAGAGTATTAAATTTTGACCCAGTATCAGGATCATATTTATGTATTGAAGGTGATTATTCTTATAAAAAAAATTATTGTAGTCGTAATCATAATATTATTTTAAATCTTTCTGATTATGTTGTTGTATCTACGAAAGAATTAAGACGAGATATTATAGAAAAATCTAAACAAATGAAATTAACATTAAGTATGTGTAATTATGAACGTTTATATAGACTAGATGATATTATTGAATTTAAATATAGTATGAATTATTTGGTAGAACAATCTGATCTAAATCATGTGAAATTAAATGAATTAATGTTTCTTTATAGTGAAAATAATGAAGTAGACCCTTTACAAGATCTTATTAAGTTTGATTCTTTAGAATTGGAAGATAAATATTCTCCTGAATATAATGATAATTATAAATGGATAAATAATGTAGTTGATACTACAGAATATGATAATAATATCAATATTGAAGAATATATAAAATCATATACACCGATTATGAATATTACAAATAATCTTGATCAACCTAATGTTGTAAATGATAATAATATAGATCAAACAAATGATAATCCAATCATTAAATATTTTGATGATAATATTAACATAGATAAAAAAAATATTTATGATGTATGGAATACAAATACAATTTGTGATAATTATAACTGCGATGAAGTTATTTCATTTTATGATTATCGGAATACAATAGTTTCAAATACATATTACGAACATAATTCAATCGATAATTTAGATAATTATATATATAATGAGGACCTAATCCAATTATATGATTCCGATAGTGAAGCAGATCTTAAAAATATGGAAACATTTTCATTTCATTATGATTTAAATAATACATATAAAAAGCATGAAGATAGTCTTAGTGAAATTTTAGAAGGAAAATCATATACTACAAGTTGTTATTCAGATAATGAGCCAACAAATGAAAAAGTGGAAGAAATATTACCAATTATGGAATTATTTGAGCAAATGAATAAACCAACAAATGAAAAAGTGGAAGAAATATTACCAATTATGGAATTATTTGAGCAAATGAATAAACCAACAAATGAAAAAGTGGAAGAAATATTACCAATTATCCAAATAGTAGAAAATATAGATGAATATATAACTCTTGAGAAGGAAGATTTTGAACCATTTGAACCCGAACGTAGTTGTAGTATTATGTAAATGAAATTTATATTAGATAATATTTATAGTATGTTTCTAATATTAATTTTTCATAATATTTTTTGTATTGATGAAATATAGAATCTAAACATTGTTTAAAATTATCATTTTTATATTTGTGTTGAACTAATTGGTATATTTTTTTACATTCATTATTGAATTCAATAATATTATGATATTTATAGCTATATTTTACTATGTCATATCCTATTTCTTTTTTATTAGATTCAGCTAAAATCATTTCTGTAAAACTATCATATTTTTTAATGAGTAATCCAATATTTTGATATACCAGTGGTTCATTGTATATTCTAGCAAATTTTTCTAAATCAGTATTATTAAATGGTTGATTATTTACAACAACAAAAAGATGATTTAGTATATTGTCTAGGTCTATATGATTATTTTTAAGGGATTTTATCAATTGTATAGATAAATTGTTCATATTATAATATTATATATATATATATAAAAAACTATATCAATTTTTAATGTTATGTCGAGCGCGTAAAAACGATGGGACATTATGTAATAATCTCGCTAGTCGTGGTTCTAAAACATGTCATATACAAACTCATCGTGAACAATTTAAAGCTGTTCAAAAGGGAGGATCCTGAGGTGAAGCACCATTAGAAAATTTATATAAAAATAAGGAATTTTTTATTCAAAAAGGTGGATGAGGCGAATCGAAAGTCTCTTGGTTCGGGGGATTATTTAGTAATAAATAAATAATTTTATGTTATTGTATATTCAATATACGTAATGATGATAATCATAGAAACCTTGATAGGAGATGATTAATCTGACTATACATAGAATTATTTTTTATATTGTTAATAAATATATATTATGGTTTCATTTCAGACTATTTTAATTATTTTGGCGATAGCTTTAATCTTGTTATCATTACTATTATCTTATGGTGATAGAAAAGAATTTTTTGAAAATAACATAGAAGAACCTATGAATGAAGAAAATATTGACCAAATAGAATCAATGGAAACAAACGATAAATATACAATTATTCATGATAAAATTGTAAAGGGAAAACGTTTACAAGGGTCATTTGATATAAATGACAAAAACATTATATTTGATGAATATGGTCGTCCAATTGGTCAAATCATGTCATTGGAAAGGTCTAAAGAAGTATGTGATATATTAGGTGATAAATGTGCTGGATTCATAATACAAACAAATGATAATTCAGATAAATCAATAGCAAATTTTTTTCTATCAAATGTTGAATCTGGATTTGAAGAACCAAGTCAAGAATCAAGTGATGTTTTACAGAACGAAAATAATATTCAAAAATATCAAAAATTTACAAGCTTTATAAAGAAATAGATTTTTAGAATATAAAGATATAATTACATATATAAATATCAGTAGTTAATATGACTAGTAATATTTATATTTATGAAATATACACTAAACGTGTAATTAAAGAAATTGTAGAAATATTGTTTAAAAACAGGGATAGACTGAGTGTGATAAAAAGTGATGATATTATTCATATAGCTATAGATGATATGTATTATCCGGATAAAATGAATAAACCATATTATTGTCCATTACAAATTTCATATGGTAAATATTATTTTAAAGTGAGTGATGATAATACATTAGAGATAGATATTAATCATAATAATACCCCTATAAAAGATACAGTGTATGGTGTTGATTATTTTAAAAAGATAGTAATTAAAGCAGATAATCATGATAAATTCGATGAATTTTTTAAAACCTATATGTTAGTAAAACCGGAAATAGATGTAAATAAACTAAATATTTTTATAGTAAATAAGTATGGTGAGTGGCGTATATACAATCGTATTCCGAAACGTTTAATGAATTCTATTTATATAGATGAAGACATTAAATCAAAATTACTAAATGATATTCGTAATTTTTTGGAACGTGAAGATGAATATGATAGATTTGGCATTCCATATAAAAAAACGTATTTACTTACTGGTATTCCAGGAAGTGGTAAAACAAGTATTATAAAGGCTATTTGTAATGAAATAGGTTATAGTTTAAGTATGTTATCATTACAAAAGGAATTCGATAATAATAGTTTGTTACATGCTTTTGGTAATTTAGAGAAAAACAGTGTATTACTATTAGAAGATATTGATTGTATATTTGAACATAGAAAGGCTTCATCTGATACCCCATTTTTATCATTTAGTAATTTGTTAAATATTTTAGATGGTGTATTGTATAAACATGGTATTATTATCTTTATTACTACGAATCATCCAGAGAAATTAGATCAGGCTTTAATGCGTATGGGTCGTATTGATATGATTATTCAACTTAATTATCCAAAAGAGCAAGAAATCAAGAAATTATTTATGGATATTAATGATAAATTAGCAACAGAAGATGAATTGTTAGTAATATATAATAAATTTTATAATTGTATTAAGAGTAAAAAGATAACTATGTCGGCAATTGTAAACTTCTTATTTAAATATCGTATTCAATGTATGGATAATATTAAAGAAATTATAGATACAAATCAATATCTACTACAATTAAGTGGTGAAGATAAAAAGGATAATTTATATAATTAAGTTTTCCAATATAATGGGTCTATTCCCCATTTACTAATACCTTCTATATATATTCCATATGATATAGCATGTGTTATTATTACAATTTTTGAGTGGTAATTTTTACTAACAAGCATTAAGATTAATCCAATAAAATAGTGGTGAATATGTATTTTTCCATTTAATATAATAAAAACATAGCTTGCTGTTATAAATATTGAAAATTCAAATAAAAATAATAATGTATTTAGAATAGGATTTGAGCTTATAACTATAAAATATATAGATAATAAACTTAATAGTATTGAAATAAAAATAGTTAATCCAATTTGTGTATTCGTTTTTATGTTTAAAGGGTCTAATGAAAAATCATTAAAATCTTCTAATAAGTCAAGAAATCGAAAAAATAAACCAAATATAAAAAAAACGGTATAATATTTTAAAAAATCACTTATAGGAATGTTACATAATATATTTCTGGGAGAATGATAATATATTATAGGACTTATCATTAAATTAAATATCATATCATAATTTACTAATGGAGTTTTACTAATAGCATTAATAAATATTCCGCCTAGAAAACCAAATATACAGAATACGCCCAACCATCGAATTATATCTATATATTCAATTTTTCGTTGTAAACTATTTATATCATCTATATGAATAGGTTTATTTACATTATTAGCAGTATTATTACGTTCTTGTTCTATTTTTTCTAAAATATCTTGACGATGATTTATAATATATTCTAATAGTGAATTTGATTTTTTTAGTTGAGGTGTTTCTTGATCATTTATTAATGATTGATTTTGTTCTATTAATTCTATATTCATTTATTATAGAATACATAATATATCTTTATATAAAACTAAATTGATAGAATCTAACTAAATACAACTTATGTATATATATTTATTTATATATTGTTTATTATATTGGGTCAGTCATTGTTATATGGTTTATCATATTAAAAATAATAAATTAATTGGGATTGATAATAAATGTTTTTTTTATAAATTATTTGCATATCGTGTGTTTTTATTTATGTATGATGTGTTAACACTATTCATTATAAATTTTACCAATAATATTTATTTATTTAATACCTATCCAATCATATTATCATTTTCAATATTATTTTATTATATTTGTAGACATATACTACGTAATCAATATATATATCAATATATTGTTCATGTTTCTCATCCACAAACTAATATTTTATATTTCGGACATTATTATATAGGTATTTATTATAGTTTTGTAGATTTTGTGATAAAATTATCTATTATTTATTATTTATTATACATTCATATTATGTTGGGTGTTTTATTTTTATTAATATTATCACTACTTGATGCTAATTTTTATTATCAAAATATAACTGATTCTACTGAAGCTGTTTTTCAAAAATTAATTGGATATTTATATAATATCATACATACAAAAAAAGAGTAAATATTTTTTTTGAAATGGATATTGACAAAATAAAAACAAGTTGTTAATGAAAGATTAAATATGTATGAAAGGGGTAGCATTTATAGAATATGAACTTATATAAAGATAATTCACATAGATAAAATATCAATATTATAATGTCAGTAGACAAACAACACATTTCGGTATCAGTCGTTGGACATGTAGATAGTGGTAAAAGCACGACAACGGGTCGTCTTATTTATGAACTAGGTGGAATTAATGAGCGTGATATGGAAAAACTTAAGCAGCGTGCTCATGAATTGGGTAAAGATAGTTTTGCTTTTGCTTTTTATATGGATACTCAAAAGGAAGAACAAGAGCGAGGTATTACTATATCTTGTACTACAAAAGAGTTTTTTACGAATCGTTATCATTATACTATTGTGGATTGTCCTGGTCATAGAGATTTTATTCGTAATATGATTTCTGGTGCTAGTCAAGTAGATGTATCGTTGCTTATGGTTCCAGCTGATGGTAATTTTGCTACAGCTATAGCAAAAGGTGACCATAAATCAGGTGAAGTTCAAGGTCAAACTAGACAACACGCCAGACTTTTGAATTTACTAGGAGTAAAACAAATTATAGTATGTGTTAATAAAATGGATGAAAAGACGGTAAATTTTTCAAAAGAACGTTTTGAGGAAGTACGTAATGAGATGATAGATATGTTGTCTAAAGTAGGTTATAAACGGGAAACAGTTATTGATACTATTCCATTTTTACCTATTTCTGGATATAATGGTGATAATCTGATTAAAAAATCAGACAATATGTCTTGGTGGACTGGTATTGAAGTAGCTAATATTTCAGGTGAAAAGGTTAATTGTGTTACTGTATTAGATGCATTAAATAATTTTGTCTCGCTACCAAAACGTATTTTGGATACGCCACTTAGGTCACCTATTTCGGGTGTTTATAAAATTAAAGGTGTAGGTGATGTTATTACTGGACGTGTAGAACAAGGTAAGGTTTCTCCGGGTGACGAAGTAGTTTTTCTACCGACCCACACAGTTAGCAATCCTTGTGGTGGTAAAATTTTTACGATTGAGATGCATCACAAAAACATTGAAATGGCTGGACCTGGTGATAATTGTGGTTTTAATATTAAAGGTCTTGACAAGCTAAATATGCCGCGCAGTGGTGATATTATGGTTTTGAAGAAAGATTTAACTCTTAAGCGTGCTAAAAGTTTTACGGCTCAAGTTCAAGTTCTTGACCATCCTGGTGAGCTAAAAAAGGGTTATACGCCTATCGGTTGCGTTAGAACGGCTCATAGTGCGGTTCGTCTTTCGGAAATTAAATGGAAAATGGGAAAAGAAACGGGAATGAAGAAGGTGGAAGAGCCGAACTGTGTTAAAGCGAATGAAATGGCTGAGATTGTTTTTGAGCCACAACAACCATTTGTAGTTGACTTATTTAAGAATTGTGAAGGTCTTGGTCGTATTGCTATTATGGAAGGTAACTCCGTAGTAATGTTGGGTAAAATTACGGATGTTCAATTTTGGGAGGATACTGTAAAAAAATAATGTTTTAGTTTCATATATAAAATTCATTATTTATTAAAAATATAATTAAGTAATACAATACCAATAATACCCATTAATTGTTTACTATTTATATGTTGTTTAAAAGCGATTCTATCGGTAATAACACCAAAAATAATCGATAAAAATGTTAATAAACTAAGAGTGAATGGATTGAGTATTTTGACACTAAAAAACTGTAAATAAAAAGCCAAGTATCCTAGTATAATATTAAATAATAATATTGGTATTAATTTTTTAAACTGTATATTATAATTTTGATAAATAGATTGATAACTATAATAAATGACCAACCCAATAAAAATATAGATATATTGCTGATATAGATATTTATTTATATCAGGTGTATTTTTTTTCATATAGTGAAAAACATATATATGTGTTATTACGGATGATAATATACCTATTAATCCTAAAAATATATTATTTGATGTATTTGATTTATTTGGTAAAATGAGTAAAACACATAAAAATGTAATGATTAAAACGATAATTTCTTTAATAGAATATTGTTTTATTGTAATTAAATAATAAAATATTGGCCAACTATACATTATTGCTTGAGAAATACCAATACCTAATTGTTCAAATGAAATATATATGCCATATATACTAATAAAATTAACAAAAGAAAGTAATAATGTTATAGGTTGAATAGTTATATTATAAACATTTTGTAACTGGTTAAATCCTTTTTGACTAAAGAATGATATTAACGTAAAAACAATTGATCTAGCAAATACCTGTTCAATTAGTGGAATATCCTGATAATATTTAATAACTAATCCATATAATGTTAAAATAAAATTAGAAATTAGATAGAGAATAGCATTAAGCATTTATATACTAAATAACTTTTTTTATGCGTTTATTGGTTTAAAGAAAAGACAAAATTATATGTATATAGTATAATTATGACATCTCCATTATCTTTGTTTGTAAATCAATTAAGTAGCTTAGGTTGTGAATTAAATGATATGTATCCAGAGGATATGGATATAAAAATGGCTAAAAATTCTATTGAAACCTTAAAACGATTAAATCCGAAAAAACTATATGAAGTATTTAGTGCCATTGTAATTCCTTTTAAATCACAAATATTAAATCGTGATGAAGGATTTTTTCTAAATATGGATGTTAATACATCTGATATGGGTGATGGGTTCAGTGTATCAGTAGTAATGAACTTGAAAAAATACTGGTCAGGTATGAGTGATAGTACAAAAGAATGTATGTGGCAATACTTTGGTGTTTTAGTAAAACTAAGTGAGAGAATTAGCAATTAGATATTTACAAGAAATAGAGCATACACTGGTAAATGGTCACTATTATTTACAAGTATACTATCACAACTTTCATATAAAATTCGTTTAACATTATAATTTTCAATAGATAATATACGATCACACCAGCTTGGTATTCTATCTGTATTCCATCGTGTATAATATTTTTGTATATCTAATTGATTATCATCTGGATTTTGTATATTAGTTCTATCTCGATATACTTTATATGTAGGTGGAAAATTAAATTTATCTATCATATGTCTATAAAATGGTAATAAAGGAATGTCTAATATATAACCATATTCAGCACCATGTTTAATATCACTCTTTAAATTAGTTAGAAAATTACTATAAAAATAATTAAGCAAATATAGTTCATCATTAAAATATAATAGTTTCCAAGATTTATTTCTTAAATATAATTCAAATAGTTGAGGGTCATCTTCAGTAATAATACTGGCATATCTATTTTTTGTTTTTAAATGGATTCTAAAATTAAAGTCTCCTAAAATAAAAATGTGGTCATATGTAGTTTTTGAAATAATATATTCAAATATAACATTTAAACTATCTACACGTTCTTTAATACCACCGCCATCCCACGTTTCATGATATGGTAAATGAGTATTGATAAATAAAAATGAAGTTTCATTAATATGGATTAAGGCACTTATTGCTCCTTTACCAAAATATTGATAATTAAAGCGAACCCAATTTTCTTCTTTAAAATGGACAGATAAATCGCTATCTTTTAACTTTAATATATATAATCCCAACCCACGTATTCCTACATTTCCTATTCCATTCAATCTTATTTTGTGGATTAGCATGTATTTTTGATTTAAATCTAAGTTTGGCCAATAATATTCAAATCCATATCGTGTTTCTTGGAATCCTAATACTACTATATCAGGTATAATATTTGATTTATTAATAACTTGATAGATATGTTTTATAACATTTTCATCTATGTAATTACCATTTTGATTAAAACTATAACAAAATATATACATTTTTATCTTTTTTATCTAATAATACTATATATTATTTTTCTAAATATGAATATAATATTATTAAATTACATAATCAAAATTTATGATTAAAAAATAATAGGCGGACTTGATGCATAAAAAAATGTTGGATTATTAATCATACATTGATATCCATTATTATCTTTACATGAATCATTTGTTCCATATAACCATTGAGCAAAATTAGATTGTTCATTAGGAATTGTTGTTATTGGTGTTGTATAAAATTGTCTTTGACTATTGGTTTTTCCAAATATATCATTTACATCTTGATATAAATTGTAAGAAAACTTATCTTCTATATCTAACTTTAAATCATCATTGTTTATAAAACTTTTTCTACTATAAGCTTCACGATTCGGATTTTCCGTATAATCTAATAATGATGGATTCATAAACGGATTTGAATAAGTTGGTTTTACATAATTTTTATGTTTATCTCGTTTTGAACGACTATCGAATATACCAAAAGTTTCTTTTTTTTCCATTATCTGTAATTTTGGGTCATATTGATAAATTCCAAATGTTATGACTAAACTAATTATAAATAAATAAATATAATTTATATTTTGTTTTAATAACATTAAAATAATACTTAAATAAAAACAAAATCTTACAATAGCATTTAATTGTTCAACGGTAGTCATGTTTTGATTTGGAAAAAATTCGGATAAACGGTTTGGATCTATTAAAATTTTAGGATTATTTAACCAAAAATTATCATTTATTTTTAATGTAGATGTTGTATCCATATAATTATTTATAAGATTTTTATATCTTTTTTAATAACACTAAACTAATTATTATATTCTTCAAATGATATTACTATTTATTTCCCCCGCGTCTTTTTGGGTGATTTTTAGGTAATAATGATAGATTTTTATTATTTGATTTTTTAGTTGATACGCCCATTAATCCACTCATTAATCCAGCCATCATAGTAGGGTCAAGACCTGGCATACCACCAGAAGTCATATTATTCATCATATTAGACATACCTGGCATATTTTGTAAATTAGACATAATATTATTAGCTTCATTAAACAATTCTTGCTGATTTAATTGACCATTATCTAATTTTGTTTGTAATTTTCCACTGATATTTTGTACAAGATTCATTAAGTTACCTTTATCAGGTGAAAATAAATTTTGTAATAGTGCTTCTGGATTATTAGGATCTAATTGTAATTCACTTGGATTAATTTCACTTGCTATTTCTTTCGCTAAATTACCAATCATACCACCAAATAAAGTATCAGCCATTTGTTCCATTTCTGGCGAAAGTTTAGCAGATTCTGTAGTATTTGATTCATTTCCACTATTTTCTCCATGTTTTTTTAAATTTTCAAAAATCTTATTAAAATTTTCTTGATTAAATCCCAATGTTTCCATATATTTTTTCATTTCATCTTCTATTCCATTTTCTTTGTATAATTTCATATATGCTTGAGCATATAGATATAAAGCTTCAACATATTTCCATACAACTTCTCGATTGGGTTCACTATCACTGTCTATAAATATAAATTTAATATTTATATCACACAAAATGTTTGTTTTATCAAACAATTCTATATTTTTAGAAACAATCAAATCAACATGAGGGGATACATTTTCTAAAAAATAATTCATATAAGCACGATTTCCATTTTGACAGGTATATATTTCTAAAAAACTATTTAATGAATTCTCCATAGTAGGATATACAGCTTTTAAATCACCTATTAATTCTAATGTAGTCTGATTAAATCTTTCTAAATAGTTTTCCATATTTATCTATATCAAATGATAAGGAATATTTTATTCATAAATAAACTTATTGTTATATATTTTTAAAATTATAAAATAGATAAAAAAAATAAGATAGATATATATATTATGCCTACAGATTGTTATAATTTAAAATGTCAAGGGGTAAATCTGAATCCTTCAAGCAAACAACCTACTGGACAATATCCTTTAGGATGTCTTAATCAACCTGAAAATAAAGATTGTTCAAGACTTAATTTAAATAGACTTACAAGAACTGCCGATGATATGTGTTATACTACTAGTCGCAATCTTCAAAGTAGTTCAATTGGTAATTATATGGTAACAGCATTTAAAGATTGTGAATGTGCTGCTAAAAATGTTGATGCTATAGCTATGAGTGAACCTACTATAACCTATCGAGATGGTTATGGATGGACAAGTGTGGATGGTTGTAATATTGATGCCGATAGTTGTATTAGAAATGCTAATAATTTAACAAATATGCGTTATATACAACAACTATATACACGGCCTTATGCTACTGTTCCATTTATGGGACGTGGAGTAGGTAATTCAGTATTAGAGAGTGTTCTACAAACTGGCGAAGATACTAGTCAAAAAAAACAGTGTAATACTTTATCCGGTATATATATTGATCGATTTGTTCCAATGGTACCTTGTTTGGCACAAAATATTCAAAATCCTCAACATTTAGTTGAAGAAGTAGTTTCTAGAGACTGGATACGTGGCGGAATTCCTAGTAGGGATATTGTTCGTAATACAAATTTTTTACTAAAGTGTGGTTGGACGTATAATGGTAGACTATGGCAAAGACCAGATGGAAAAAATCCGAATCAAATACTAAGTTAAAAAAATTTAAATAAATAAATATAATATAATGTTAACATATTTTACTATATTTATTTTGTTTTTTATTATAGTGGTATACTTTGTTTTTTTTTATTATAATAAAAATAAAGAATTTTTAGATAATAATAATGAAGAAAATGATAATATGCCTAAAACTACTCTTAAAAACTATGAATTAGAGTGTAGAGAATGCTGTTTAAAAAACCGAAATAAAAAAAATTGTGTTAAAAATTGTTTTTCATCGGGATTTAAATGTTTATGTTGCTAAAAAAATAATATATTATATATATGAAAATTCTATATTATTTATTTTTATTTTTATTAATACTATTTTTATTAATCGGATTATTTTATCCTTTAATTACAAAAAAAAAATTATTAGAATCATTTATAAATAATAGAGATATTTTTTGTCAATCATGTTGTTTATCAAATAAAAATAATAAAAAGTGTGACCAAATATGTGTATGGGGAAGAGTATGTAACTGTTGTAAATCTAATAATTTCTTACAATAATGTATAAATGTTAGAAATTATATTTGATAATTGGAAATATATATTAGGTTTATTCTTTTTACTACTGTTTGCGGGTATGATATATATGCGTATCATTAAAAATAATGAAATATTTGAAGAATTTCAATGTCAAAATCAATTAGGTATGTTACCACCATCAAATCCTTCATGTCATTCAATACCAATTGTTATAAATGGCACTCAGGGCGAATTACGCGGAAGTCATTTCCAAATGTCAAATAAAATAAATGATATGAATGCTCAACGACCAAAATGTTCGAATTTTGTAGTGAATAGTCCAACTATAAGCAGTATGTTTAATATTTCAGACATGTGTCATACGAGTAATCAAAAAGAACAATTGGAGTGGGATTGTTTTTATAGGTATCAACTTGAAAAAAATATATTAAAAGATCCCAATTGGGCAAGGAATATTTTTAAAAAAAATTATCCAATTTTTTATAGAATTTAATAATATATTTATATATATATATATGGAATCAAATTTGCCAGTTGATAAAAAAGAATTACAAAAAATGCTTAATCATTTGTCTGAATTAACTAAAATGGAATACCCAAGTGTTGATGAACTTGATATAGAAAGTTGTCAAAAGGGTGGAAAATTTTCCAAAAAAAAAATACAAAAAAGTATACAAAAAATCGAACGTATTTTAAAAGTAAAATTTCCACATATAAATAAAATAATAAAAGAATTAAATCAATCAGGTGGATTACCTTTAGAAACTGTAAACTTAGAGGATATATCAATATATTTACAGCAGGTAAACTTATCAATTGAACAAATTAATGAAGCATTAGAAACAGCCAGACAATCATCTCAAACCTTATCTCAACGTCCTAATGCACAATCCGAACAAATTGATTTATCAAGCAATTTATTAGAAGCTATAGATAATATACAAAATAGTAGAAATATACATCGTAATATAGAATTATTATTACCTCACATCCGAGGAGAACCATCTGTTAAATCTACTTTATTATTAGTTAGAGCAGCAATTAACGAATATATAGAAGCTGAAAAAGCCAATGAAGCTGGAGAAGTTGAATTAGCAGGATTACAAATTCAATCCATACAAAATGTAGTCGGCGCTGGTTCTCCTATTGTAAGTGAACCAAATCATAGACCTGATTCAAAATTTAGATTAGAGGAATTAAAGGTAATGTCAGACCATAATATAGCAATGGCGAAAATACAAGCAAATACTGTAATTGAAAAAGCCAAGTTGGATTTTGAAATGAAAAAATTAGTAGATCAGACAGAACTTGAAAAGGCAAAATTAGAACTTGAAAAATCTAAATTAGAATTTCAACAAACTTCAGCCGATTTGCAAAGACAATTTGACATGAAAAAATTAGAAGTTGACAAAACTTCAGCCGTTTTGCAAAGACAATTCGACATGGAAAAATTAGAAGCGCAGAGAAAGTCAGAAGAAGCTGAGAGAATGTCAGCATTAGCTATAGCACAACTTCAACATACGGGTAATCTCGAACAAACGAACAAACTAATTGAACATCAAAAAGCAATATTTAATGAACGAAAAAAAACAATAGATGAATTACAAAAAAAGATCACTTACGAAGAGAATAAATCCGCAATAATTATTGGTCGATTACAAATTTTACTATTACTTATTTTTTCAACTTTAAGTGGTATTATATTTTACATGAGCGCAACAGATGTTAATCAATATACCTATTTTTTGAATATTATTAAAAGATTTGCTTATCCTTTTCGGGAGACTATTATATATTTAACACCTGATGCTAGAGAGATTAATATGTCTTTACAAGATATGAGTCCTGCTGCTGGATATTTTGCTCTTTTTTTAAATAGTTTACATACTGTTTGTAAAGTTAATTTATCCAATTTCTTATGGATAATTACAGTGATAGGCAGATTTATATTAACTAAAGCAGCTTCAGCGCCAGTATTTTTATCTTTAACATATTTACTAATAGGTATATTAATAATATTGGTATTAGGTAGATTTAAATATAAACCTAAGGTTAAAACAATTGTATCACCAGATTTATTTATTCCTGATAATTTACTAAGATCTGTATTGGATCCACTTAATCAACACGCACCTCTTTCAAATTAATATAAATTGTAAATAATAAAATCATTATATTAAATATATGAAATATATTATATTGATTTTATTTATTATATTATATTTAATAATACATAATAGTAAATCTAATAATGAATTTTTTAGTATTTTAAGATGTCCTAGAAATCAATATCAAATTGATAGAACGCCTGTGGAATATATTTTTTCAGGTAATCATAAGATTATTATGAATCAATGTAATATAGAAAATAATAAAATAGAATATTTTATGAATCAATCAATAGGTTCAAATCATGTTGAAAGAATAATATGGATATATTATCCTTTTGAAAAAAATAGCAGAGAATGGCTTGATTGGGGAAGTCGTTTATATTATCACCCAGATACTAAATTATTTGATATATGTATACAAAACTTAAAAGAAAAAACTGGTTGGAATATTATAGTTTTAAATCAAATAAATCTAAAAAAATACATAAAAATACCTATTGGTTTAGAAAATAATGAATTATTTATACAAGCTAAAATATTATACCAATATGGAGGATTTTGGTCTTCAGCATATAGTTTTCCAATAAAAAATTTAGATATATTGCGTAGTAAAGTTCAAAATATAATAATGCCTTATATAGAAGATCTACATCAAGTACTACCTATTATGTGTAAAAGTGGATTAAAAATTTGGAATGAAATGTGTCAATATATTATAAAAAATCCAAATCGGCAATCTGATTATAGTGATTTTAATCATCTCTATTATTTAGCCTATTGTAATAAAGTTAATTTTGTAGACGGTCGTATATTTGGTTTATTAGATAAAAAAGGACGAATGATAACATTTTTAGATTTGGTATCAGATGTTCAACCTGAATTATCGGATGAAACATTTATAGTTTGTATTAATAAAGTTGAAGAGAAACGTTTAAATACACAATTTATAAATTATAATCGATTTTGTAATAATTTAATTATAAACAAATAAAATAATTAATTAAATATATTATTCAATGTTAATTAATCTTTTTACTAACTTATCTATTGATTTAAAAATAAATAATGATATAAATATTCTACGACAATTAATACTAACACCACCACATAATATTAAAATATATGATTATAAACATACAAATATAAGAGATGCTGATTTATCTATATATTTAGACTATATAAATACTATTTCAATACATAAACAGGGTAAACATGTATTAATAACAGATGACACAACTAAACCTAATATTATGTACTATGTGAATAAATTAGATCATATTTTTTGTAAAACAAAAACAGCTGAAGACTATTTTGCTGATATAACTTATTGTAAAAAACTACATTATTTAGGTTGGACTATGATGGATAAATTAAATAATAAAGAATTTATTTCTAAAAAAACATTATCATATTATACATTTGCTACCATTGATAATATAGATTTATTATTTAAATTGATAGAAGATTGGCCAATCGATGATAAATTGAATGTATATTGTAAATTACCAAAAGATAATGAGCTAATTTTAGATTTAGTAACATCTAATAAAATAAATCTATATTTTGATAAGTTACCAAATGAAAGCATTTTTATACAATTAACTAAAGAACGATTTGAATATGAATTATTAGAAGAAGCCTCCACTGGAAGTGTTTTAATAACAAGTAATAGTGAAATTGTTAGAGATCAATATGTATGGAATAATTATAATGAATTATTAAATATTATATCTAATGGTATTGATGATATAGAAAAACGGAGTAATTTGTCTAGAAAATTTTTTATAGATAATCAATATGATTTTTTACAAAATTTTACTAAGCATATGACAATTTTATTTCAATCGATTATAAATAAAATACATCCAGATATTAAAGAAATCAATCATATAGAAAAAAATCCTCTTGTTTCTATCATAACACCTACATTTAATCGTAGTAATATTTTTAAAATAGCATTATCGGTTTGGAATAGTTTAACTTATGAAAATCGTGAATGGATAATTGTAGATGATGGTAATGAACCTTTACAATTACCAAAAGACTCGCGTATATTATATTTGAAATTAAACAGTCATTTAAACATAGGGGCCAAACGTAATATTGCTATTGAAAATAGTAATGGTGATTATATTTTATGTATGGATGATGATGATTATTATCCAGGTAATATTATAGAAACTAGACTATCTACATTAGGTAATTCAGATTGTAGTTATTGTAGTACCATAGCTTGTTATAATATTTATAAAAATGTAAGTTTTATTAATACGCCGAGCATTTATGACCGTCCAGATAAACGAGTATCAGAAGCAACATTATTTTTTAAACGTGGATTTTGGTTAGAAAGAGGATTTCCTATCCAAAAACAATTAGGTGAGGGTGAAGAATTTATCCAAGATAGATATAATAAATGTAAGGAACTTGACTGGACTGGTATAATCATATCACTATTACATTTTAAAAATATATCTGGTAAAATTGATTCGGTCAATGGTTCTAATGGAAATCATTGGAAAAATGATAGTTGGGGATTTACGGAAGATTTTCTTAAACTTCTAGAGACATTATAGTATTATTTACATAATATCCCGATATATTAAATATAGTATCTAAAAACCAAGACTCTAATAGCCACACTTGTTTATTCATTATTTTATCTTTTGATAAATACTCAGCACATCTATTTAAAACAAGTGTAAATTGTTGTAATGTTAAAAATTTCTGAAAAAAATGAATAAAATTATAAATAATATCAATTAATTCCGTTTTTTCTAATAAGCGAAAACATACCTCTCTTAATCCATGATAATTTTGTTTAGTATATTCTTCATCTTCTATAAATTTTTTGATTTCTTGTCTTTCTGTAGTAAATAATTCTCTATTTAATATAGTTGGATCAATTGTAAGCATATCAAGATATAAAAGTGCAGCGCCATAGTCACCATTACTTTTTTGAATAATTTTATCAATAATAATTTCAAATATTGGCTTATTTACTATTTTTAATAAATTTTGTTTGAAATTTTTATTTATATTTTTTCCAATAACAATAGTCAAAACACGATGTGTTATTTTATTAGGAACTTTAACAATATGATTACAAAAAAACCAATAACGTGATTTTTTATAGTCGGTTTCTAACAATGTGCCTAATAAATTTTGACTATTTTTATCTAAAATATCTATATTACATATAATAAATAAATTCGGCTTCATATTAATACTATTTAATTTTGAATATTCTATTATAAAATCTGTAAATTCTAATATATTCCACTCTTTACAATCTAATATATAACAATATTCATTATATTTATAATTATTTTCTTTATACATGTTTGATTTAAAAGGATTATCTGGATATTTTAAAGCTAATAATTGTTCAAATATATATGATGTATAATCTATTTGAATTGTATTAAATAATATATTAATATCATTTATAGATAATAATATTTTTTTTGTACTCTCTAAACTAGGAAATAATTCAAATATATCTATTTCTTTTAGCTTTTCAATATACATTATAACTAATTATTAGTTATAATCTATTTTTTAAGTTTATTTAATTTATTCTTTTTGATGTTATGAAATATATGGATAAACGCGAATTATTAATACAATATATTAATAATCTAGATTATGACGAATTAGATGATATATATCATAATATATTTAGTGAAACGAATAAAAAAACAGAATTAATTATAGATAAACTATTACCATTTATAACATACCTTTATCTTACACTAGATGAAACACAAATAAAAGATTTATTTAATCATCGAAAATATACATAAAAACATTATTCTAATATAATATTAAGTAGTTTCTAATAATGTCATATAATGATCATCACCATTAGCATAACGTTTCCATAATAAATGAAATGGTAAACTTAAATTATTTTTTTGTTTAAAAGGTGTTATTGTTTGAGTATGCTGAAATCTAACATCTTTATTAGGTTGACTATTTTTTATAATACCTTCGTATATTTTTAAATTATTTTTATTAAAACGTACAGGTCTATAAATATGTATTGAAACATTATATAAATTAGATATAGCTATTTGTTCTGGTAAACCACCCCAAATAGGATATTCCTCTATATCACGCCGTATATATAAATCAAATGGTATTTCATGAGTCATTTCAACTATTTCACGCATTTTTATGCCTAATTCCGGAAATATTTCATCCCGATGTTTATCAAGCCAACCTAGTGTTTTAATTTCTAATGAAAATCGGGCTTTATCTAAATATTCTATATCAACCGTTTCATCATTATTAACATTTTTTACTACACGAAATGACCTCTTATTTATCAGAGTAAAAGGATTAGTTGTTATTTCTGAACGATGTATCATATTATTAACTATTGCCCTATAAAAACATTTATTATCACCATCGACATCAATAATTTTAAAACTATTATGTTCAAGTGTACTATTTTTAAATAATTCATAATTCATATTGTATAGCACTATATAATATGTATTATAAATAATATTTAATCAATTTTATTATGTTTTTTCCTACTAAAAAAAAACATACTGTCTTCTGCTGAATTTTCAACATTATCAATAAATTTACAAAATTGATTAGCTAAAACTAATATAATTAAAAAAAATAATAGTAATATATATAACATACTAATTATTTATTATATCTAAATCTTTAAATATTTACGCCAAAATGATACTAAACATAATTGTAATAATAATACGATAACTACATACTCAATCAAAAACGATTCTATTAATTGTTCTATAAAATAATTGATATCTATATTACCAAAATGAATATATACACATAATAATAATAAATTTAATACTTGTATCAACATACTACGTACATTATAATTAAAAAAAAATAACATACTATTGATTTGAATGATTAAATAAAATACAGCAAAACTTGTAAATATTGTTTTAAAAATATATGATTTTAAATATATCATTAATAAAGAACTCTCTAGTCCAGCTATAAATATCCAAAAACTCATCGAAAATCTATTTAATATACAACGTGTTTTACTATTTAACATGTTATCAGTCGGTTTATCTAATATAGCATATATATATGGATGTATTAAACACCATAATAAATGAAATCCTTGATGAATAAAAAAATCAAATAATCCATATATTCCATCTCCATATAATAATATCCAAAATAATACAAAGCCTATACTACAACTTTTAAACATTGTCATTAAACTAATAATTTGATTTCTTTGACTAAAATGATAACCCATCTTAAAACAATCTACTAATCGGACAAAATTATCACATACAACATCACCATAACTATCTATATTATCACTTAAAGCAACACCAATGTTAGCCGATGATAACATTTTTATATCATTTAAACCATCACCAATTGCTAATGTTTTTTGACCGCTAATTTCAACCAAATCTAATATAGATTTTTTACCATTCGGTGTTAAACTATAACCTATGAGTCTAGGTTTACATTTTAACATATCAATAAATATTATCTGAGCCTCTCTATCTAAAAGCAATGATTCTATAAAATCATTATTAAATACTAAACAATATAGATTACTATAATGAATACTGAAATTATTTAGATAATTTTTACGAAGTATTTCTAAATTATCAAGAATTATTATCTTTGTTTCTTCATGAATTAATCCAGCATTTTTTGAAACGGCTAATGCAGTTATTTTCCTATCACCCGTTAATAATCCAAAACCTATATTATTATCTAAAAACCATCTAATAGAATGGTCTATATTAGAAACTAAACTATCTTGAATTCCCAATAAACCTATCAAATGTAAGTCTTTTTCAAAATTTTCTACAAATAATTGACGCTCTATAACACTAAGCGACTCATAATCTAATATTTCTTGTTTATCTATTTTTCTAAAAGCTAAACCCAATATACGCATACTATTATCTATTTCCGTTATTTTCATATCTAGATTTGATAGTTTTTCTTCATCATTTTTATTTAGTGATTGACGTAGTCTATTAATAGACGCTTTTGTAAAAATAAAATATTCCCCCGTTTTTTTATTCACATAAATCTGACTGCTAATAGGACGTAATAAATTAAAACTAAGACCTTCGGTTGGATATCTAATATATTCTTCAACATTTCCATAAATATCTAAAACAACATTATTATCAACATAACTAATTTTACTATTCAAATATAAATATCTTTGATGTATTGTCTTATCCTCAGGTGTTTGATACGTTCCATCACTTATACTGATAGATAAACCTAATCCACGAATCAAATCTTTACATAATAGCTTATCATGTATATCCAAATGATATATATTTTCATTACAATCTATCATTTTCATTAATTCTAAACAATTTTTTGTTATTGTTCCGGTTTTATCCGATAATATATAATCTATAAATGGATATTGATCTACTAAGTATGGACTGTTAATTTTAATTCCATCACCGAATTTTTTAGACTCTAAACCACGAAATAATGAAAGTAAAATTTTAATTGAAAATGGTATTATACCATTTAGAACTATCCATGTTTGAATACAACATAATATAAAATAATGTATAAAACTAAAAAAATTACCGGTTGTATTATAATAGGTTTTATAAAATGTTATACCTAACACTAAACTTATCAATATATATATAGTTGTATTCATCATAAAATTACTGATTTTATTCATAATTGTATTTTGCTTATTATTACCATTACATTTTTTATCTTGTAATTTACAATCATTACCACAGTTAATTACTATACCTAAACATCCTTCACTTAATAAATTTGCTCCATTTACTAATAAACAACGATGATTAAAATCTAACATGTTTCCATTTCTAAATATTAAACTACCATTTATATCAAATATACTGTGTTTATTATCATTCTTAATTTGTATTTTTCCTAAACGAAAATCATCTAAACGTAATTCGTCACCTATTTTATCAACAATAATTGGATAACTTTCACCATTTAAATTAGCTAAATTAATTTTACAATAGTCATGTCTACTCTGTATCTCTGTAAAAAAATCTATCAATAAAATATCCATGGGAATATTTTGATTTTTTTCAAGTGCTATAACTTCTCCTGGATAAATATCCTGATTACATTTTTCAATCCACTTATTATATTTATAATCCCACAATCTATATTTTTTATGATTTCGATTATAATCTTCAAAAAATAACATAAACCATTTATAACAATCACCTACTATTTCTAAAAATAAACATAAAAATAATGGAATAATTGTACTATATGGCCCAGTTGGACTCCAATATTTGGGCAATAAACCTATTTGTTCAATAGTTAATAATTGAAAAATACCAATACATAGAAAATATATATTTTCTATATGATTGAAATAATAATAACTTGTCACAAAAGGTTGTATTAAAAAACAATGTTCATTTCTATTTATTTTATTACTTTTATATTTTTTATTAGCTGATCCTATAATTATTTCACGCATAGATTTAGTCAAGATTATACTATTATTTAGTATTAACCTTTATATATTTTTAATATTATATTTCATACGAATATATTTATCATAATTATTACCTATAATAAAACTTATTTCAGTTAGTATAAAACCTATTTCAATAATATTATTATCAACATTTTTTAAGATACGAAAATTTTTATACAGTTTCACACTAATACTATTTATATCAATTGTTTTAATTATAATCTTAAAATCATTCGAAATATTATAATCAGGCGGAATTTCTGCTATAATATTACCGCTAAATTTTTTATGTAAATAATTATAAAATGGAAATAATGTAGCCTGAGTTGGTAAAACCCATAATAGTCTTTTTATCATACGACAATAAGATAAATGATGTAATAAATAATAATAATTGCTCTTTTTATTAATTTTATTATCATTGAAATATAGCGATAATCTATCATAATCTCTCGTTATTTGTTCATCTATTAATTCTTTATCATATTTAAAACTACTAAATAAATCTATAAAAAAATCTTTAATTAAAACTTCCATATCTTTATATAATGTATTCATTCATTATTTTTAGATATTAAAATATCAATAAAACTATTAATTTCAATATCACTATATTCCAAATCATTTGATATCATTTTTTGTATTGAAGTATTTAATAGTATTGTATCATTATTTTTAACAATACCTACCCCTTTTATTTTTGATTCTATACGTTTATATATAAATTTATTATCATTATAATATATTTCATCACTATCATATAAATTAATTTGTCTAATTGGATATATACGACTCATCTTAATTAAGTTGTTTTCTAACATATAAAACAATAAATAGATTTTCATACGGTTTATTACATCATTTGATAGCGTTATTTTACTCAATAATCCACTTAATATTTCAGTTTTTTTTTTAACATTTTGTTTAACAATATCTACATTTATTTTATTACTGTCGGTTTCAATACGTTTTATATAAGTTGATTCAACTATTGGTTTATCTTTCATAATTTTTAATATTGTTTTTTTATTTTTTAAATACATTAATGGATATGATACTAATTCTGAAACTTTAAATTGAGATAAGTTTTTAATAAATACATTTCTAAGATTTTTTTCAAATATATTACCCCAATGTTCCCAACCATACTGATGTATTATCTCTTTTTTTGTATCCTTTATACAACCTTGACATATTTTTGTCTCTTTTTCATTATGTTTTGAACAATATAAATACCCGGGTAATTTTTGACTAATACATCGATTAGGTATATATTTTCCATCTAATGAAGGTTCAACACCCCAACGATAACTACAACACTTTTTATCACCGAAATAATATTCTATATGAGGACCTACTGATTCATATAAACTATATACATCTTCCTTAATATCAAATAAAACATTTATTAATTGAAAAACAGTTATCGTAGTCAAACCGCTTTTAGAAATCATTAACGTTTCCAATAAATGATGTAATTTCTTTGTTTGTTCATCTTTACAACTACTATTAAAATAGGGTCTATAGGATTCTATTATATTAAACATTACTTTATTACTTCATTTATTGTTATACAACTTTTCAATTTTTTATAACAATAAATTGCTTTATTTTTCATTATTTTAGTTTCACAACGGGTATACTATCCTTTAGTTTCCCTTTTAAACCTTCTACATCTGGTACTCGTTCTTTCAATTTCCCTTTTAAACCTTCTACATCTGGTATACTATCCTTTAGTTTCCCTTTTAAACCTTCTACATCTGGTATACTATCCTTTAGTT
>Ga0194133_10001050_pt1 | contig 52301 bp, 49 predicted proteins | sample TA2KigOf40mmetaG_FD_155448 | JGI IMG/M metagenome (GOLD analysis project Ga0194133, IMG submission 155448) | Freshwater microbial communities from Lake Tanganyika, Tanzania - TA2015055 Kigoma Offshore 40m | ecosystem: Environmental > Aquatic > Freshwater > Lake | place: Tanzania: Lake...
GGCGACAAATGAAATCCACGAAAAAAATCAATAATGATTGCTTCTGGCTACTATCAATTTGGTCTCAAAATGCGTCCAGTGTTGACGCCAGCTTGAGAACACTGAGTCAGCCAAAGAGGTCACGTCAACACGTCGAGGGTTGCTGGCTTGCTGCGCGACATGCGTGACGAAGATTCGGCAAAATGCATCCATTGTTCACATTTGAGTCTAATTGCAAGACTCATAAATAGTCCCAACTGAGTTTTGCGAGGCAATTATGGAGCCCTGTAGAGCTCCTTGAGCAGTTGGTAGGCCTCATTCAACCTGCGCATTTGCTCGGGGTTACCGCCTGAATCCGGGTGGTGCTTCAAGGCCTGCTCTTTGTAAGCATCACGAATAGCGGCCAGCGTCAGGCGATGTCCTGGGGCAGTCGGCAGCTGCAGCAGTTTGAGTGCTCCATGAAGACTCATGGTGTTTTCAAGGGTTTCAAAGGACATTCCCCTCTGCCGGCGGCGCATGCGATGCACAAATCGACGAATCAACGTGGGGATCCGCATGCTCAATGTGGACGAGCTGAATGGGTCTTCGAGTAAACCGGCGAGCGCCATCACGGTCGCAAAGCTGGGCTGTCCTTGTGGCCAACTGGGTGCGAGCTCAACTGCAAGACAGCAGGCTTGCGTCCAGGTGAATGCTTTGCCTTCGCTCAGATCTGATTGCGGCCAGATGTCCTTGGCCAGCCATTGCATCGCCGCTTCGAGAACATTCTCGTTGGCAGGGGTGCCATATAGCTGAAGCCAGTGCTGTTCAGCCGCGCTCAGGACATCGGCGAGATTTGCCGCTCCAACCAGCGGGATCAGATCCGGAATGCGGCTGTCCTTGGGGGGCTGGGGGTTCAGTGACTGCCGCAGTTGATCTGACTGTCTGCGCACAAACCCAGGTAGGTCAATGCCTGATGAGGCCCCTGGTGACTGTGCGTGACGATTCGCGTCAGATGTTCCAGAACCATCAACGAAATCGACGCCAAGAGCCCCCCCGCGCTGCTGAGCAACTAGGACCAGGGCGCCCCCCTCGTCAAAGAGTGTCGTTGCAACAGGCTGCGGCGTGGCATCCAGTGAATCGACCTCGTTGGACTGCGATGGTTCGATCAGCAATTCGCCGATCAGCCTCTCAACCGTGTCGCCCCTGCTGCGCAGCCCCCATTCGCTGCGCAGGCGATCGAGTTGTTCGACCAACTCACGCGAGAGCTGCAGATTGATCCGTCGTTTTCCCTGCGAATCGTCCTCCGTTGATGTGTTGCTCATGGACCCAGTCAGTTGCCCATCAGACCACGCATGATCGATTGCTGTGCTTCGAGGGCTTGTTGGTAGCGGTCCACCAATGATGGGTTCTGCGAGGCTGGTGGCATGACGGCGGGTCCAACCGCAGGGGGGAACACAGCTGGTGGCATCAAAGCCGGGGCCATGGGCGGTGGGGCGACGGGAGGCTCTGGCTGTTGCAGCAACAGATCAGCCAGGGTCTCATCAGCTTCGACAGCCGGAAGCGGTGGTGGTGACTGCTGTGGCGCCGGCTTGACTGCTTTGCCTTTGCCTTTGGCTCGCTGACTGGCCTGGGCTCTGGCCTGACGCTCAGCCTCAGCGCGGGCCAGTTCACGCTGGCGGTCCTGTTCCTGAATGCGCGCCAGCTGAGAGGAAGGCACAACACTGAGCAAGTGACCCGGGGTGGCGTCTGCCGGGTAGACCATCACCACCCTGATGGGATTGTCAACTCCAGGCTCGAGATTGAGACTGGTGATCGGCAGACTCTGGCCCGATCGCAGCACAACGTGATACTCCCTGGTCCCCTCTCGGGACTGCACCTGTATGGAGCCGCGAAAGGCGATGAACGGCTTGCCTCCGTTCGGTGCTGGATGGCTCAACACCAGGTCGTAGACGCCTTGGCCCTGAAGTTTGAGGCCCACATCGAAACGCACGCCATAGGTCCCCACGTTGTCGAGGGACGAATCGATCATGCGACTCGCCAGGGGGTTGACCTGTACCTCCTTTGTTCCAAAGTGATGCCGGAACGTGCTGGTCAATGGAACATGCAGCGGTCCATTGAGATCAAGATGATGGCTTAATGAAGCTTTGTATTCATCACCTAAGGCGACACCGCCAACGCGTGAAAAGATGGCTCGGTTGTTGATTTCAGAGATTCTGTTGAGATAAACCCGCCCGGGTGCTAGGCGGCCTTCGTCCAAAACCGCGATGAGATCGACATCGCTGGTTGGCTCCTTGGCAGCAACCACAGCCATTTGAAAGGGCCCATCGCTGCTCCCGCGCAGCAGTGCATTGGCAATGCCCAGGGCAGGCAGATCTGTTTGAAACAGAACAATTCTGCTGCGGGGCGGAATGGTGATCGCCTCAGACAGGCGTGAATCCAGTCGCTCGCGCAGCATCTGAATCGCTGTCGCATCACCTGGCCCCGTATTCCACGGACGGGGGCCAAGTGGCCTCACCCCGATCATGGTGTTAGCCAGATAGGGTGCTTCAAAACTGTTGCGGACCGCTCCTGATGCAAAGCGGACATGGACGGGGCGATACCCGGGATTGATCAGAATCAAGCCAAGTGTCAGTTCAGAGCGTCTTTGGCCAGGAGCGATTTGGCGCCTGTAGGGCGGAAAGTATTTGTGGTGAATATGAATGCCAAAATCACCATTAAAAGTGTATTCGGCGTTACGTAGATTTTGACCGTTTTCAGCGCTGTAGCTGTATCCAGGTGCTGTGTTGATCAGAATTCCAGGGCCTTCAACTTCTTCCGGTTGATTGGAGTGCAGGACCGGAACTCGATTGAACGTGCCATTCAATGGTCGCGCGCGCTGGCCCGCCATCAAAGCGACATAAGCCAAGGCCTGCTGAGGCACAGCAACTGGAATCACGCCAGCAGCAACCACGACGCTGAGACCGATCGTGCTCAGCGACAGGCCAAAACAACAACGTCGTTTTCGCAATTCAAGCGTCTGGACGTGTTTCTTTGCCATTGCTGGTCCAGGAAACACGGGGGCGACTCACCTGCGAAAGTTGCTAGAACCACGCAAGATCCTCCAATCTTACATGCTGTTCCCATTCCCAAGCTGCGCCTCAGACGGTTGCGAGGGCGGTGGTCGCCGCGCCTATCAACATCGCAAGCTGCGCATGTTGACCGGCTGGCGCGATGGCCTTGAACGTCAGCTCGCCGCTGTGAATGCCGCCATCGGCACCCTGGAGCAGCAGATCCAGCGCGACGCCGCATCAGAACAGGGCTCCTGAACCCTGCTGGCCGAGCTGCTGCCGCAGCTGAGCCAGCCCTGCCTTCAGCAGGCGTTGCACCGTTGGTGCGCTGACACCCATGGCCTGCGCTGTGCGCCGGTAACTCCAACCGTTGAGGACCACTCGTTTGAGGACCTGCTTTTGGCGGCTGGGCACCAGGTCCAACAACTCATGGACTGTCGGTGACGTCCAGCATGCGCTGACCGCCTTGGGCCGGTAGGTCTGATCGTCTGAGCTGTGCTCCTGCGCCAGTCCTTCAGCAAGGACGCAGCAGGTGGGATGGGTGTCGAGCGCCTCGATGGCTTCTAACGATTCAGGATGGGACAGGGCTGTCCACTGGTGCAGCAACTGATGCCGCGCTGCCAGCGATACTCCTGGTCGCTCCCGGGGCGACTGGCTGGCTCCCATGCCGGGCCGTTGCTGCTGGCGCCATTCCTGCATGCGTCTGGGCAGCCTGACGAAATGGGCCTGATCTCTGAGGTAGTGGAGGATCGCACCGCGGATGTGCGGCCTGGCAAAGGCTCCAAACGGCATTCCACTGCTGCTCTCAAAGCGCTCGGCAGCCCTGAGTAGTCCCATGGCCCCGACCTGGATCAGATCGTCAAGGATGACGTTGCTCTGACGGGCATAGCCGACTGCTATTGGCTTAACCAGTTCAAGACCAGAGAGCATCAGTTGGTCTCGGCGGCTCCGCGTCGGACGTGCAGCTGAGTTGGCCATGGAAGACGGATGTTGTGAATACAGAACTCCAGCTCCGTCGATCCCCCCTGGGGCTGTCAACCGTGTTCCTACGGAATGTCCGGGATCGGCTGGGCCACCTCGTCAAGCAGCCGCCAGGCTCCTGCAGTGCGCATCCAGGGCAGATCAGAGCGCTCGGTGACCAACAGGTACCCAGCAAACCCAAGGGCATTGACGCTGAAGCCATGGCCATGCTCGCAGCGGCGCCGCACCGACAGGAGCCAGTGATCACTCAACAGCAGGTTGTAGGCCGCTCGCGGGAGCGGATCTAGGCCAGGTCTCCCCAGACCAAGCTGCTGGCAATGGCTGCTGTAGAGCTGCTCCAACTCGGCCGCATCGTCTGGGTGGTGGCGGCGGCTCAGGGCCAGCAGCCAGCCAGGGCGCGGTGCCTCAGCTTCAACGTCCAGCCAGTTCTCGATCTCGCCGGCCAGTGGACAAAGGCTCTCCCCGCAGCGGCGCGGCAGCAGTTGCAGGTGCCGGTGGGGTTGGCTGGCGCCTGCAGCAGCGCAGCTGTTGAAGAACCACAGCCCACTGGTGTCTGCATTGACAGTGCACAGGGCTTGCCAGTCAGCTGCTTCGAGCCAGCCCGACTGCGGCTTCCATTGGTTGGTGATCAGCAGGACATGACCCAGCTGCACCGGGTACTTGTTGAGCAGCAGAACGTGTCCCGGACCCACCCGGGTCACCTCAAGGTCGCTCTCCCAGGGCAAAAACGGATTCGGTTTTGGACCACCCGCGCGCAGATGCTTCGGCGTGCGGCTGAGAAGCCGCCGCAGTACAAATGGTGCCAACTCCTGGGCCGCTACCGGCTCGGTCAGCAGAGGCACCAAGGCACCGCAGGATTCGGCCTGAGAGGAGCGCAGCAGCGCCTGCTCGAGCAGGTGTTCAGAGCGCACCGGCGCGCAGCCTCGCCAGGGAGGCTCCTGGGTAGTAGCGGCCGAGAATGGCGTTGTAGCGATGGCCCTCTTCGGCGAGTTCCCTGGCCCCGTGCTGGCTCATGCTGGCTCCGAGATGGCCGTGCGCTTCAAGGCTGATCTGCCGGTTGGACGCGTAGAGACTCTCCACGATGGCCCCCTGGTAACTCAGGATGATGCCTGAGGTACGCGCCGCCGCCTCAAGCGTTCTGCTGTTGACCCGCTCGAGACCTTTGTAGGCCTGCCAACGGGTCGTGTCTCCGAGATGCCAATGACGGTTGGCCGGGCGTGCCATGTGTGCCAGCGCGTAGGAGCGCGCGGCGACTGCTTGTGCCTTCAGGGCATGCATGGCCCAGGAGCTGGGCATCTCTGCGCCCACCACAGCAGCGATGTAGCTCTCGAGGCCCAGATGGTTGATCACCTCGAGGCCGCCATCCTTAGGCAGCAGCCTGAGCCTGCCGGCATAGGCCCTGCCGTTCACCAGAACAGCTGCCGAACGGCTGGTGAGCAGCCACGCCTCACCCATCTGCAGCACCTGGCCAACGGACACCGGTTCGCCGGCTGCGCCCTGCTGCAGGACACGACCGTTGGCATCACGGAGCTGCCAGACACCTGTTGCAGAGAGGTTGGGCTGCAATCCTGCCGACAGCAGTGCCACGCGAATTTCGAGTTGAAGCGGTGCACCGGCTGCCGGTTCACGCAAGGCCGCTGGGCCTTGCTGCGACGGGTCTTCCAGTCGATGGGCAGCGCGCTCAGACCGGACGGCCGCGAGGGCTGGTCCGCTGGGTTGGGCCATCAGGGCATCCAACAGCGGGTCACTGGCACTGCCTGATGCCGAGCCTGACAATCCAAAGCTCTGCAGCGCGACCCCGAGGCCAAACACCGCCAAACCTGCAGGCGCTGCCAGCCACCAGCGCGGATGTCGCTTCAGCTGATGCCGCAAGCTTCTTGCCAGCCCAGCGATGCTGAACCTGAGTCGCCCAGTGGGATCAGCAGATCTCCTTGCCACAGGACCGAGCCAGCACCCGAGAGGCGAATCATGCCTGACGATGCCATCTCACAGAGCATTCCACCAGGGCGAGCGGAACACTGCCAGCCGGCAACCGAGGCGCGCCCGAGCCTGTTGATCCAATAGGGAGCGACCAGCGCATGGGCCGATCCGGTGACGGGGTCTTCGCTGATGCCCAGGCCCGGGGCAAAGAACCGCAGTTGGTAATCAGCTGCGCGACCCAACACCATGGGCCCGCCGCTCTGGGCTGCCAGAGCCTGCATCAGCACCAGACCGCTGGCTTCTGCAGGCTCAAGATCATTGGGCTGGAGGGGCAGCTCAGCAAGCTGGATCGCATCCTCAAGGAGCACAACGCTGTAGCCGAGTGCACTGCGCCAGAAACCAGCTGGGCACTCGATACCGGCAGCGCGCAGCGTGCTGCCGAGGCCCGTAGGAACAGGCTCACTGAGCAGTGGTGGCGCAGGCAATTCGATCTGCCCTGAGCTACCCGAGAGCAGCACCGGCAGCACACCACTGCGCGTGTGGAACTGCGTGCCCGAATCGGTCTCGAGCAACTGCCAGTGCCGCAGCGCCAGCAGCGCCGCCAGGGTCGCGTGTCCGCAGAGTGGCACTTCACAGCTTGGCGTGAACCAGCGCAAGCTCCAGCCACCCGTACAAGGCAGCAGAAAGGCAGTCTCGGACTGGTTCAGGCTGCTGGCGAGTGCCTGCATCCAAGCTGCATCCGCAGCACGGGGCAGCAGTACCACCGCGGCTCCATTGCCGCGGCAGGCGAGCTCGGTGAAGGCTTCCACCAACAGAGCCTTGATCGGCGTGACCGTCAACGTGTGTTGCAACCCCTGGCTCACGCGGCAAGTTCGGCTTTGAGTTCGCGGCCCATCAGGGCCTTGACGGCCTGGGATGGCTTGATGGTGCCCTGAATCAAGGCATCGACCTGCTCACAGATCGGCAGATGCCAGCCATGGCGCTGCGCCAGCTGCAGCGCTGCCCTGGCGGTCGCCTCGCCTTCCACGGTTGCGGCGATGCTGTGCTGCGCCTCGCTGGCACTGAGTCCTGTGGCCAGCAGCAGGCCAAATCGGTAGTTGCGGCTGAGACGACTGTTGGCGGTTGCCAGCAGATCGCCCACCCCTGCCAGTCCATAGAGGGTGCTGCTCTGACCCCCGAGGCCTTCGATCACTTGTGCCATTTCGGCGAGGCCACGGCACAGCAGCGATGCCTTGGCATTGGCGCCCAGTTCGAGCCCGTCACAGACACCGGCCGCGATGGCAATCACATTTTTGAGAGCTCCGGCCGCCTCACAACCCCAAGGATCGTCATGCCTGTAGAAGCGCAGGGTGTCGCCACTGAGATGGTGTTGCAGCCACTGACACAGCTCCTGGTCAGTGCTGGCCAGGGTGCTGGCCGCCGGCAGACCCTGTTGCAGCTCAGTCGCCAGATTGGGGCCACTGAGGACGGCAAGCCTGCTCTGTGGCCCCAGGCCCTGCCTCCACAGTTGGGAGGCCGTGGCCAGGGAACCGGGGTCAATGCCCTTGCTGCAACTCAGCAAGGGCAGCTCGGCCCGCCACTGCGGGGCCAGCTCTGCCGCCAGGGTCGCCACCCCCGCCATGGCAACAGCTGAAACCACCAGGTCGCTGTTGAGCAGTTGATCAACTGGTAGCGGCCCTTCAGAGCGGGACCAGGAGATGAGGCTGTGTCCCTGGGCCTGCCATAGACCGATCAACGTGCGCCCCCAGGCACCTCGCCCCAGAACCGCGATGCGCAGCGTCATGGCGCCATCATGCGCCATTGCCCACGTGATTGGACCACTGTTGTGTCGCCTTTGAGCAGCTGGCAAGGTCAGGCACTGATCGTCGGTGGTGGCGGGATTGGCCGTGCGCTGCGCTCAGAGCTTGCGCGCAGGGCTCCGGGTCTGCAGGTGCATCTGGCAACCAGAGCGCCGCGCGCCGCTGACGACTGGCCTCTTGATCTTTGTGATGATCAGAGCCTGACTCGCCTCCGTGAGCACGCTCTGGCTGCATGGGCGCCATTGCGGCTGGTGATCAACACTGCCGGGGTGTTGCACGGTCCGCTGCTGCAACCTGAAAAGCGCCTCAGCGCGATCAGCCGGGCCCAGCTCGAGCAGAGCTTTGCTGTCAATGCGTTTGGCCCCATTCTGCTGGCGCAAGCCCTGGGCGAGGCCCTTGAGCGGACTGAACCAAGCCACTGGGTCAGTTTGTCTGCCCGTGTCGGCAGCATTGGCGATAACCAGCTCGGAGGTTGGTACAGCTACCGCGCTGCCAAAGCCGCTCAGAACCAGTTGCTGCGCACCCTCGCGCTGGAGTGGCGCCGCCGGCTGCCCAACTGCTGCGTGAGCCTGTTGCACCCAGGCACAACGGCCACCGAGCTCTCGGCGCCGTTTCGTGGCGCTGTCGCCCCCGATCGCCTGTTTACCCCTGAGCAAAGCGCCGGCTATCTGCTCGATGTCCTCGAAGGTCTCAGCGCCGCCGACAGCGGCTGCTTCTGGGCCTGGGACGGCAAGGCCATTCCCTGGTGATGGGTTCGGCGGGCGCTTCGTTCAAAGCGCGTACCGTTGCAGGGTCTCCAAGGCAATGATCTCGAGTGTTGAAGCCTCACAGGCCTGAAGACGGACCGGCGGTGCCATGCCGTCCTCATAGGCCTGCAACCAGCGCGGCGCACACACACACCAGTGATCACCAGACTTCAACCCCGGGAAGCCGAATTGGGGCATGGGGGTCGAGAGGTCATTGCCCTGAGCCTTGCTGTACGTCAGAAAGGCTTCGGTCATCTCACAGCAGACGGTGTGCCTGCCGTGGTCACGGCTGTCGGTTCGACAGCTGCCGTCGCGCATCCAACCGGTCATGGGTTCGCAGCTACAGAGCTCGAGCGGTTCACCCAGCACGTTGAGCGGAATTGGGCTCATGACGCCATTGCAGCGATGGATACAGGGTTCTGAAGGAATCAGCACAGTGACCTTGGCACAAGTTTGTGCCAGAAGGTTGACGAATTCCGGGGGTCAGGCGTTAAAGGTCTTTGTGAACGCGATTCGCCTACCCTCACCGTCACTGCTTCATGAGCTGGGATTTCACCGAAGACGCGGCCTTCCTGGCCCTGTGCGACGCCTACAAGGAAAGCGGTGAGAGCTCCGCCATGGAGTTTCTGGCCCACGGCGAAGGGGCCTTCCATTTCCAGGAACTGGCCCAGAACGCTGCCGGCGAAGGCATCGACCTGAGCGATTCGGCTGACCTTGAAGACTTCCAGCAGGAGGTGATCGACACCATGCAGGATCTCTGCAGCTGAGAAGGGCTTCAGCTGTAGAAGAAGTCGATCTCCTTCTGCTTCAGCCCATCCCAGCCAGCCGCCTTGAGGCGGGCATCGAGGGTGTTCTGGTCAAAATGCTTCGCTCCGGTCTTGACGATGCGGTTGCGCATCGACTTTTTGACGCCGCTGCGGGCCCGTTGACTCTCGAGCGCCATCACCTCGTTGTAGAGCTCGAGCATCTGGGGCGGGATCGGGCTGCCATCGAGGTCGATCCCCGCCTGGATGGCGGCATCTACGCCATCGGGGCCTGCAATCGCCATCATCACGCTCGCAATACCCCTGCAGGCTAGGCGGGCGGCAGCGGGGTTTCAGGCGCTGAAGTAACGCGCCTTGCTGTGCAGGGCCACCAGGGCGGTCGTGCTCTGTTCGGGATGGAGCTGTTCGCTCTCATCCATCGACAGCCCGATGCGCTCGGCACCCAGCCAGAGCAGCTGCTGGCGCGAATCGGCCACGTTGGGGCAGGCGGGGTAGCCGAACGAGTAGCGGCTGCCGCGGTAGCGCTGGGCGAGCACGTCGCGCAGTGGCAAGTCCTGGGGGTCGGGGTGACCCAGCTCACGGCGAATGCGGGCGTGCACCCACTCGGCCAGGGCCTCGGCCATCTGCACCGCCAGACCGTGGAAGTAGAGGTAATCGCTGTACTGATCACCACTGAACAGCTGCTGGGCAAAGACGGTCGCCCGCTCGCCCATGGTGACCGCCTGCATCGGCAGGACATCACATGGCACCGGCCGACCATCGGCTCCGGGGCTCAGATCACGGTAAAAATCGGCAATGCAGTAGCGGTTGCCCGAGCGTTGCCGCGGCAGTGCGAATCGACCCAGCTCTGTCCCAGCAGGATCGAACAGCACCACCGCATTGCCGTCACGCCCGCAGGGGAAGTACCCATAGGCCACCCGCGGGGTGAGCAGCTGCTCGTCGATGCAGCGCGCCATCCACTGCTGCAACACAGGTTCAGCCTTGGCTGCCAGCATCGCGTCGTACTCCTGGCGCGATTGCTGCTGGCTCTTGCGCAGCTGCCACTGGCCGGCAAAGAGAGCATTGCGATCGAGGTAGGCGAACACCTCGGCCAGGTCAATCTGGCTTTCATGGAGCACGCGGCTGCCCCAGAACGGGGGAACCAGAGCGGGCTCCTCGGGCACGGCCGCCGAGCGCTCGTCACTGACGGGCTGCGCCGCAGACTGCACGCTGCTCGCCGTTGCATCGCTTGACACCGATGGGAGCGTGTCTGCATCGGGCGGCTGGCTGACACCCTGCTCGTCTGAGTCGGCCGCAGCACCCAGGCCCAGACCCTCGGGACTTGCACCGAGGAAGCCCTGGTGATCGTCCCACTGCTCAGCAGCCTTGGCCTCCATGAGCGCATCCATGAAGCGCAGATCGGCAAAGGCATCGCGCCCGTAGACCACCTGGCCCTTGTAGGCGGCTCGGCAGTCGCCATGCACAAACCGCGGCGTCAGGGCGGCACCGCCGAGGATCACCGGCACGCTGATGCCGGCCTCGTTGAAGGCCTCAAGGTTGTCCTTCATGAAGGCGGTCGATTTGACCAGCAGGCCGCTCATGGCGATGCAGTCGGCCTGATGCTGCTGCTGGGCCTCGATGATCGCCTCACAGCTCTGCTTGATGCCGAGGTTGATCACCTCATAGCCGTTGTTGGTGAGGATGATGTCGACCAGGTTCTTGCCGATGTCGTGGACATCGCCTTTGACCGTGGCGATCAAAAACTTGCCCTTGCTGCTGCTCTCACCCTCGAGCTTCTCCATGTGGGGCTCAAGGTGCGCCACAGCCGCCTTCATGGTTTCGGCGCTTTGGAGCACAAATGGCAGCTGCATTTGACCACTGCCGAACAGCTCACCAACCACCTTCATGCCATCGAGCAGGAAGGTGTTGATGATTTGCAGTGGCGGGTAGCTCTGCAGGGCTTCATCGAGCGCGGGCTCCAGGCCGATGCGCTCACCATCAATGATGTGCTGCTTGAGACGCTCCTCCAATGGCAGATCGCCCAGTGAGGGGCCTGAGGCACGGGCCTCCTTGGCGCTGACCCCTTCAAACAGGGTGGTGAGTTCGGTGAGCGGGTCGTAGATGCAGGGGGCGCCACTGCCGGCCGCTGCACCGCCCTCAAAGCGGCGGTTGTCGTTGATCAGGTCGCGGCAGACCTGCTGGTGCTCCTCGCTGATCTTGACCAGGGGCAGAATCTTGGCCGGGCTGACAATGGCCGCGTCCATGCCGGCCTCGCAGCAGTCGTGCAGAAACACGCTGTTCAGCACAATGCGGGCTGCCGGCGAGAGCCCGAAGCTGACGTTGCTGACCCCCAGCACCACATGCACCCCGGGCAGCTGTTGGCGGATCAGGCGGATCGCTTCGATTGTGGCGGCGCCGTTGCGGCGGTCCTCCTCGATGCCGGTTGAGATCGGCAGCGCCAGGGGGTCGTAGAAGATCTCGTGGGCGGGGATGCCGAACTCGAGCGCATCGCGGTAGGCCCGCTGGGCGATCGCGAACTTCTTCTCGGCCGTGCGGGCCATGCCCTCTTCGTCGATGGTGCCCACCACCACGCCGGCGCCATAGGCCCTGGCCAGCTCCAGCACCTTGAAGAAGCGCTCAGGGCCATCTTCGTAGTTGGTGGAGTTGAGAATGCATTTGCCGCCGGCCACCTTGAGGCCGGCTTCCATCTTTTGCCACTCGGTGGAGTCGAGCATGAGCGGCAGGTTGACGTTGGTGACCAGACGGCTCACCAGCGCGCGCATGTCGCGCTCACCATCGCGGCCGACGTAATCGACATTGACGTCGAGCACATGGGCGTTCTCCTTGACCTGGCCGCGGGCCACCGCCACCAGACCGTCCCAGTCTTCAGCGGCCAGCAGCTCGCGCACCTTTTTCGAACCGCTGGCGTTGAGCCGCTCGCCGATGATCAGAAATGAGTTGTCCTGGTGGTAAGGCGTGGTGCCATAGATCGAGCTGGCGGCGGGCTCATAGTGCAGGGGCGGCCGGGGCGATTCGCCATGGCGCACGGGCCGCTCGGCCGCTCTGAGTTCGCTTGAGAGCTCCACCAGGGCTCCGATGTGGGCTGGGGTGGTGCCGCAGCAGCCGCCGATCACCTGCACGCCCAGGTCTTCGACAAAGTGCATGAGCTGCATCTTCATCTCGGTGGGGGTGAGGCGGTAATGGGCCACACCGCCGATGTTCTCGGGCAGGCCTGCGTTGGGGATGCAGCTCACCACAAAGGGGCTGTGGGCGCTGAGGTAGCGGATGTGCTCCTTCATCTGCTCAGGGCCCGTGGCGCAGTTGAGCCCCAGCACGTCGATGTTGAACGGCTCAAGGATCGCCACCACCGCGGCGATGTCGGAGCCCACCAGCATCGTGCCGGTGGTTTCCATGGTGACGCTGACCATCAGCGGGCGGCGCTGGCCGGTTTTGGCAAAAGCGGCCTCGATGCCCTGCAGCGCCGCCTTGATCTGCAGCACGTCCTGGCAGGTCTCGACGATGAACAGGTCCACATCGCCGGCGATCAGCCCTTCGGCCTGCTCGGCGAACGAGGCTTTCATCGTGTCGAAGTCGACGTGCCCCAGGGTGGGCAGCTTGGTCGTGGGGCCCATGGAGCCCGCGACGAAGCGGGGCTTCTCTGGGGTGCTGTAGGCATCGGCCATCTGGCGGGCCAGCTCAGCGGCGTGTTTGTTGAGCGCAAAGGCCTGATCGGCGATGTCGTATTCGGCCAGCACCAGGGAGGTGGCCCCGAAGGTGTCGGTCTCGATCACATCGGCCCCCACCTCCAGAAACTGTCGATGCACGGCCTGCACGGCATCGGGCCTGGTCAGCACCAGATACTCGTTGCAGCCCTCAAGCGCTGCGCCGCCGAAATCGTCGGCGCTCAACTCCATCTGCTGCAAGGACGTGCCGGTGGCGCCGTCAAACACCAAGACGGGCCTCTGCGGGCTATGCAGGCGCTCCAGAAAGCCAATGCGCGGGTGCGCCCGAGGCGCAGCTGGCGCCGCAATCACGGGGGTGGTGCTGGTGGCCATCAACCGTCGAGCCGAACCCGGGTGACCCAGTTGTCATAGGCGGAATCGCGGCCTTCTGTGATTGCCGTGAGCCTCTCTCTGAGGCTGTCCATCACGGGTCTGTGGGCCGGCAGGTCAGTGCTCTCGACCCGGCGCACCGGTGTGACCTTGGCGGCGGTGCCGCTGAGGAACACCTCATCGGCAATGAACAGCTCGCTCTTATCAACCGGACGCTCCAGGGTGGGGATGCCCATGGCCCTGGCCAGCTCAAGCACGCTGGCGCGGGTGATGCCTTCGAGGATGTCCTGATCAACGCCAGGAGTGATCAGCACGCCATCGCGCACGATGAACAGATTCATGCCACTGGCCTCGCTCACCTTGCCGCGGCTGTTGAGCAGCAGAGCCTCGTCGAAGCCGCTTTTGACTGCTTCGGTCTTGGCCAGGGAGCTGGTGATGTAGGCGCCGCTGATTTTGCCCCGCAACGGCAGCGAGCGATCCTCTTGACGGGTCCAGGAGCTGATGCGGCAGCTCACCCCTTCAGGGGAGAGGTAATCGCCCAGTTCGAGGCCGTAGATCAGGAAGTCGGTCTCAATGTTGTGCAAGCGCGGCGCGATGCCCAGATCGCTGGTGTAGACGAAGGGACGCAGATACACCGGGCAGGTCGGTTTGTTGGCCCGCAGAAACGCCGTGATGGCCTCGAGGATGGTGGTCTCGCTGAGCTCGGTCAGCAACAGCCGGGCGCTCTGGCTTAGGCGCCGGGCATGGCGATCGGCCCTGAACAAGAGTATTTCGTTGGCTTCGGCCGGATTGGGCAGGGCCCGCATGCCGCCGAAGGCACCGGTGCCGTAGTGCAGGGCGTGGGTGGCCACCGACAGGGTGGCTTCGGCAAAGGGCACGCAACGGCCGCCAAACCAGGCATAGGGCAGAAACTGATGCATGGTTCGGCAGGGCTGTGCAGGCCTGGTTTGCACCGATCTTCTCACTGCAGACGTGCCCAGCGGCGGTTGATCGCTGTTCCGGCAAAGATGGCTGGATGCACAGGCTGGCCGTCCAACCCGGAAGCAATGACCCATCCGAGGCCGGCGCTCTGATCGAGCAGGAGCCCGCGTCCGTGTTGGTGCTCAGCAGTGCCGACACGGATCTGAGCACACTCTCTGCCTTGCTGGAACGCAGCCCGGAGCTGCTGGGCGTTCCGCTGCGTTGCCTCAACTTGGGCGCCTTGATGAGCGCTGCCCAGATCGATCACTACATCGCCAGCACAGCTGTGCATGCGTCGCTGATCGTGATTCGCCTGCTGGGGGGCCGGGGCCACTGGAGCTATGGGCTCGAGCAGCTGCGCCTGTGGGCCGATCAGGCCAGCGGGCGGCAGCTGGTGGTGTTGGCAGGAACGGCCGATGAGGACCGCCAGCTCTGTCCGCTCAGCAGTGTTGATGCGCAGTGGGCACAGGATCTCGCCGGCCTCTGGCGTGAAGGTGGCGAGTCCAATCTGGCCGCAGCGCTGCGCGCGCTGCGCGGGCTGCTGCACGGCACGCAGGGACCGGTCCCCAGCCCAGAACCCCAGGCCGATCCCCTGCCCTACGACTGGCGCGATGAGCCAGGGCCGCGGGTTGGCGTGATTCTCTACCGCGCCTTGCTGCAGGCCGGTGACACCGTCTGGATGGACGCGCTATTGGCTGCCTTGCGCGCCCGTGCTCTAGCGCCACGAGCCCTGTGGGTCAGTGGGCTGCGTGATCACGCCGTTTCTGAAGGCGTGATGCGGCTGCTGGCGCGTGAGCAGGTCGAGGCCGTGGTCTGCGGAACCTCCTTTGCCAGCGTCCGATTTGATGAAGCCGGACTGGGGGCCCCGCTCTGGGATGGGCTCCGGGTCCCTGTGCTGCAGGTGCTCGCCAGCAGCCAGTCAAGGGCGACCTGGCAACGCAGCAGCATTGGACTGGGCCCTCTGGATCTGAGCCTGCAGGTGGCGCTGCCTGAACTCGATGGTCGGCTGACGACACGCATCGGTGCGTTCAAGGAAGCTCAGGCGCCTGGCAGCACTGACGTCGGAACCCAGCTGCACCACTACCAGCCGGATCCAGAACGACTGGCCTGGGTGGCTGACTTGTGCCACCGCTGGGTGATGCTGCGGCAGACACCGGTCGATCAACGCCGAGTTGCCCTCGTGCTGGCCAACTACCCGACGCGTAACAGCCGCCTGGCCAACGGCGTTGGGCTCGACACCCCAGCCAGCACCGCCCTGATGCTGACGTGGCTGGCCGAAGCCGGCTATGGCCTTGATGCTTCGTCCCTGCCGGCTGATGGCGATGCCCTGATCAGCACCCTGCTGACAGGACGAACCAATGACCCTGAGAGCAGCCATCGCCCGCCCCTTGCTCTGCTCTCGCTGGAGAGTTACCTGCGCTGGTACGCGTGCTTACCAGCAGCAGCGGTGGCACGGCTCGAGCAGCGCTGGGGACCACCCGATCAGGATCCGGCACTTGAGCGCGATGCCACGGGCACGCGCGGGTTTGCCATCCGCGGGTTGCGCTTTGGCAACGTCGTCGTGCTGGTGCAGCCCGAACGGGGCTATGACCGCGATCCAGCACTCAACTACCACTGTCCCGACCTGCCTCCCACGCACGCCTATTTGGCGCAATACCTGTGGCTGCGCCAACAGTTTGCAGCCCATGCCGTGGTGCACGTGGGCAAGCACGGCAACCTGGAATGGCTGCCCGGCAAGGCCCTCGGGCTCTCTGAGAGCTGCTTTTCAGAGTTGGCGTTGGGGCCGATGCCCCACCTGTACCCCTTCATCGTCAACGATCCTGGAGAGGGATCGCAGGCCAAACGGCGCAGCCAGGCAGTGATCGTTGACCATCTGACACCGCCTCTGGGCAGGGCTGGGTTGCATGGGCCGTTGCTGCAGCTCGAAGCAACACTCGATGAATACTGGGAAGCCAGATCGCTGGGCAGCAGCCGCTGTGAGCTGTTGCGCTCCCAGTTGCAGGAGCAGCTGCAACAGCTCAGTCTCGAGGGGGTCCTGCCAGAGCCAACCGACGACCCCATGGGGAACTTGGACAGCCGGCTCGATGCTGCCGACGGTTACCTCTGTGAACTCAAGGAAGCGCAGATCAGGCTGGGTCTACACACCCTCGGTACGTTGCCAGTACGCAGCAAGGCCTGTGAGCTGCTGCTGGCCCTGGCCAGGGCTCCCCAGGCGGGTCTGCCGGGGCTCAGCCAAGCGTTGGCATTCGATCTTGGCCTGCAGTTCGATCCATGGGCTGACGATGATGCGGCGGCCCTGAGCCCAGAGGACCACCAGCGTCTGAGGCAGCTCAGCCCAGCCCAGACGCAGCCCCTGCGCCTGCAGGGTGATGCGGTGGCGCTGCTGGAAGGTTGGTCGCTGGCGCTCGTTGAGCAGCTCTGGGATGGGGCGCCACCCGCGAGCCTCACAGGGCCAGTGCCGCTGGGGTCGCAGACCCATGCGGTTCTGGCTCACGTGCACCGCGAGCTGTTGCCGCGGCTCGTGGCCAGTGGCCCTGCAGAACGGCAGGCGTTGCTGAACGGCCTGGCAGGACGGCGCATCAGTGCGGGCCCCTCGGGAGCCCCCACCCGCGGCCGCCCCGATCTGCTGCCGACGGGGCGCAATTTTTACAGTGTCGATCTGCGCGGGCTGCCGACCGAAAGCGCCTGGGATCTGGGCCGCCGCAGCGCCGAACTGTTGCTGGAGCTGCACCTGCAGGAGCAGGGAGAGGACCTGCGTGTGCTGGCCCTGTCGGTGTGGGGAACCGCAACGATGCGCAATGGCGGCGAGGACATCGCCCAGGCGCTGGCCCTGATGGGGATCAGGCCCCTCTGGGATGGCCCCTCCAGGCGTCTGGTGGATCTGGAGGTGATCCCGCTGGCGGCGCTTGAGCGCCCCAGGGTTGATGTGACCTTGCGCATCTCTGGGCTGTTCCGCGACGCCTTTCCCCAGCTGGTGTCTTGGTTCAACCAGGCCTGTCAGATGGTGGCGCGGCTCGATGAGCAGGAGCAGGACAACCCGCTGGCGGCAGCGTCGCGGCGTGAGGGCTCCTGCTCACGCGTCTACGGCAGTGCGCCAGGCAGTTATGGCGCTGGTCTGCAAGGGCTGATCGAGAGCGGCCACTGGCAGGAGCGCGGCGATCTCGGTGAGGCCTTTTTGACTTGGAGCAGCTGGCGCTATGACGCCCAGCCCTGCAGCAGCAATGATCGTGCGGGGCTTGAAGCCCATGCCGATCGCACCGGTCTGGAAACGCGACTCGCGGCGGTTGAGGTGATCCTGCACAACCAGGACAACCGCGAGCACGACCTGCTCGACTCCGATGACTACTACCAGTTTCAAGGTGGTCTGAGTGCCGCCACCGAGCTTGTGCAGGGGCGAAGAGTCGCCCTGTGGTTTGGCGATCATTCGCGCTCCCAGCGTCCACGCGTGCATCGCCTGGAGCGCGAGATCGACAAGGTCTTGCGCAGCCGCTTGCTCAATCCACGTTGGATCGAGGCGATGAGCGGCCATGGCTACAAGGGCGGCTTTGAGCTGGCCGCCAGCCTTGATTACCTGTTTGCCTATGACGCCAGCACTGGCCGCATGCCCGATTGGGCCTATGGAGCGATTCAGCAGGCATGGCTCGACAACAAGCAGGTGCGGCAATCGCTGGAGCGCAGCAACCCGTGGGCCCTGCGTGACATGGCAGAGCGCCTGCTGGAAGCCCACAACCGCGGCCTTTGGGACGGTGCTCGCGTGGAGCAGCTCGAGCGGCTCAAAGAGCTTGTGCTCGCCAGTGAATCCCTGACCGAACAGCACGACGGCCCAGGGCCGCGGTGCTGACGGTCCAGTGGTTGTCCGACCTCAGGAGCGCAGGTCCTTGGCCATGGCCTTGAACGGATTGATGTCGCCGGGTTTGCCGCCCTGCTGGGTGATGGCCGGCTGGGATTGATTGCCTGCCTGCTCATCTTGAGAGGCCTTGATGGCAGCAGGTCCACCGGGCACGTTGACACCAACGGCCGAGCCCTTCATGCGTTGATCGAGCTCGGCTTTGCTCAGGGGCTGGGCAAAGGTCTTTTTGACTGGCTTGGGAATGCCGCCTGTGAGGTTGACCGCCTTTTCGACGCTCTGGGTGCCACCGAGCCCCTCGCTCATGGTTTCCAGCTTGGCCTCCATCGACGCCACCTCGGCAACCATCTCCTTGTTGCCGGGGCTATCGAGGGTGCCGGGGAAGGTGTGGCGAATCGTGTTGGAGCGCTTCATGAAAGCCACGTCACCCAGGCTGCTGGAGGCTTCGGGCTCCAGATAGAAGGCGTTGTCGGGCTTTTTGGGTGCATTGGCTTCGGCAGCACTGGAGGCAGCCTTGGCGCCGAACAGTCGATCGAAGAGGCCCATCTGCGGTGGCGATCAAGCTCGCCAAACCCTAGCGGCCGCAGAGGTCATGGCCATGGGTATCGGTGCCACAACTCTGCAAAAGGCCACGTTTGGTGAGATCGCGGGAGATCGCATCACACACCACGGGCGTCGGACTCCAAAGCGGTTGCATGCTGTAGTCGTACCAGGTTTCGGCACCGTCAAAGCCAAGCTCAGCGGCGGCTGCGATCAGCCGCTGATGCGGCAGCCGGTAGCGGGCTGGATGGGCCAGCAGGGCCAGACCACCGCAGGCATGGATGGCTTGCACCACCGCCCCAGCCTGCAACGCTGGGCCCACTTGACTGACCCCCTCGAGGTAGGGGCTCAAACTGACGTGCTCAGCCCCAAATCCAAGGGCTAGGACATGCACCAGGCAACCATCGAGCAGGGCACTGATCTCGACCCCACGCCAGAACTGCGGAACGCGGTTGCCTTTGGCGGCCCTCGCGGCCAACTCTGCCGCGATGGGGGCGTGGGCGGCGGTGCTGTGGTGATCGGTGACGGCTAGATGCTCGAGCCCGATGGTGATGGCCTGATGGGCCAGGTCCTGAGGGCTCAGGCTGCCATCGCTGCAGTGGGTGTGGCAGTGCAGGTTGACCCGCGTTGGGCAGCACTGGGGCCCAACCGACTGCAGAACCTGGGCCAGGGGATGCTTGTGGCGCTCGTGGAGGGTGGCTGCAGCGCCCATCAGCTTGCGGTCGTTGTCGCCGCGGCGCTGGCGCGCTCCCGCTCCGACCTGAGCCGTCTGAAGCGTGCATAGAACTGGATCGAGGCCGCCATGAAGATCACCAAGGCCACCACGAACCAGGTCGCGGCGCCCGTTGGGAACTGGTTTTTGAACACCACCAGCATCACCACCACCACCAGCAGGAGCGTTGGCAATTCATTCAGGGCTCTCAGCTGCCGCCCGCTCCAACCGCAGACACCCTGCTGCAACTGGCCCATCAGGCGATAGCAAAAGGCGTGATAGGCAAGCAGGGCCAGCACGAACGCGAGCTTGGCGTGCATCCAAGCCTGCTGAAGCCAGCTGGGGTTCACCAGCAGCAGTCCGGCTGCACAGACCACGGCGACCACCATGCCTGGGGTGGTGATGATGTTGGCCAAACGCCGTTCCATCAGGGCGTATTGCTGCTCAAAGGCCTGCTTGAGCGGTGGATCCAGTTCGCCGGCTTCCTGGTGATAGATGAACAGGCGCACCAGATAGAACAGACCGGCGAACCACACCACCACACCAACGATGTGGAGGGTTTTGAACCAGAGATAGGCCTCGGGCGGCAAGCTCAGAGCCAGGGGCATGTCAGGGCAGCGCTCGCGGCCAGGCTAGGGGCGAGCTCATCAGCCTGGCCGGTGCAGGGCTGCCGTGCTGCGAATCTCGGCCAACACCTCAGGCTCGAGCCGCTCGAGCTGTTTGATCACGAGCGCCATGCGTGGATTGCGGCGCAGCTGCTCGTGGTGGCGATCCAGAAAATCCCAGTACAAGCTGTTGAAGGGGCAGGCCTGATCACCACTGCGTTGCTTGACGTTGTAGCGGCAGCCCTTGCAGTAGTTGCTCATGCGGTTGATGTAGGCGCCACTGGCGGCGTAGGGCTTGCTGGCCAGGCGTCCGCCATCGGCAAAGACCCCCATGCCCAGCACGTTGGTCTGCATCACCCAATCGAAGCCATCGATGAACATGCGGTGAAACCAGGCCGTCAGGGCCTGTGGATCCAGGCCCGCGAGCAGGCCGTAGTTGGCCAGCACCATCAGCCGCTGAATGTGGTGGGCATATCCATTGCCGGCAAGGTCAGCCAGCACCGCATCCATGCAGGCCATGCCACTGCTGCCCAGCTGCTCAAGCCAGGCGGGCAGCGCTGCGGTCGCCTTGAAGTGGTTGCTTTGGCCGTACGCGTCGCCAAACCACCAGTACAGGCCGTGGGTGTACTCGCGCCAACCCAGAATCTGGCGGATCAGTCCCTCCAGGCTGGCCAGGGGCGTTCCCTGTTGGAGACCTGCCTGCTCCAGCCGGCGGATCACCTCCAGTGGATGCAGCAGGCCCAGGTTCAGATAGGGCGAGAGCAGGGCATGCCACAACGTCGGCTGCCCAACCACCATGGCGTCCTGATAGGGACCGAAGCCATCGAGCCGGGTCACGATGAACTGCTCCAGCACGCTCAGCGCCTGCGAGCGGTTCACGGCCCAACCGAACGGCTGCAACTGTCCTGGCAGTGGCTCTTCTCCTGAGGTCTGGCGCGCAGCGTCGAGCGCCTGCACCTTTGCGATCACGGCCTGGGTCGTGGCATCGGGCTCGAACCACAGCGGCGCCGGCCCTGTCAGGCCTTTTGGTGGTGCCTTGCGGTTGTCATGATCAAAATTCCACTGGCCCCCCCGTGGTTCGCCGCCGGCATCCAACAGCACCCCAAAGCGGCGGCGGCCCTCCCGGTAGAAGAGCTCCATGCGCAGCTGTCTGTAGGGACGGGCCCAAGCAGCAAAGTCCTCACGGCTCCAAACAAATGCATTGGAGCGATGCCAATGCAGCTGCGGCAGTTGCAACCGTTCAATCGCCTGCTGGAACGGTCGCTCAGCCGGCTCCATCACGTGCAGCTCGCTGATCGCATGGGCGCTCAGCCAGTGGTGCAGTGCCGCAGCGAAGGACTCTGCTTCGATGTAATCGACGCACCAACCACTGACCTGCAGGTCCTGGGCGAAGTGACGCATTGCACTCCACACCAGAACCAGCTTCTGACGGTGATAGGGGCGCGTGCGCAGGACGCCGCTCGATTCGATCAACAACACCCGGCAGCGTTGGCGGGCCTGCTCTGCACCGAGCCTCTGCTGCAGATCTGCCAGGGCTGACTGCTGCTGGGACAGCTGATCCCCCAGGATCCAGATGCCGATGCTCATGCGTTCTGTTCAGGCGTGAAGCGGCAGGCCCGTCGCGCCACAGCCGTGGCATAGCCCCGCTCCACTGGACCCTCCAGGGGACTGAGCAGGCCTGTACGGCAATCAATCAGCAATCGCTCATGGCGCCCCTGCTGGTCGCTGACCCGCAGACGCAGCTGCCACGGATAGGACGCGCTGCGGCTGAACTGATCACCGCACACTGGTCCTACACAGATGCCTGGGCTGGCGAGCACCTGGGCTGCGCAACCGAGCACAAGCCAGCTGCTGAGCGCCAACAGGCAGAGCCAACGGCGCCACATGGTGATCGGCCCAATCATCAAGACGCCAACTCGGCCACGGCTCCATCTTCCGTGTCGGCGGTAGCTTCAGGGTCCTGAGGGTGGAAGTACTCCCACACCGCCTGCGCCAGGGCCGGTCCCATGCCCGGGGCAGCGGCAATCTGGTCGGGGGAGGCCAGCTGAATGGCATCAATCGAGCGGAAATGGGCCAGCAGGTCGCGCACCCGACGCGGGCCCAGGCCTGGGATATCCGACAGGCGGGAACGCTTCATGCGCTCGCCGCGCTGCTGGCGATGAAAGCTCACGGCGAAGCGATGGGCTTCATCGCGCAGGCGGCGCAGCAGCTGGATCCCCAACTGATCGGCCTCGCTGTCGAGCGGGTCTTTGGCGCCGGGCACAAACACCTCTTCGCGTTGCTTGGCGAGCGAGCAGACCACCAGGTCTTCATGCAGATTGAGCTCGCGCAGGGCCTCCATCACCGCAGAGAGCTGGCCCTTACCGCCATCGATCATGACCACATCGGGCCAGTCACCCAAACCGCCGGTGTGCAGGGCGCTGTCCGTGCTGCGGCGCAGGGCGGACAGATCGGCCCCCTCGGCCTTGGCCTGCGCCCAACGCCGAAACCGTCGCCGCATGATCTCGGCCATGGCCATGAAGTCGTCGGAATGGCCTGAGCGAATCGAACTGCTCTGAATTTTGTATTTGCGGTAGTGCTGCTTGGCCGGCAAGCCGTCGATGAACACGACCTGCGAGGCCACGGCGTCGCTGCCCTGGATGTGGCTGATGTCGAAACCCTCGATGCGCCGGGGCGGGTCGGTGAGATCAAGCAGCTGGGCCAGGTCTTCGGTGGCGAGCAGGTTCTGCTCACTGGCGTGCTGGGCGCGCTGCAACTCATAACCGGCGTTGCGCACCACCAGCTCGATCAGGTCCGCCTTCTGCTGGCGCTGCGGTACCACCAGTCGCACCTTGCGGCCGCGTTGCTCACTGAGCCATTCGGCGATCAGCTCCTGCTGGGGCAAGGGATGCTGCAGCAGCAGCTCAGGCGGAATCTCAACACCCTCCACCTGGCTGTAATGCTCTTCGATCACCGTTTGCAGGATGCGGCCAGGCTCAGCTGAGCTTGCTGCATCGGCCATGTAGCCGAGCCTGCCGACGAGCTTGCCAGCCCGCATCTGAAACAGCTGCACCGCCGCCACCCGCTGATCGGCTGCCAGCGCGATCACATCGCGGCTGATCGAACCATCGCCGAGGCTCATTTTCTGATCGGCGGTGAGCGTGTCGAGCCCCTGGAGCTGGTCACGCACCCGTGCCGCAGCTTCGAAATCGAGCCGCTCGGCATACCGCTCCATCTGGGCGCTGAGCAGATCGATCAGTTCGTCGTTGCGCCCCTGAAACACCATCGCCACCTGCCTGAGGGTCTGGTGGTAAGCCTCGGAACTGATCTTCTGCTGACAGACACCCGGACAGCGGCCGATGTCGTAGTTGAGGCAGGTGCGCTCTTTGTAGAGGGGCTGGGGCCGCTGCCGCAGCGGGAACACCCGCTTGACCAGCGCCAGGGTGCGGCGCAGCAGGCCCACGTCCACATAGGGCCCATAGAACCGGTCCAAAGGTGAACGAAACCGCCGGCGCCGGGTGATGAAGATGCGCGGGTAGGCCTCGCTCCAGGTGATGCAGAGATAGGGGTATTTCTTGTCGTCCTTGAGCAGCACGTTGAAGTGCGGTTGGTTCTGCTTGATCAGGTTCGACTCCAGGGCCAGGGCTTCGGCTTCGGAGTCGGTGACGATGAACTCGATCTCGCAGACCTGCCGCACCATGAGGCGGATGCGGGGACTGTGGCAGTGGCCGCTGCCGCTCTGGAAGTAGCTGCGCACGCGGTTGCGCAGCACCTTGGCCTTGCCGATGTAGAGGACCCGGTCCTCCCCATCGCGCATCAAGTAGCAGCCCGGCTCGCTGGGGATCTCAGCGAGCCGGGCCTTGAGCCGCTCTGCTTGCTGCAGCAGGGGAATGGCGCTCATGCCAGCCGCCGCAGGCAGGTGTCGATCAACCGCCGTACTGCCAACCGGTGCTGGCCAGCTCGAGGGCAGGACCGTCTGCCTGCAGGGTCGCGCTCTTGACCTCGCCCACAAACACGGTGTGGTCGCCGGCGGCGACCTGGCCCACCAGCTCGCATTCAACGGCACCGACGGCATCGTTGAGGATCGGCAGTCCCAGCTCGCCCAGACTGAAGGGGGCGGCGTCAAAGCGTCCTCCGATCGCCTTCTGGGGCTTGAAGAAGACGGCTGCCAGATCCTTCTGGTCGGCCTTGAGCACGTTCAGCGAAAAGCGACCGGTGCGCTGAATGATGCCGTTGCTGGTGCTGTCAGCTCGCACCGCCATGACCACAAGCGGGGGTTCGAAGCTGCCCTGGGTCACCCAGCTGGCAGTGAAGCCATTGACCTCATCGCCTTCGGCAACTCCACAAATGAACACCCCATGGGGAATCTTGCGCAGGAGTGTCTTCTTGGCGTCGGCGTTGAGGGCCATGGTGGTGTCAGAACTCATCGGACTCTAGAAAGCACGCCCACGGGCCATAGGCTCGAGGCATGCGCGCCCTCTACCCCGGCAGTTTTGACCCTCTGACCCTGGGCCATCTCGATCTGATCGAGCGGGCCAGCGGTCTGTTTGAGGCCGTTGTCGTTGCCGTGCTGCAAAACCCAAGCAAAACGCCCGCCTTCAGCCTTGAGCAACGTCTTGGGCAGATCGCTGCGGCGACCAGCCATCTACCGGCCGTCGAAGTCGGCAGCTTTGACGGTCTCACGGTTCAGTACGCCCGCCAGCGCGGCACCCAGGTGATCCTGCGCGGGTTGCGGGCCCTGAGCGACTTTGAGTTCGAGCTTCAGATCGCTCACACCAACAAGAGCCTCGCGCCCGACATCGAAACGGTGTTTCTGGCGACGGCCACCCAGCACAGCTTTCTGAGCAGCTCGGTGGTCAAGGAGGTGGCGCGCTTTGGTGGGGATGTCCGTCACATGGTGCCAACGGGAGTGGCAGATGACCTCGCCAGGCTCTTAAATCGGACATCCCCAGGACCCTGAGATGGCCGACTCGCAGATCACCGTGCTGGACCAGCTGGATCAGCTCGAGGAGGTCGTGCTCGATGGCAGCCGCATCCCGTTCAGCGGCGGCCGTCTGGTCAACGAAAATGACGCCCTCGAGGTGATCGACGCCCTGCGCGAGGCGATCCCGCCGCAGTTGGGCCTGGCCCGCGATCTGATCGCACAAAAAGATGATTTCATCGGCAAGGCGCGCAGTCAGGCCGACGAGATCTTGCAGGCTGCACGGCGTGAACGCGAGCAGCTGATCAACAGCTCTGGCATCCGCCAGGAGGCCGAGCGCCAGGTTCATGAACTGCGTGAACAAGCCAGGCAGCAATGCGATCAATTGCTGCTGCAGGCCCGCCAGCAGGTGGCCCAGGCCGAGCAGGAGCAGCAGGCCCGCCTGGCCCAGCTGGAGCAGCAATTTGCAGCCCGTCGTCAGCAGCTCGAGCAGGAAGCCGCTGAGCGCCAGCGGCTGCTGATCGATCAGCACGACCGCAACCGCCAACAGGCCATGGGTGAGCTGGAGCAGATCCGCCAGGAAGGATTGCGCGTTCAGCAGGCCGCTCAGGCTGAAGCCGAGCGGCTGCAGAACGATGCCTTGCAGTTCCGCCAACAGACCCAGCAGCAGTGCGACGCCCTGGTGGCCCGCAGCCGGCAGGAGGCCTCATCGGTGGTGGAAGGTGCCAACCGTTATGCCGAGCAGGTCCTGGGTGAACTGGAAGGCCGCCTGCGCGAGCTCTCACAGGTGGTCCTGGGCGGCCGCCGCGAGCTGGTGCGTCTGCAGAACCCGGATACCCCGACCTCTGCCCAGGATGAACGCAGCGGCGCCTCTCGGCGCGCACGCGTGGCCAGCAAACTGCGTCAGCTCGCGAGCTGAGCGGGGTTCTTCAGGGGCAGAGGCCGCCGGCCTGGCTGGCGCGCAACACTGAACCAATGGTGCTGTTGGGGTCGTAGGCGCCATTGCTGATTGCGCTGACATAACGCAGCCCATCAGGGCTTTCGAGCACTCCGCTGATCGAGCGCACCCCGCGGATCGTGCCGGTTTTGCCAAAGAAGCGGCCTTCGAGGCTGGAGCCCTTGTACAGGTTGCGCAGCGTGCCGCGACGGCCTGAAACGGCCATCGAGGCCAGGTAGTTGCGGCTGTAGGGGTGGTGGTCCATGCGCAGCAGCAGGGCTGCCAGCAGCCTGCTGGTCACGCGGTTGGCGCGATCGAGGCCGCTGCCGTCAGCGACGCGCACACCCTGCATGGGCAAGCCCTGCTCGCTGAGCCAGAGCATGGTGCGCTGGCGTACGACGCCCAGATCCCAGCTGTCTGCCGCCTGACGCATCAACACCTCGGCGGTGAAGTTGTGGCTTTCGGTGTTCGCCAGGCTGAGCAGGCTGTGCATCGAGGCCGACGGCTCCTCGTGCAACAGCACCGCATCGGCAGGCAAGGGCTGGCGGGCTGAGACCAGCGACACCTGGACCTTGCCGCCCTGCTGGGTCGCTGAGCGCTGCAACAGGGCCGACAGGCGCGATGGCGGATTCATCACCGCGTCATGGATCGCATTGCTGGTCACAGCCAGACGGGTCACCGGTGCGCCATAGGCGTAATAGCGATCGTCTGGATCCCAGCCGGCTGGCCACCAGGCCGCTTTGGGCTCTTCAGCAATCTGCAGGCGCACCACAGTCCCAGGGGTGCCGCTGCTGCCGCCTGAACCGAGGGCCAGCTTGGCAAAGCGCTGCAACTGGGGCAGGGCCAGATCGGGGTCGCCCTCGCCGGTGAGGCGGAAGCTGCCATCGCCCAGCCGCCACAACTGGGAGCGCAGGCGGTGATCGGGGCCCAGTTGATCGAGGGCATAAGCCGTGCTGATCAACTTTTGGTTGGACGCCGGGATGCGCGGCACCAGTCCGTTGACATCGGCCAGCAAGCGGCCGTCGGCATCAGCAACCGTGACGCTCCAGACCCTGAATTCAGAACCGATGACCGAGGCCAGTCGCTGCTGCAGGGCAGGACAGCTGACCTGCTGTTGCAGCTGGGGCAGTCCCAGCGGCGGCGGCGCCAGAGGCAAGGAAGCCAGCGGCACCTGGGCCAGCTGCACACCAGGAGCCGGCAGCGAAGGCTGTTGTGAATCAGGCTGGGCGGCGGCAACAGGCTGGGCAACCAGCAGCGACGCCAGCAGGACCGGTGCACGCAGCCAGGGACAGGGTGCGCCCATCAGCCCTTCACCTCAAGACCAGTGACGCTGCCGAGCACACGAAAAGTGTCGCCTTCAAGTTCAACGGGTGCACCAACCTTGAGCGTCTGGTTGCCGAACACAACACCACCGCTGGCCTTGCGGCCCTGGCCGCTGAGCACAAAGCGCGCATCCAGGGTCGGCAGCGTCTGCTGATTGGGGTCGGCAGCTGTCACCACGGTGCCATTGGGTTGCACGGCGGTGAGCCTGCGTTGCAGCGGAATCACCTGCTTGAGCGCGACACTGCCGTGGGGCTGGTTGCGGATCACGATCGAGACCTTGCCGGCCTGTTGTGCTGCGCTGATCAGAGCGGCGGGGTCTGCAGCAGCAATGCCGCGCACATCGACCAGCACGGTCACATCCTGCATGCCCCCGGTGGCTGTGGCGACGGTGGAGCTCAATTTCGGGCTCCAGATCACACCAGCAGCGGCCAGCAGCACGGCAGCCGCCGCTCCCAGGTCCACAAGGCTCCAGGTGCGGGGGCTGTTGGCCTGCGGAGCGTCGGACATGGGCACGGTCAAGCTGAGCGGCAGTGTACGGAGATCGGGCGTCTCAGACCAGGGTGCTCAGCCGCGCAGGCCCTCGATCAGGGCGTCGACGGCGCGCAACGTGCCGGCGACACCGCTGCCACCGTCGCCGCTGAGTGCTGCGGCCATCGCTTCGGTATCGGGCTTCTGCTCAAAGCTGCAGACAGCGCGATAGCCATCGGCATCGAGCCGGTACAGCTCCCAGTCGCCTGGGTAGGCATGCCGCAAGGCTCCACCATCGAGGGGGATCAGGCTGTAGGCACTGCTCCAGGTTGAGACAAAGCCCTTGCGCCGCTGGCGCGCCACGCTGCCGATCCCGACAGCAGCATCTTCGAGGCGCCCGTTGACCATCACCACGGGCCCACGATGGGCATTGCAGAGGGGCTCAAAGCTCTCGTAATCGGCGGCAGCGGGTGCGAGCACCAACAACACCGCCTCGCTGGCCTGTTGCAGTTGCTGCTCCTGTTGCTGTTGCAACTGGCGAAAATCAACAACCTGATCCGCCAGATCGGGTGCATCGCGGCGGGCCAATGCGGCCGCCCCGGCGTCACTGCAAACAAGCAGCACCACGCGATTGAGCCCCAGCAAGGCGCGCTGCAAGCGCAGCACCGGCGCCAGCAGGCGCAGCCCTTCGAACCGCCACTCGACGCTCCAACGCAGGCTCCCCTGGGCCTGCAGGGCCTGCTGCAGAGCGGCCAGGGTTTCAGCTTCGGCAGCGGCCAGATCGGCAGGCAGCATCAACGGTGGCGGCAAGGTCCGCAGACACTAGGCCGCGTTTAACAGCAGGCAGCCATGGCGGCTTGCAGCGCTGCCGGCAGCAGGCGAAGCTGTTGAGCATCGGTGTCCGGCAGCAGACTGAACCGCAGCCCCGCTGCCGCCTGCGCTGGCTCGTAACCCATGGCCAGCAAGACCGGGCTGGCGGCCGAATCGCCCGCGCCACTGCTGCAGGCCGAACCACTGCTGGCCGCGACACCCTGATGCCAGAGGGCACGCACCAGCCTTCGCCCCGATAGGGCCTGGCCCGTAGCGCTCTGCGCCGTCAGGCTGATGTGATGCGGCAGCCGTTCCTGATGGGCAGGATCAGGCCCGCTCAACTGCAGCCCAGGTATGGCGAGCAAGGCGGCAAGCAACACGTCGCGCCGTTGACGCAGCGCATTGGCCTGATCCGAGGCGAGCCACTGAACCCGCTGCTGCAGGGCTGCTGCAAAACCAGCGGCAAGCACCACAGCTTCAGTACCGGAGCGCAGACCCTGCTCCTGGGAACCACCACCCAGCACAGGCTTGAGCAACGGCAGACAGGCAGGCCGCACCAACAGGGCACCGATGCCCCGTGGACCGCCCAATTTGTGGGCTGTGAGCGTCAGTAGATCGATGCCCGAAGCATCGAACAGCAACGGCTGTTGCGGCACCAGCTGCACAGCGTCGCTGTGCAACAACACGCCAGCAGCGCGGCACAGGCTGGCAATGGCAGCCATGGGCTGCACCGTACCCACCTCACTCTGGGCGCCAATGACAGAGACCAGCCGTGTCGGGGGCTGAAGCAACTCCTGCAACGGTTCGAGCAGCACGCGGCCGGTTGCATCGACCGGCAGGGTGGACACCTGCCAACCCCTGCGGCGCAGCTGGTCTGCTGCCGCGTTGAGTGCCGGATGCTCAACCGCTGAGATCACCAGCCGTGCTGGTCGCGCAAACGCCTCAGCCAGCCCCAGCAGGGCCAGGTGCACCGATTCGGTGGCACCCGAGCAGAAATGAACAGCCTCTGGCGTGGTTCCAAGCAGCTCTGCTGCGAGCCATCGCGAGCGCTCAAGCGATTCGAGCGCCGCCAGGCCAAAGCCATGCAGGCTCGATGGATTGCCCCAGGCCAGATCCTGCGCCTGATCCATGGCCAGGCGGGCGGCCTGCGTCAGCGGTGTGGTGGCGCAGGCATCGAGATAGAGAGGTGGCTCAAAGACCACGCTCGAAGCGGGCACGCGTGCGTGATTCGAGCGAATCAGCCGCCAGATTCACCAGATCGTCGAGAGAACTGCGCTCGAGCAGGGCCATGGCGCGGGCACGCGCTTCGGCGCTGGGGCAAGCATCAGGCCGCACACAGCCTTTGACACAGGCCGTGGCGCAATCCACAGAGCCCTGCAAGGAGCCAGGGTTGAGCTCCACAGGGCTCGGCACTGGTTGCTGCCGAGCTGGTTCGGGCGTCTCGCCCCAGAGCTCCGGTGTGACCATGCCATCAAAGACCGCCTCGGCTGGGCCGCTCATCCACACCGATGCAGCAGGGTCTCCGCTCCAGGCGATGCTGAGCGGACCACCGGGCAGGTCAAGGCGCGCCTCGGTGCCGCACAGCCCCAGGCGCTGGCAGGCCACCAGGGTGGCGCAAGCGCCGGTGCCGCAGGCCAGGGTGGGCCCGGCGCCCCGCTCCCAGACACGCATCACCAGGTGCTCGGGGCTCAGCACCTGCACAAAGTGCACATTCACCTTGGCTGGGAAGGCAGGGTGAACCTCAAGCGCTGCTCCGAACCGCTCCAGATCAACGGCAGCCACATCGGCCACGGGAATCACCACATGGGGATTGCCCATACCGACAGCGGCCACCTCGAAGCTGTGCCCTTCGACCGCGAGGGTGCCCTGGGCGAGGCCCGAAACGCCGATCTCGAGCGTTGTCGGAATGGCCTGGGGCTCGATGAATGGTGCGCCCATGTCGACGCGAATCATGCCGCTCTCGAGCAGCTCGGGCACGATGCGGCCGGCGAGGGTCTCGACCTGCCATTGGTGCCCTGGCAGATCACCATCGCTGTCAGCCAGAAAGCGCGCCAGGCAGCGAATGCCGTTGCCGCACATCTCAGGCTCGCTGCCGTCGGCATTGAAGATGCGCATGCGCACGTCACCACCGGCTTGCGGTGGCAGCGCCGCAATCACGCCATCGGCGCCAATACCGAAGCGTCGATCGCAGAGCCGCTGAACGCGCACGCTGTCGAGCTCCGCAAAGGCAACAGCGGCCGGGGAGTTCTGGCGGGCATCAACCAGAAGGAAATCATTGCCCAGACCTTGATATTTGCTGAAATGGAGCACGTTGCTGGGCTGCCTTCCTGAGGACCTGATCCTATGAACAGCGCCTTCGACCGTCGCGCGCCCAATCTCGACACCACCCAGCCGGGGATTCGTCAGATTCAGGATTGGATCCGCCACAGCACAGCAGTGCGCGTCCTGCTCAACAACGGCCACGAGCTCGAAGGCCTGCTGCGCTGGCAGGACCTTCGCTATTTCGCCCTGGCCAGCGGCGAAGAGCAACCGTTGACGCTGATCAATCGCGACTCGGTGGCGCTGATCAGACCCTTGCTGTGAGCTTCCCTGTGGCACGATCTGGGATCCAGCCCCAGGCAGATCCAAGCTGCCCTAACCACGTTGCCTGAGCCGCAGCCGACCAGCGAGCGTTACCAGCCCCAGGAGCTCGAGTTGCGCTGGCAACAACGTTGGCACGACGCAGGCGCTGCACGCACCAGCGCGAACTGCGACACACGTGCCAAACCGTTCTATGCCCTGTCGATGTTCCCCTACCCCTCGGGGAACCTGCACATGGGGCATGTGCGCAACTATGTGATCACCGACGTGATCGCCCGCGCTGCCCGCATGCGCGGCCACAAGGTGCTGCAGCCCATGGGCTGGGACGCCTTTGGCCTGCCGGCCGAAAACGCGGCCATCGAGCGCGGCGTCGAACCGGGCCCCTGGACCGACCAGAACATCGCCAGCATGCGCGAGCAGCTCAAGCGCCTGGGGCTATCAATCGACTGGGATCGGGAGGTCACCACCTGCCATAGCGACTACTACCGCTGGACCCAGTGGCTGTTTCTGCAGTTTCTTGAGGCCGGCTTGGCCTATCAGAAGGACGCCACGGTCAATTGGGATCCGATCGATCAGACCGTGCTCGCCAACGAGCAGGTCGACGCCGACGGCCGCAGCTGGCGCTCGGGTGCCCTGGTCGAAAAGCGCCAGTTGAGGCAGTGGTTTCTCAAGATCACGGCCTACGCCGATCAGCTGCTCGATGACCTCGACACGCTCAGCGGCTGGCCGGAGCGGGTGCGCACGATGCAGGCCAACTGGATCGGCCGCAGCAGCGGAGCCGAGCTGAGTTTTGCGGTGGTGGATGCCGGCGGCAGCTCAACCAGCGAGGTGATCACTGTGTTCACCACCCGGCCCGACACCATCTTTGGAGCCAGTTATGTGGTGTTAGCCCCTGAGCATCCGCTCGTGGCGCGGCTCACCAGTCCTGAGCACCAGCTTGAAGTCGAGGCTTTTGTCGATCTGGTCAGCCGCCAGAGCGAACAGGAGCGCACCGCCGACGACAAACCCAAGCGCGGTGTGGCCATCGGCGCCAACGTGCGCAACCCTGCCAATGGCGAGCTGATCCCGATCTGGATCGCCGACTACGTGCTGGCCGAGTACGGCACCGGCGCCGTCATGGGCGTGCCGGCCCACGATCAGCGCGATTTTGTCTTTGCCCGTCAGTACGAGCTGCCGGTCAAGCAGGTGATCGTGCCCGAAGGCAGTGATGAACACGCCTTCGAAGGCGGTGCCTTCACCGGCTCAGGCGTCCTGATTCATTCAGGCCGCTTTGATGGGCTGACCAGCAGCGATGCCAAAGCGGCGATCGTTGCGGCGGCTGAGGCCGATGGCTGGGGCCAGGGGCGGGTGCAGTTCCGTCTGCGCGACTGGTTGATCTCCAGGCAGCGCTACTGGGGCTGTCCGATCCCGGTGATCCATTGCGAGAGCTGCGGTGTTGTGCCCGTACCGGCTGAGCAGCTACCGGTTGAGCTACCGCGCGATGTGGCCTTCAGCGGCAAGGGCGGCTCTCCGCTGGCCCAACTGGAGCGCTGGGTCAACGTGGCCTGTCCCTGCTGCGGCCAGCCGGCCCGGCGCGAGACCGACACCATGGACACGTTCATGTGCTCCAGCTGGTATTTCCTGCGCTACGCCGATCCCCAAAACAACGAGCTGCCCTTCAGCAAGGAGGCAGCCGACCACTGGCTGCCGGTTGATCAGTACGTCGGTGGCATCGAACACGCGATCCTGCATCTGCTCTATTCGCGCTTTTTCACCAAGGTGTTGCGCGATCGCGGGCTGCTGAGCTTCAGCGAACCCTTCGCCAGGCTGCTCACCCAGGGCATGGTGCAGGGCATCACCTACAAGAACCCGCACACGGGCCAATACATTGCACCGGCCGATGTGGCCGATGCCAGCGACCCGCGCGATCCGGTCAGCGGCGAGGTGCTCGAGACGTTCTTCGAAAAGATGTCGAAATCGAAGTACAACGGCGTCGATCCAGCCCAGGTGATCGAGCGCTACGGCGCCGACACCGCGCGCATGTTCATCTTGTTCAAGGCTCCGCCTGAAAAGGATCTGGAGTGGGATGACGCCGATGTCGAAGGTCAGTTCCGCTTTCTGCAGCGGATCTGGCGCCAGGCCCAGGCTGCAGTGGAGCGGAACCTGAGCCTGGCGGCAGGTGTACCGGCTGGGGTCTCAGCCGGCAATGACGCCGAAACCGAACTGCGCCGCGCTGTGCACAGCGCGATCGCGGCGATCAGCGAGGACCTGCAGGATCCCTACCAGTTCAATACGGCGATTGCCGAGCTGATGAAGCTCAGCAACGCCATGGCCAGCCATCTCGAGGGCTGCAGTGATGCCGTGGCAACTGAGGCAGCAGGAACACTGCTGGTGCTGCTGGCGCCGTTTGCCCCGCACCTAGCGGCCGAGCTCTGGCAGCACCTGGGCGGTAACGGTTCGGTGCACGAGCAGCCCTGGCCGAGCTGCGATGCTTCAGCGCTGGTGCGCGACACCATCCCCCTGGTGATTCAGATCAAAGGCAAGGTGCGCGGCAATCTCGAGGTGCCGGCTGATGCCGACAAGGCCACCCTCGAGCAGCTGGCCCTGGCCAGCGAGATCGCCACCAAGTGGCTGGAGGGCAAGGCTCCCAGCCGGGTGATCGTGGTGCCGGGGAAACTGGTCAATCTGGTGCCGTGATCAGGCCGGCTGCCGGATCTGCCGAAACGTCAGATTGATCCTGCTCTGCTGCACCCGTTTGCGGCGCGGCAGTTCGTGCAACCAATGCTGCTGGGTCGGCGGGTCCATGAGCAACAGGTCGCCATGGCCCAGCTCAAGGGCGACAGGGCAGGACTCCTGAGCCAGGCCAGAGCGAGGTTTGGGTTTGAAGCGCAGGGTGCGCGTCGCCCCCAGGCTCAGCGACACGATCGAAGCAGCGGGTTCAAGTTCGGGTTCATCGTCGGCATGGCAGCCCATGGCATCGCCTCCACTGCGGTAGAGATTCAGCAGCAGGGAATTAAGTCCATGACCGCAGAGCTGCTCGAGCTGCTCGCGCAGCAGCAGTAGCGCAGGCAGCCAGGGTTCGCTCACCTGCTCCAGCCCGCTGTAGCGGTAGGTGCAGCCTGGATCTGCCATCCAGCAGGTCAGCCTGGGCAGGGGATGGCGCTTGCCGAACAGGAGGATGTGTTCCTGCTTCCAGGGAACCGAAGCCAGAAGCTCCTGCTGCAGGGCATCGGCAGCCGCCAGCCAGCGTGGCAGGTGACGCAGGCGCAGCCCCGGAGCCGATAAAAAACCCCCGGGGTCGCCGGGGGTCTGCTCATGAACCATGATGCGTGGTTGGCCAGAACGCCCTGGCCGCTGGCATCAGCCCAGACCGACCTGGCTGAGGATGCCTTGACCGGTGAGCAGCTCGGTGGCCAGACCAATCACGAAACCCATCATTGCCAGACGGCCATTCCAGGTTTCAGCAAAGGCCACAAAACCGAAGCGGGAGGTTGAATCAGCCATGGATGTGTTCGTTGATGACGAAACTTGAAGCAAGTGTAACGGCTTGTGAACCCCTCAAGGTGTGTCGGTGCTCACCAATTCGGTTCGGTTCTCCGCCGGCACAATCGGTGCACAACTGCAAGCGCCCCATGCCAGGCCTGTCAGCGTGGCTGCTTCCCTTGGTGCTGATCGGTTGCAGTGCCTGCAGCCAACAGGGCACCCTGGCACAAAAAAGCGCTACAGAGACCCAGGCAGCGCTCGAACAACAGCGGCGCTACCCAACGGTTCCGCAGCGCGCCGCTGATCTGGCGGCGCTGCTCGAGCAGCTCGAACTGGCGTTGCGCGAACCCAAGACAGCCAACCAAGCGTTAGCCGAACGCGGTCACCAGCAACAGGTGATCTACCGCCAGCTGGGGCGGCAACCGACGCTGGCCCAGCAGGTGCGGCGGCTGTTGTCGCCGCGATGGCGCGTGGTGTTTGACCACCACATCGCAGCTCGGCAGGCGCTGCAAGCCATGAACCCCAGGGGCATCAGACCCACCAGCCTGCCGGCCTGGCGCATTCGCAGGCCTGAGCCCGCCGAACAGCTGCTGGGCCATTACCGCAAGGCAGAACAGGCCACCGGCATTGCCTGGGAGGTGCTGGCAGCGGTGAATCTGGTCGAAACAGGCCTCGGGCGCATTGACGGCGTGTCTTCGGCCAATGCTCAGGGACCCATGCAGTTCCTGCCAACCACCTGGGCCGAGCGAGGCATCGGCAGCGGTGACATTCGTGATCCGCACGACGCGATCCAGGCAGCGGCTCGCTATCTGGTGCGTCGTGGCGGGTTACGCGACATTCGCAAAGGGCTCTGGGGCTACAACAACAGCGCCTACTACGGCACGGCGGTGCTGCACTACGCCGCCCTGCTCAAGGCTGATCCTGATGCCTTTCGCGGTCTCTACCACTGGCAGATCCACTTGCTGACCAGCGCCGGCGATCTGTGGCTGCCCGAGGGCACGGCCTACAGCAGCCGGGTCCCCGTTACCCAACACCTGAGCCGCTACCCCTGGAGCGTGCCATGACTCAGAGTTTGCGAAACGCCAACTGCTCGGGGCAGCCCCAATCGCCGTCGGCGCTGTAGCCGCGTTGGTTGGTGCACAGGTGGCGCAGGATCCAGAACAGCGCTTCAGGCGATTGGTCGCCCAGTGACTGGTGCAACGCAGCGAGCGTGCGCGGTTGTCCATCGGCCAGGGCCGCTTCGAGCCGCTCCTGCAACGCCAGGATCTGGGCGGCCGCCTTTTTGCCAGCTTCGACGCCGGGTTGGTGATACGCATTGATGTTCACCAGCTCGCCGTAGAGACCGACCGCCCGTTCAAATAGGGCGATCAGGGCACCCAGGGAGCGTTCGTTGAAGCTCTCCATGGTGATGGTGAGACTCTGACGACCAGCCTCAAGCAAGGCTGTGCGGGTGCCCTGCAGGAAGCCGGAGAGAAAATCAGCCGGATGCTCTCCATCGACCGCCGCAATGTCAGTGGGATCACGCAGCACCTCGATGAAGGTGACAAAGAAGTTGTCGATCCCATCGCGCAGCTGCTGCACATAGGCGTGCTGGTCAGTCGAGCCCTTGTTGCCGTAGACCGCAATGCCCTGGTGAACCACCTGGCCACCGCGGTCCAACTTCTTACCCAGGCTCTCCATCACCAGCTGCTGCAGGTAGCGGCTGAACACCTCAAGCTGATCGCGGTAGGGCAGCACGACCATGTCGCGCTGACCCCGCCCATGGCCTGCCACGAACCAACTGGCAGCCAACAGCGCTGCTGGATTGGACTCGAGGGTGGTGCTGCGCGTCAGGCCGTCCATGGCGGCCGCACCAGCAACAAAGGACCGCAGATCAGCCCCGATCAGGGCTGCAGGCAGCAGTCCGACGGCTCCCATGATGCTGGTGCGGCCGCCAACCCAGTCAGGCAGGTCGAAGCGCGACAGCCAGGCTTGCGAGGCAGCCAGTTGATCGAGATGGCTGCCTGCCATCGTGACTGCGACAGCTTGCGATGGCCAGTCACAGCCATGGGCCTCGAGCCGCGCGCGGGCCTGCTCCATACCGATGCGTGGCTCGGGTGTGCCGCCTGATTTGCTGACGACAATCACCAAGGTGGTAGCCAGCCGTTCACCCAGAGCCGCCAACGTGCGGCTCATGCCATCGGGATCAACGTTGTCAAAGAAGTGAAAGGGGAGCCCCTTGCCCTGGGCCTGCAGGGCCCTGATCATCAGCAACGGTCCAAGGCCTGAGCCGCCGATCCCGATCCACAGCACATCACTGAAGCGCCCCCCCCCCGGAGCGCTGATGCGGCCATCAAGAACCTGAGCACCGAACGCTTCGATGCGATCCATTTCACTGCTGATGTGCTCGGCAATCGAGGGCTCAGGAGCCAGTTGCGGTGCCCGCAACCAGTAGTGGCCGACCATGCGCTGCTCGTCAGCGTTGGCCATGGCACCGGCTTCCAAGCGGGCCATGGCCTCAAAAGCAGCGGCAAAGCGCGGGCGCAACTGCTCGAGATCGGCTCTCCCCAGGGCCATGCGGCTGACATCGAGCCAGAAGCCAAGACCTGCGTCGTACCAGAGCAGTTCAGCGAAGCGCTCCCACTGCTGCTGGGGAGTCGCCACAAAAGGATCAGCAGCCAGCGGCATGGCGCCCAGGGGCAGAACATCCCAGAAGTTATCGGTGTTCGCGCTGATGCGCAGCCCGGCGTGTCATGCCGTGACGCTTGCTCAGCAGACAGCAGCAAAAGCGCCTGGGTCCTGCCGTGATCGAGCAGATGTGTTTTAACTTGAGTTGTGAATTTGAATGCCAGGTACGTGTCGTCGCGGCCCCTGCACACACGACCCGTGTTCTGGTTGGTCTGCCTGGCCCTGCTTGGCGCCTCCCAGCTGCTGCCGCGCACCCAGTCGCCAGCCCCCCTGGCCGGGCTGAGCGCGGCGGGAGCTGCAGGCACCCAGACCGCTGAAACATCAGCTGACCCCCTTGAGTTCTCGGCTGCCGAACTCAAGGAGCTGCACCGACGTTTCGGGGTTCATGGACCACAACCCCGGTTGAGCCAATTGTTTACCGCGGGGCTTGATCAGCTCGAGCCGCTGCGGACGGTCACGTACACCCGACTGGTTGATCTCAGACCGGTCGTCCTGCGGGAAAGCCGCCGCCAGCAGATCAATCCGATGCTGGTCATGGCCGTGCTGTTTGACGAGCTGCAGCACGCCAAACCCGGCGAAAGCACACCGCTGGCTGCCCACTCAGGGTTGTTCAGCACGCTGGGGCCCGCGCAGCTTGGCCTCGGTGAAATGGTGCATCAAGGCCTGCTGGCCCGCGATGCCAGTCCTGCAGAGATCAAGGCAGCCCGCGAGCAGCTGCTTGATCCCGAGCGCAATGTGGCCTTGCTGGTGGGCAAATTTGCCCGTCTCAGTCGTGACTTGGGCTACGGGCAGGGCAGGACACTCGTTGCCAGTGGGAACCCCGTCGATGCCAAGGCCTTGGCCGTGCTCGCCTACCTGCACAACGGCAAGCTCGATTACCCCAGGCGCATCCTGCGCTACATGCAGGACCCCGAGCTGCATGCCCTGATCTACGGCCAGCGCAAACTGGCCACCACGCCACTGATCTGACACCACTGATCTGACGCCACGGGCGCGAGTCGCTGCTGGAGCTGATGTCCAGCTCAGCGGCAGAGCAGGCCCAGGGCCTCGAGCCGCAGCTGCAGGGCGGGCCAATCAAAACTGCGGGGGTCAGAGCGCTCACCGCCCAGATCAACGTGGGCGTGAGTCGTGATGCGCTCTGGCGCGATGCGGAACCGCCGCATCCAGTCGCTGAGCAGGGCGGCCAGGGCGTCGTACTGCGCTGCGGTGTAGCCGCTGTGCCAAGAGGCATCGTTCTCACCATCGAGGGGGGTTTCCAGACTCACGTGCAGCGCAAAATTGTTGACCGAGCCCTTGAACGCCGCATTGGTGATCACCCACTCACCGTCAAAGGCCGAATTGCCAGCACCAAAGGCGCGCCGCAGCGGATCGAGCACCTGCACGACGGCGCCGTCAAGGCCAATCAGGGCGTGGTAGCTGACCTGATCGATGTCGTTGGGATGGGGCGTGACAAAGGTGTTGATCGCAGAGCCGATGCCGTAGACCGTTTCGTGCAGGACCACCAGCCGCGGCGTCGGATTGATCCGGTTGCCGAAGGCATCGCGCTCGAAACGCTCGCCATAGTTCGACGGATCGATGGCCACGGTGGCCTTCGAGCGTTGCAGCTGCTGCAGCCGCTGGGTCAATCGGTCCCTGAGGGCTGCATCGGCTGACAGGGCGCAACTGCGTTGCAGCGGCGAGCGCCAGCGCGGGTGCGGGGGCGGCAGGGGCGCTGCAGAACCCTGCACCTGGGCTCGGCGCACGGTGCTTTGAAGATCCTGGGCAAACAGCTGGCCCAGGACATCAACCGAGCTCTGACCAGCCTGCTGCCGCGTGGCCAGCAGCAGGCCGGCGCCGCCGAGGGTCAGCGCTGCAGCTGCAATCCAGAGGCTGCGTTGCAGCAGTTTTGGTGCGCTCATGGCTGCAACATCAACCAGGCCTGGCGCCTGCCGCTGGCTTCGACTGGGGCATCAGGGTCGATGTCGAGCGTCCAGCGCTCGATCGCTGGCGGCTGCGGCTGCAGGCGCAGCGTCTGCAGCAAGCCGTCGCGGCAGATCAGCAACTCGCGTGGCTGACCCTGGCAGTTGGCTGAGCAGTGGCCCGCAAGCAGGTTCCAGTCCTCGGGGCAGCGCAAACGCTCGCCATCGAGTGCCAGCAGCTCATCGCCGACCTGCAATCCCGCCTGCTGGGCAGGGCCATCACGCTCAACCCGTGCGATCCAAAGATCAGCTGCAGGCCTGTGCTCAAGCGTCCAACCGAGCGATGGCCCATTGGCACGGACCGGCACGAGCTTGAGCCCCACATCAGCCAACAGGGCCTCAAGCGGCGGATCGTCCGTGCTGTTGAGCCAGCGCGGCAACAGGTCGGCAAGATCGGCTGCATGGAGAGCAAACGCCGCCAGCAGATCGGCCTGCTGGTAGCCGCGTGTGGTGCGTCCATGGCTGCGCCACAGCTGCTGCAGCACAGCGCCGATCCAGCTGCCATGGCGCCTGAGGTGCAGATCGAGCACCAAGGCCAGCACCGCCCCCTTGAGGTAGTAGCTGACCTGTTGGTTGGCTGCGTGTGGGTGGGGACGGTAGAGCTTGACCCAGGCCTCTTCACTGCTGGCCTGAAGGCTCTGCACAAACCGCCCCTGGCTCAGCAGGTAACGGCTCAGGTCCCGTTCCAGATCAGCCAGCACGTCGCTGGCCTGGCAGCACCCTGCGGCATGGGGCAGCAGTTGATCGACGTAACTGGTCACCCCTTCGGCAAACCAAAGGGTGGGCACAACGACAGCCTGCTGATAGTCGATGGGAGCCAGCTCAGCGGGCCGCAGCCTGCGCACATTCCACTGATGCAGGTACTCGTGGGCAACCAGCTGCAGCAAGCGGCGACGGCCATCCGGCTGTTTGAGGGTGCGGCGTCCGAACTGCAGCACCGTGCTGGCGTCATGCTCGAGCCCCCCATAGCCCTGTTCATTCAGATGCAAGACGAAGAGGTAGCTGGTGGCAGCTGGCGCGTCGACCCCCATGAGCCGGCAGCAGGCTTGGCAGACCTGCGTCACATCGGCCAGCCAGTCAGAATCCTCTGCTGGCAGATCACCCCCCCAGCTGACCCAGCGATGGGGCACCCCGGCCACCGCAAAGCTGTGGCTGGGGTGGGGGCCCGCTTCGAGGGGACTATCAATGAGTTGATCAAAATCTGCGGCCAGCCAGCTGCCGTCATCCCGCTGGGGCAAGGGCACAAAACCCTGCCAGGTTGGCGGCAGCTGCACATGCAGGCGGTGCGGCGACCAGCGCTCACCCTCGAGCTCGAGCACCACGGCCGCCAGGGCCAGAAAACCATGCTCAGCGCTCAGGTGGCAAGTGCGCACCGTCAGTTCGATGGCCTGCAGGGCATAGCTGATCTCGAGTGGCTCGCCGGGCTCTAGCCCCTGCAGCTGCCAATGAAACGGAGAGAGACGCTCCAGCTTGAGGCTGTGCTCGGCCTGGCTGGCCGAGAGCCCCTCGAGATGGGCGACGTACTCGCGCAGCAGGTAGGACCCTGGCGTCCATCGCGGCAGGGCCAGCCGCATCGTGCGCTGGCGTGGCCGGCAGACAAGACGGACCCTGAGCCGCTGGCTCTGGGGTCGGCTCAGATCGAGATGCAGCTCAACCACGAGCGGATCAGGCGTGCAGCAGCACCTCGGCAGAGCTCAGTGCCGGGTCCTGAGCGGCCTGCCGCAGCGCGGCATGGGCTGCATAGCTGCGGGTCACCCGCTCAAGCAGGCGCTGCAACGCCGTGCTGCGTGCGATGCGCTGAAGATCAGCCACCAGGGCCAAAGCACCATCGCGCTGCCGCTGCCAGCCGAGCCTGTGGCCGTCAGCGAGCTGGACGCTGACCTCGACCGCTTGCTGCTCGCCACCAAACCCGGCCACGACACCACCTCGGCAGGGCTGCAGGCCCAAAGCGCGCAAGGAGGCGATCAGGGACTCGGCATCATCCAGCACTGTTGGCAGGATGGAGAGGTGGGACATGAACCGCGATCGGTTTGACAAACCCTAGCCACGACGCGCTGCAATTCCAGTGGCCATTGCCACCGAAACCACGTGCCCATCGGCGGCTGCGCCTCGCCGTCATGGCCTCAGGAGCAGGCAGCAATTTTGAGGCCCTGGTGCTCGCTGGCCGCACGGGCTCGCTGCAGGCCGAGGTGGTGCAGCTGATCGTCAACAACCCCGGCTGCGGGGCCCAACAACGCGCTCAGCGGCTGGCGATCAACTGCAGCCTGCTCGATCATCGTCAGCACCCGAGCCGCGAAGCACTGGATGCGGCGATCGTGGCGCAGCTGGAAGGCCAGGACATCGATCTGGTGGTGATGGCGGGTTGGATGCGAATCGTGACGCCTGTGCTGATCGATGCCTACGCCGGGCGATTGATCAACATTCACCCGTCCTTGCTGCCGAGCTTCAAAGGCCTCGATGCGGTGGTTCAGGCGCTGCGTGCCGGGGTGACACTCGCCGGCTGCAGCGTGCATCTGGTCAGCGAAGCGGTCGACGCTGGCGAGATTTTGATGCAGGCCGCCGTGCCCGTGCTGCCAGGCGATGACCCCACCAGCCTGAGTGCTCGCATTCAACGGCAGGAGCACCAGTTGCTGCCTGCGGCGGTCGCACTGATGGGCGAACGGCTGGCGCTTCAGGGGTAGAAGGGCAACAACGGCAAGCCGGTGTTGGCCTCCAGACCGGCCAGCAGATTGAGGCACTGCACGCCCTGGCCGGCCTGACCCTTGATCAGGTTGTCGATGGCACTCATCACGATCAGCTGCCCGCTGCGGTTGTCGACCTGCACAGAGAGCAGGGCCCGGTTGGTCTGCCGCACCCATTTGGTTGAGGGGTAGGTCCCCACGGGCAGAACCGCCACGGTCTCGCTCTGGCGATAGAGGGAACGCAGCACCGTGTTGCAGTCGGCTGCCGTCAGGCCGGGATCGCGCAGCCGGCAGTAGACCGTCGCCAGCAGGCCGCGCACCATTGGCATCAGGTGGGGGGTGAATTGCAGGGTGATGGCGCTCCCGGCCACCTGGGAGGCCAGCTGTTCGATTTCACTGGTGTGACGGTGTCCCACGACGCCATAGGGACTGACCGCTTCAGCGGCTTCAGCCAACAGCAGGTGCTCCTTGGCAGCGCGGCCACCGCCTGAGGTGCCTGTTTTGGCGTCGATGATGATTCCAGTTGGATCGATCAACCCCTGGCGCAAAAAGGGCAACAGGGCGAGCAGGCTGGCTGTCGGGAAACAGCCCGGTGCCGCCACTAGACGCGCGCCGGCGATCTGCTCGGCATGCCACTCGACTAGTCCGTAGACGGCTTCGGCGCAGAGGTCGCCATCGTTGCGCGGCAGCTGCCTGGCTTCAGCGGCATAGACCTCCTGCCACTGGGCCAGGGAGCGGTAGCGGTAATCGGCCGACAGATCGACCACCTTGAGCCCGCGCGCCAGCAGCGGCGGCACCAATTGAGCTGCCAGCCCATTGGGCAGGCTCAGCACCACCAGATCGGCCTGGGCCGCAATCGTCTCGGGATCGGGTGATTGCACCACCGGATCACCCGGCAGAGGCAGAAACGGGTTGAGCTCACTCCAGCGCTTGCCACTGCTGCGCTCACCGCCAAGAAAGGTGACCTTGAACTGGGGATGCTGCTGAAGCAGCCGCAGGGTCTGCAGGCCGCCATAGCCGCTGGCACCGATCACGGCAACGCGCTCAAGAGCCACGGGCAGGGATGAACGTTTCGGGTTTTATAAAGGATGATTGCTAGCAGGGCCCGCGCTCTGTCCTTGCGCCGTTGCCACAAGCCCCTTTGAACGACCTCGACCGCATTGCGTTCGATGCGATCGCCGATGCCCTGGCTGCCATCCGCAACGGCGAGTCGATCGTCGTGGTGGACGACGAAAACCGCGAAAACGAAGGTGATCTGATCTGTGCGGCGCAGTTCGCCACCCCAGAGCAGATCAATTTCATGGCCACCGAGGCCCGCGGCCTGATCTGCCTGGCGATGGAAGGTGAGCGGCTCGATCAGCTCGACCTGCCGCTGATGGTCGACCGCAACACTGACAGCAACCAGACCGCGTTCACCGTGAGCGTGGATGCCGGCCCTGAAAACGGCGTCAGCACGGGCATCTCCGCCGAGGATCGGGCCCGCACCATTCAGGTGGCGATTCATCCGCAGAGCAGGCCTGCGGACCTGCGGCGCCCCGGGCACATTTTCCCGCTGCGGGCCCGCACTGGTGGGGTACTCAAGCGTGCCGGCCACACCGAGGCGGCTGTCGATCTGGCCCGCCTGGCCGGGCTGTACCCAGCCGGGGTGATCTGCGAGATCCAGAACCCTGATGGATCGATGGCCCGGCTGCCGCAGCTGGCCGCCTACGCCCGCCGCCATGGCCTGCGGCTGATCTCCATCGCCGATCTGATCCGTTACCGGCTCGACACCGAGCGCTTTGTTAGGCGTCAGGCCGAAGCCCGACTGCCCAGTGCATTCGGCACGTTTCGAGCCATCGGGTACCGCAACGCGCTCGATGGCAGCGAACATGTGGCCCTGGTCAAAGGAACGCCCGAACGCGCCAACGCCCCCGTGCTGGTGCGTGTGCACAGCGAATGCCTGACCGGCGATGCCTTTGGCTCACTGCGCTGCGATTGCCGCCCGCAGCTCGAGGCGGCCCTGCGCATGATCGACGCCGCTGGCGAAGGTGTGGTCGTCTATCTGCGCCAGGAGGGCCGCGGCATCGGGCTGATCAACAAGCTCAGGGCCTATTCGCTGCAGGACACCGGCCTGGACACCGTCGAGGCCAACGAACGCCTCGGTTTTCCTGCCGATTTACGCAATTACGGGGTCGGCGCCCAGATCCTCAGCGACCTGGGCATCAACCGCCTGCGGCTGATCACCAACAACCCCCGCAAGATTGCCGGTCTGGGCGGCTACGGCCTGCAGATTGAAGACCGGGTGCCGCTGGTCATGGATCCCGGCGACCACAACGCCGCCTACCTGGCCGCCAAGCGCACCAAACTCGGACACCTGATGGGCGCGGGGCCGAGCTGCCCGGTGGGTGGGGCAACAGCCGTGCTGGCCTGGCATGGCCAGCTGCAGGCTGCTGGCGCAGCAGCGCTGCAGCAACAGCTGGGCGAACTGGCTGAGTGCGCCGGCCTGCGGGTCGAGAACGAAGACGACCCGCGCATCTTGGCCCTGCTCAACAAGCCCCAGGTGGCCGTGGTGCTCAGCACCGCGAGCGCCACTGACGGGGCCGGGCAGTTCGCCACAGCCCCTCTGCAGGACTGCCTGGCGGCGCTGGCTGCCCCTGAAGGGACCCGTTGCGTCAGCCTGCTGCTGAGTCCTGACCCCCAGCGCCTGGCCCACCCGTCAGCGCTGCTAGAGGCAGAACGGCGCCCATTGGTCGAAATCAGGGGTTCAGGGTTCCAACTGCCACAACCACAGCCTGGAACCCTGATCCAGTGGCAACGTTGACTCAGGCCTGAATGGTCACCTTGGTGATGCGGGTGCCCTTGGCGATCGCCATCACCACATCCATGTCGGCGGTCTTGCCGAAGACGGTGTGCACCCCATCGAGATGGGGTTGTGCCCCATGGCAAATGAAGAACTGCGAGCCACCGGTGTTCTTGCCGGCATGGGCCATCGACAGGGAGCCGGCTTCGTGCTTGTTGGCATTGATCTCGCAGTTGATCGTGTAGCCGGGGCCACCGGTGCCCGCCATGCCGCGTGAGCCCTCACGGCTGTTGGGACAACCGCCCTGGGCCATGAAACCATCGATCACCCGGTGAAAGGCCAGGCCGTCGTAGTAACCGGATTCAGCCAGCTTCACGAAGTTGGCCACGGTGTTGGGAGCATCACCCTCGAACAGCTCGAGCACCAGGGTGCCGGCGTCGGTCTCCATCACTGCCTTGGTCACGAGCGTCGCCGCAAAAACGCGACTGTATGCGCCGGTGCCAGGGAGAATGCGGAAAACGGCGATGGCCATGAGCGAATCCAGCCTGAATCTGAGCGCGGCGCGGCTGGGGGTGATCGGAGGCAGCGGCCTCTACGCCATGGAGGGCCTCAGCGATGTGCGCAAGATCAAGGTCAAGACCCCCTACGGCAAGCCGTCTGACAGCTTGATGATCGGCCGCATCAACGATCTGGAGGTGGTGTTTCTGGCGCGCCATGGGCGCCATCACAGCTTCACCCCGACTGAAGTGCCCTATCGCGCCAACCTCTGGGCGCTGCGCAGCCTGGGCGTGCGCTGGGTGCTGTCGATCTCGGCGGTGGGATCGCTGCAGGAGCACATCCGCCCCCTCGACATGGTGGTGCCCGATCAACTGATTGACCGCACCCACCAGCGGCCGATCACCATGTTCGGCGACGGGCTGGTGGCCCATGTGGGCTTTGGCGATCCCTTTTGTCCCGTGCTCAGCCGCCTGCTGGCCGATGTGGGCGAGAGCCTGATGCCCGAAGGACGCCAGCTGCACCGCGGCGGCACCTATCTGTGCATGGAAGGCCCTGCGTTTTCAACACGGGCTGAGTCGGAGCTGTACCGCAGCTGGGGCTGCGCGGTGATCGGCATGACCAATCACACCGAAGCGCGGTTGGCGCGTGAATGCGAACTGGCCTACAGCACCCTGGCGATGGCCACCGACTATGACTGCTGGCACCTGGAGCATGCCTCGGTGACCGTCGAGATGGTGATCGACAACCTCAAGGCCAATGCGGCCCTGGCCCAGCAGATCGTGCGTGTGGCGGCCGAACGCATTGCCGTGCAGCGTCCGCCCAGCAGCGCACACCACGCGCTGCGCCACGCCTTGATGACACCGAAGGCCAAGGTGCCGGCTGCAACCCGCCGCCGGCTCGATCTGCTGACGGCCCCCTACTGGGGCGCGCTGGAGGGCTGAGCCGCACGCGCCGCAGCCAGGGCTGAACGCAGGCCAGGTCCGTGGCTGCCGAGCCAGGCGCGGGCGGCGTCCGCATCCACTGCGGCCAGCTGCATCAGCAGGGCCACTTTGACCGAGCCGCCGGCACGTTGCAGCAGCTGCAACGCGTCGGGCCTGGCGACATCGGCCAGATCACGCAGGATGCGCAGGGCGCGATCTTCGAGCTTGGTGTTGGTGACGGCCACATCGACCATGCGGTTGCTGAACACCTTGCCCAGGCGCACCATCACGCCGGTCGAGAGCATGTTGAGAGCCATCTTGGTGGCGGTTCCGGCCTTGAGGCGGGTGGAGCCGGTCAGCAGCTCGGGGCCGCTCAGCAGGCGAATGTCGATGTCACAGGGCATCGGCGCCTGCTCGGCCGGTACACAGGCCATGGCAATCGCCAGGGCGCCAAGGCCCTGGGCGTGGGCCAGGGCGCCCAGCACGTAGGGGGTGGTGCCGCCAGCAGCAATGCCCACGAGGGCATCGCTGCTGGCAAAGCCCCGTGCCTCAAGATCGCGCACACCACCAGCCACATCGTCTTCCAGGCCTTCAGAGCTACGCAGCAGGGCCGGGGCACCGCCGGCGAGCACACCCTGCACCAGCTCAGGGTCGCTGCAGAAGGTCGGCGGGCACTCGGCCGCATCAAGCACCCCCAGCCGGCCCGAGGTGCCTGCCCCCAGGTAGAACAAGCGCCCGCCCGAGCGCAGGCGCTCGGCAATGGCATCGATGGCCTGGCTCAGCTGGGGTGCTGCCGTGGCAATGGCCTGCTGGGGACGCCGCTCCTCATCACAGAAGAGCGCAACCAGCTGGGCCGTGCTCAGCAGATCAAGGTCGGCACTGGCGTCATGGGCCTGCTCGGTGAGCAGGTGCCCGCGGTCAGCGGCGCTGCTCACAGCAACCCCTCAAGGCGCCGGCGAAAGGCCTCCAGTTCGGCATCGCCGCTGCTGATCGTGGGTTCGGCCTGAAGCTCGTCAGCCTCCTGCTCGCGCCACAGGCTGGTGTCCATGTTGCGCTCTGGTGGTGCGATCAGCAGGCGCTCCTCGGCGGTCTGGGGCAAAAACCCCTGTGGCACAAAGCGGGCTTCGTAGCCGGCCTGCTCGCAAAAGCGCTCCATCTCATCGCGCTCCAGGGCCTCGACGGTGGGTGTGGGAAAGTCCTGGGCCTCCAGCAGGCCTGCGTAGCGCTCGGCATCGTCGCGCTGGGCGAACAGCAGCACGACGGTGCGGCCGGCCAGCTCAAGGGAATGGATGCCTTCTTGATCACTGCCGGCGTCAAAGAGCAGCACGTGCACCAATTCGGGAGCCACCACAGAGCCATGAGGTCAGGCACCAGTGTGTCATCGGTTCTGGCGATCAGAAACCGCCCTGCTGATTGTCTTCAGCCAACTCCTGCAGGCGCCGGTACAGCGCCTCCTCGGCCGCCTCAAGCTCTTCTGGCACCACGATCCGTAGTTCAACGAGCTGATCCCCCTTGTGCTCGCCGCGCTCCAGGCCGCGACCACGCAAGCGCAGCAGCCGCCCACTGGAGCTGCCTGCTGGAACCCGCAGCTGCACATCGCCGCTGAGGGTGGGCACCAGCACGACCGCACCCAGGGCGGCTTCAGCTGGTGACAGATCGAGCTGATAGGTGACGCGCAGCCCATCGATGCGCAGCCCCTGGGGGGTACGCACGCGCAGTTGCAGAAAATGATCGGCCCCGCCTGGCGCAACACCCGCCAGGCGCAGGCGCCAGCCATCACCGGCCAATGGTGGTGTCCACACCTCGACGGCGGAGCCGTCGGGGAGCTCAAGCTCGATGCGCTCGCCGCTGAGTGCCTGCTCTGGGGTGAGCTCGACCAGCGATTCGACCGCCGAGGACGCCTGCACCGGTGGCGGTGGCGGCGGTGCAGCTGTGACTTCGCCACCGGGGTCAGGGCCTGATTCCGCCATGGTCTCCTCGTGGAACTCCCGCTCTGCAGCAGGGCGCTTGCCGAAGAGGGCGGCGAGATAGTCGTCAAACTGGGGAAAGTCGCTGGCAAAGGGGTCCTCTGCCAGCTCGTCCTGGTGGGGTGCGCCCGCCTCCCAGAGCTCCCGCCGTTTGGGGTCGGAGAGCACCGCATAGGCCTCATTGACGAGCTTGAAGCGCTCCTCGGCCACCGGATCGTTGCCGTTGAGATCGGGATGCCAGCGGCGGGCCTGGCTGCGAAAGGCGCGCTTGAGGCTGCTGGCATCAGCCCCGGGCTGAAGGCCGAGAACGCCCCAGTAGTCGGGCCTGGTGGTCTGCGGGGCTGGGCTCAACGCTCGCCCCAGGGATCGTCGTCATCCCAGCGCGACGTCGGTGCGGCCACACGATTGCGGTCGCGGCGGGAACGCTCCTCGAACGAGCGCGGGTCTTCGCCACGCTCGTCATTGAATCGTGGCTGGTCGTAGCGCTGGTCGTCGTAGCGCTGGTCGTCGTAGCGCCGCTGGTCGTCATAGAAGCGCCGGCGCGGGGGCGGCATCGACCAGGGATCGCTGCCCGGGCGGTCCCAGTCGTCCCACTCTTCGTCAGAGAACAGCTCATCTTTGAGCGAACCAAGCGTGTTCTTGAGGCCCTGCAAGGGGCCCTGCTCGGCTTTGCGTTCGCTCAGCAGACGGCGGTTGAGGCCATAGAGGGCCTCCTGCAGCTGGCTGACGGCGATCTCCAGTTCTGCCAGATCGGCGCGGCCGGCGGCCTCCTCGGCCAACAGGTCCTGCACCTCGCGCAGGGCCAGCTCGAGCGAGCGCTGTTGCCGCTCGGCACCGTAGGGACCGAGCTCAAGGGCGGCATCGCGCAGACGTCGCTCGGCCTGGGCCACCAACGTGAGCGCCCTGTTGCGGCGGTCGATGTCAGCCCGCTTGCGGCGATCTTCGGCTGCCTTCTGCTCGGCCTCGGCGATCAGCTTCTGGATCTCCTCTTCGCTGAGGTTGGTGCCCCCCTGAATGGTGACGCTTTGCTGGCGGCCCGTGGTGCGATCGCTGGCTGAAACCTGCAACAGACCATTGGCGTCGATGTCAAACGACACCTGGATCTGCGGGACTCCCCGCGGCGCCGGTGGAATGCCGGAGAGCCGGAAGCGCCCCAGCGACTTGTTGTCTTCGGACATCTGGCGCTCGCCCTGAAGCACGTGAACCTCAACGGCGTTCTGGTTGGCTTCTGAGGTGCTGAACAGATCGCTCTTGCGCACCGGAATCGAGGTGTTGCGGGGAATCAGCACCTTCATGACCCCGCCGATGGTCTCCAGCCCGAGCGACAGAGGCGTCACATCATTGAGCATCAGATCGCGCAGCTCACCGGTGAGGATCCCGGCCTGCACGGCGGCGCCCACAGCCACCACCTCATCGGGGTTGACCGATTGGCAGGGATCGCGCGGCACCAGGGTGCGCACCATCTGCTGCACCATCGGCATGCGGGTGGAGCCTCCAACCAGCACGACATCATCGATGTCGTCGGCGGCCAGACCCGAGTCGCGCAGCGCACGCTGCACAGGCCGCAGCAGCCGATCAAGCAGGTCGGGACACAGCCCCTCAAAGGTGCTGCGCTCGAGTGTTGTCTCGATGTGCAGGGGGCCTTCAGCGCCCGTGGCAATGAAGGGCAGCGAAATCGGGGTGCTCTGCACGCCGCTCAATTCGATCTTGGCTTTCTCAGCGGCTTCGGTCAGGCGCTGCAGAGCCTGGCGGTCGCGGCGCAGGTCGATGCCGTTCTGTTGTTCAAAGGCACCGGCCAGCCAATCGACGATGCGACGGTCCCAGTCGTTGCCACCGAGCTGGGTGTCACCGCTGGTGGCCTTGACATCAAACACGCCATTGGCAATGCGCAGCACCGACACGTCAAAGGTGCCCCCGCCCAGGTCAAAGACCAACACCCGCCGCACCGAGCTGCGGTCAAAGCCATAGGCCAGGGCGGCCGCCGTCGGTTCATTGAGGATGCGCTCCACCACAAGACCCGCCAGCCGGCCGGCATCGCGTGTGGCCTGGCGCTGGGCGTCGTTGAAATAGGCCGGCACGGTGATCACAGCCGCCTCAACCGGCTCGCCCAGGTAGGTGGCCGCGTCATCGACCAGCTTGCGCAGGATGCTGGCGACCAGCTCCTCTGAGGCGTACTCGCGTTCGGTCGCAGGACAGACCACGCGCACCAGACCAGCGTCGTTGGCACGCACGGTGTAGGGCACCGAGAGGCTGCCGTCGTCGAGCTCCTCCCAGGCGCGGCCAACAAAGCGCTTGAGGTTCGCAAAGGTGTTGCGCGGGTTCAGCACCAGCTGCCGGCGTGCCAACTGCCCGACCAGCAGCTCCTGATCGCGGCTGAAGCCCACGACCGAGGGAGTGGTGCGCCCACCTTCAGCGTTGGCGATCACCACGGGCCGGCCGCCTTCGAGCACCGCCACCACCGAATTGGTTGTGCCCAGATCGATGCCGACGATTCGGCCCATGCCGCTCCTGTCCCCCGTGCGTCGTGTACCAGGGTCCTACGACCCAGCCATGGCGTGGTTAATCATGGCTTAAACGGGTGTTGTGGGCGAGTTTTTAAAGTCAAGGCATCGGATTAGCTCCCTGACCAGGGGGTGCAGCTCTCCTGCATGACTTCAGCACCCCCGACTTCGACTGCGGCAGCTGAGTTCACGCTGCGGCGCAGGCCTGCTTCTGAACAGTTGATGGACCGCGGCTTCCAGCTGCTGTCGATGGCCCTGGCGGCCTTCGTGGCGATCCTGCTGCTGGCCATTGTGTTGACGGTGTTCCAGGGGGCCCGCGAAGCGATGGCCACCTTTGGCACGCGCTTCATCACCACCTCGTCCTGGGACCCGGTCAGCAATCAATACGGGGCCTTTGTGGCCATCTACGGCACGCTGGTGACCTCGCTGCTGTCGCTGTTGATTGCGGTGCCCCTGGGCGTGGGCACGGCGATTTTCATCACTGAGGACCTGATTCCAGCCTCCATGCGCAATGCCATCGGCCTGATGGTTGAGCTGTTGGCAGCGATACCGTCGGTGGTGCTGGGGCTGTGGGCCATCTTTGTGATGGAGCCTGCCATTCGCCCCGCCCTGCAGCTGTTGCATCGCCTGCTGGGCTGGAGTCCCCTGTTCGCCAGTGAGCCCCAGGGCCCCGGCATGGCTCCGGCGATCCTGATCCTGGTGGTGATGATCCTGCCGATCATCACGGCCATCAGCCGCGATGCGCTCAACCAAGTGCCGCTTGAGCTGCGTCAAGGGGCCTACGGCATTGGCACCACACGCTGGGGAGCTTTGTTCAACATCATTTTGCCGGCAGCGATCTCCTCGATCACAGGCGGGGTGATGCTGGCGCTTGGGCGAGCCATGGGCGAGACCATGGCCGTCACCATGATCATTGGTAATTCCCTGAATTTTGATATCTCGCTTTTGGCTCCCGGCAACACAATCGCCTCGATGCTGGCCAACCAGTTCGGCGAGGCCGACGGCATTCAGGTCTCAGCCCTGATGTACGCGGCACTGATCCTGATGCTGCTCACCCTTGTGGTGAATGTGGCGGCTCAGTGGATCGTGCGTCGTCTCAGCTTGAAGTACTGAGCCATGAGCTACACCCCCGTCACCTACGACAACACGCCTCTGTTTGAGCGGCGTCCGCTGACCTTCAACCCGGCGCTGACCCGCAATCGCTTCAACGCGTTCTGCACCGCGCTGGCAGCCGTGTTTTCAACCGTGGCTGTGCTCCCGCTGTTTCTGGTCATCTTCTATGTGCTCATCCAGGGCGGTCGCCTGCTGAGCCTGAAGCTGTTTGCTGAACTGCCCCCGCCACCTGGGCTCGATGGCGGCGGCATTGGCAACGCGATCGTCGGCACGATCGTGGTCACCCTGGTTGCTGCGTTGATCTCAATTCCAATCGGAGTCGGTGGAGGCATCTTCCTGAGTGAGTACTCACGCAACGGCTGGTTCGCCCAGGCAGTGCGCTTTGCCAATGACGTGCTGTCGGGTGTTCCCTCGATCATCAGTGGCGTCTTTGTCTACGGGATGATCGTCGCAACACGCGTCATAGCCGGACAGAGCTACAGCGCCATGGCAGGCGGCATCGCCCTTTCGGTGCTGATGCTCCCCACGGTGGTCAAAACCACCGACGAAGGTCTCAAGCTGGTTCCGCAGGAGCTGCGCTGGGGGGCCTATGGGGTTGGCGCCTCGAAGGTCGTCACGATTCTGCGGATCACGCTCCCAGCCGCCTTCACACCGATTGCGACCGGGGTAGTCCTGGCGATTGCCCGGGCAGCGGGGGAAACTGCACCCTTGATCTTTACGGCACTGTTTTCACCCTTCTGGCCTGAAGGAATCTTCAGCCCGATCGCGACCATGTCGGTGCTGATCTTTAACTTTGCGATCATGCCCTATGAAGCTCAGAACGAGTT
>Ga0194133_10001054_pt1 | contig 52173 bp, 30 predicted proteins | sample TA2KigOf40mmetaG_FD_155448 | JGI IMG/M metagenome (GOLD analysis project Ga0194133, IMG submission 155448) | Freshwater microbial communities from Lake Tanganyika, Tanzania - TA2015055 Kigoma Offshore 40m | ecosystem: Environmental > Aquatic > Freshwater > Lake | place: Tanzania: Lake...
AGCGGACAGTTTTTATTGCCCGCTGATTGTAAGACTGGCTGGTATACGATTCGCGCCCATACTGATCAAACAAGTGTGGCGCCTTTTCAAGCATCGATTTATGTAGTAGGAAAGCTGTCGGATCCAAGGCAGCAGCAAAGCACTGAACCAAGAGTTGTAGCTGCAAAAGATAGTCTACGTATAAATTTTTATCCGGAGAGTGGACAACTCATTGCAGGCATAGGGTCTACTGTAGCATTTAAAGTAATAGATGGACAAGGACGCCTCCGATCATTGACAGGCACCATTCAGAACGAAGGTGGTCAACCGATAATACCCTTCTCTACGAGACGTTATGGCAGAGGAGAATTTTACCTGGATCCTGTAAAGGAAGAAAACTATTATGCCGTATGGAAGGAGCAAGAAAAAACAAAAAGGTTACTCCTACCGGCTGTAAGCACGAGTGGGATCGCTTTATCTATTATCAGCCATCCCGAAGGCTTTTTATTTGAACTTAACAGAAAACAAGAAGAAAAGTCAAAGAGAGGACATTGGCTGGTGGGCACCAAAGATGGGGCCCTGGTCTTTCGTCAAGCCCTTTCACTTTCGCCCAATGCGGTTCAAGGTATTCTTCGAACAAAAACACTCTCATCGGGCACCCTTACCGTTTCTGTATTGGACTCCCTCGAAAACCCATTGATCAGCCGAATCGTATTTGTAAATAATAAAGAATACAACAATACCCTTTCACTTCGTACCGATACGTTCTCGCTGGGCGCAAAAGCAAAAAATAAATGGATCTTAGAATGGCCAGACTCTCTGCGTGGGACCATATCCGTTGCGGTCACGGACGCCGATATGGATGGAATTGACCTTCGGAGTGCTTCGATTCTGTCTAAAACATTGCTGCCTTACGAAGCACTCAACGAAATGGAAGAGGCCGACTGGTATTTCAACACTAACGAGGATAGTGCTGCAGTGGAGCTTGACTTGTTGATGATGACCAGGGGAAATAATACGGACCAAGAAAATAAAGATGATCGACTTTCCACTCCAATAGGCAACTCCGTAGCGATAGAAAAAAAGGGATACATCACCCTAAAGGGACAGGCATTCCTGCAAGGCACCCGCCAACCGCTTACGCAAGCAAAATTGATCGTGATACTATCCGCTGCTCGCCTTCGTAATAACATCTTGTTTACAGAGACGGATGCTTCTGGACGATTCAGCATAGATTCGCTGCTATTCTTTGGTCCGGCACGATTGATCTTTGCCGATTACAGAATGCAAAAAAAATCAAGACCGATCGATATTAAACTAGAAGATAATAAAATACAGCCCCTTGCCGTCCTAGCCCCCTCTCCATGGGAGCCTGCTCCAATCACCGATCAGCTAGAGACAGAAAAGGTGAACGAAATAATCCGCCGCTATGACAAAATAGTCCAAGAGGCGGAAGGACTAACCTTAGAAGAGGTAACGATCAAAACAAGAGTAAAGACCCCATTGGAAAAACTACAAGAACAATACACATCGGGGGCCTTTGAGACCGATGCCTTTGTAGAGCGCGCTATCGACTTAGTTAATACCGATGAAGCAAATACCTATGCCAATATTTTTGAATACCTGCGGTTCAGGGTTCCTGGCTTGCAAGTGGTCGATCCCGATTATTCCCAATCGCCACCAGGCGTTGGGCAAGATATGAGAAACGATCCTACAAAATACAGGATCTTCTATCGTCAACTACCCAGTGCCAGTAGTATGGGTAATCCTCCCATGGCGATCTACTTGAATGAGATCGAAGTAGATGCAGACATATTACTGACGATCCCTGCCGCTGAGATTGCCCTGGTTAAATTATTTAGCAGCTTTGCCGCGGCACAAGGCGGGGGTCCCGGGGGCGCCCTGGCCATCTACACTAAGAAACCCGAGTTACTTCGAGAAAATAAGAGCAATGCTGTCTCCTTTTATGGGTATGACCCAATCAAATCGTTTCCTATCCCTGACTACGAATTAGACACCCCTCTAAGGGAAAAGACCGATCAACGCATAACCTTGTTTTGGCAATCGAACTTCTTTATGAATAACGCCTCAAATAAAATGCCGATCCGTTTTTTTAATAACGACAGAACCAAGCGCTACCGGATTGTGGTAGAAGGTTGGACTACAGAGGGACAGCCCCTTTACCTAGAAAAGATCTTGGAGTAAATATATCATATGGTCACCTACTTCCTGACCAGTGTCACCAATCCCTTTTGAAAGATCTTGACATCATCATTGGTAATTCCTTCGGCATACCACACATAGACACCGGTGGCTTGTAAGATGCCATTGAAGCGTCCGTCCCAGAACACTTGATCGGACCGAGTCTCGAAGACGAGTTGTCCCCAGCGATTAAAAATGCGCAGAAAATTGAATTGCTTAATGCCGATCGAAAAGAATTCCAGTTTATCGTTCAATCCATCAGCGTTGGGTGTAAAAGCAGTGGGTACATAAATATTACCGTTGGCAAAGATCCGCACCGCTTGTGTATCGACCAGTACACAATTTCCGGGGGTCCGAATGGTGATCAAATATTCTTGCCCTTGGGTAGCGCGAAATACCGGATTCGCAATGTTAGCAGCCGATAAACCAATGGCGGGTGACCAAGAGTAACTGGCCCCAATGGAGCGGGCCTGTAGGGTCTGGGGTTGATCGCGAACAGCATTGATGGTTCGGTATCGAATATTTGAACCCGGACCGACTACCCCGGTAAGAGTTGCAGAGCCCATACCAGGGGCCCTGCATCCTTGCGCAGAGATCAATTCCACTGTGTACAGGCCTGGCTGTGTGGCAGTAAGCGTAGCGGCCGTTATTCCCGCAAGAGGAGCCGCGTTCAAAAACCACTGATACGTGGCGCCTCCGGTAGCTGTTAGTAAAATCGTTCCGGTCTCACAAATATTGGTAGTGGTAGGGGTCAATACACCACCAGAGGGAGATGGTAAAATGGTAACGACCTTTTGAATGCTATCGCGGCAAAGTTTATTGGAGGATACGACCAACGTAACAGAGTAGGTTCCGGCAGTGGTATACTGATAATTGACTTGTTGACCACTACCCACAGCTCCGGTACCAAACTTCCAATTGAAAGAAGTAATTGAACCTGCATTGATGGTAGAGCTGCTGCTCAAGGAAACCGGCCCTGCATTTATACACTGAGAAGGGGCTGTAAAATCAGCAACGGGCAGTTGAATCCCTACCCAGATCTTTCGCTCTATATAGCCACAACGAGCACTAACGGCGTTAACGGTATAAAATCCCTGATTGCTTTCTTGAAAATTTGTAAGCTGCAGATTGGGACCCGTGGCCGTAAATCCATTGGGCCCTGTCCACTGAAAATCCGAGGCGCCTGGCGAAGAGGCCGCCAGCATAACAGTACTGCCCTTACAGTAAAGGGTATCATATTGCGCCAAATCGATATTGATCTTTTCAAAATCAGAAAAATAGCCATAGCGGGTTGTACTGGATACATCGCCATGGATCATCCCCAAATGAAATCTACCGGTGGCATTTTGAACACGTACACTCTGTCCGGCTCCAGCCAGCGTGTTGTTGATCTGGATTCGGGCGACCATCCAATTTCCATTGGTGCCCGGAACCGCAGAAAAATCGGTGGCTTGCAAAACAGTAGTAAGTCCATTGACAGAAAAACCACCAATATGGGCAGGTCTGCAAAGAATGTTCAACCCAAAGGGATTGGAAGAAGCTCTTGTAACGCCAATAAAAGAGGATCCCTCATTTTCAATGGAGGGGATCACAGCCCCGCCGACTTCACAACCAAAACCAGATACATGAAAAACATGAACAGGACTGGAGGTTTGAATGGAACAAGAAGGATCCGATAAGGTGCCGGTATAAAAGCTACCAGCCGCAAGGGTGGCTACGGCGATGCCATTGACCGAAACACTGGTATTATTATTTATGGCAAAAACATAATAGTAATCCGGTCCATTCAAATAGCCCCGGGGAATAATAAACGAAGTCCCGGCATTACAATCAGGGATCAGCTGATCTCCTGCCGTATCACTACAGCCTGCTCCCGGATAACGAATGGAATCATCCTTGGTAGAGATCGCGATGCGCTTATTGGCAACAACGATCGTTCCCCCGGGACGAGCAGCCGGGGTATTAGTAGCTGCCTGACAAGTATAGGTTTGTCCACGGTTAAGTGTAATGGTAAAGGGTACTCCGGCCGGATAAGAAAGCAGTGCACTTTTAGGCGTGATGGTGACGGTCGTATTATCCTCGGTGGCCACAATGGAGAACGAACAAGTATAATTGGGCAATCCCGAACCATCAAAGACCATCTGAAATGGAAGCGTAAACTTAAAGCCTAATGCGTTGGCGCCCTTTAGGGCATAGATATCCCCGTTAAGCCCATTGGCAATATCATAATAACAAGAGATCATGGCGGTGGATGTTACCTTGATACCACGATCACTAACCGTATTGACAACCGAGTTTTCGATCAGATCGATATACGAAGTAAGATCGACCGATTGGGCACTATTGGCCGGCACCGTAACCACAAGGGGTGTAAAGGCGGCATTGGCAGGAATGCTGATCGTTACCGTTGCGGCGGTAGCCCCTGCGGTAAGGCGTAGTAGAACGGGGCGGTCACCGTGTGCTTGCTGCAGATCGGGGGCCGCAAACCAAAACGTAGTATCAGTCTGTGCAACAGCGAATAAAGGCAGACTACAAATTCCCAGCACCAGCAAGAACAGTTTGATCCTCACGTTGTAAATTTAACTATCACCTTATTGAAATAAAAAATCCAATACCGCATTCCACCCATAACCACTGTGGGGCGCTATAGCAACCCCCACTTTGGTATAGCGGGTAAAGAGGGCCTTTCTATGCCCCAGCGAAGGTACTCCTTCATCGATCATAAGATCTAACACGATCTCTACTGGGTCATCGACCCCATAAAAACAGCATTCTCCGTTAAATTTCTCAACTCGTTTGCAGGCAGCGGAGCTTCTATCGTGACCAACATACCCTGTTTTACCACTCTGTACGGCATGGCAATAGGCACTCTCATATAAGACCTTTTCGGGAACTAGGATCGGCACAGGCATTTGTTTCTCTAAGAACACTAAAAAACTTTGATAATAAGAGGAGCTAAGCAGATCGGGGTCGGAGGTATAGGATGGATACTGCTTTACCACCGTGCGAAGAAATAAAGAGGGATTAACGCGCGCTAAATTCAGTATATGTATAACCTGCTTTTCTTTTTCGGTCAAATATGAAACAGACGCTGCGGTATTACAGCTTGCATACTTCGGATCGGCCCACGCCGAAGAAAAGCGAACGAGCGGATGCGTAGAATCGGAATAAGATGCGGGGTAAAGAAAAGAGGGGGCAGCTAAAGAAGAGCTACGTAAAATTGAATTGCTTACAGAAGCGCTGGCCAACAAAGCAGGTCGGGCCAGAGGAGAACTCCAGGCCATTATCGGATTGGCCATGATTATAAGGCCGCAGATCAATACCGAAATAAAATAGTTTTTCAAGGTTTACCAGTCTTCTAATTAATACAGCTTAGTACCGGATCAAGGTTACCATTCCCTTTCGGACAAGCTTTACGCCATTAACATCATAGCATTCTACTACCCATGTATAGGTTTCTAGCGGTGCATTGACGCCATTGATCTTTCCATCCCAATGCTTAGACATATCGTTTGTCTCAAAGATCTTAACTCCCCAACGATTAAAGATGCGGAAACTCTCCAGACTCTTGATATTGATATAGAATGGAATAAATTCATCGTTAGCACTATCCTTATTGGGAGTAAAGGCCGTAGGCGCATATACATCGGGCTTCTCAAAGATCCATACCTCTTGCCTATCGTTATTAAGACAGCCACTGCTATCTTTTATCAAGATGGTATAGATAAGCTTCGCTGGATCAGCCGCCAAATAGTAGGCATCGGTAATGGCACGCGTAGGATGCGAGAGCCCGATCGGTGGTGTCCAAAGATAGCTGATACCACCAGGCAAGGCCGACATGGTAAATCGATTCAAGCGACTGGCAAAAATACGAGGATAGGTGCTATCCGCACGACCGCGCTGCACCACGATGACTTTAGTGACCATATCGCGCAACTGCGGACAGGTAATACCACTAACGATCAATTGCACCGAGTAGGAACCTGGCGTATTGTACGTAACCACCGGATTGGTTTGAGTAGATTGCTGTCCATTTCCAAAATTCCAATTGACTACGGCATATCCACCCTCGGCAAATCCAACGGTAGAAAGATTAGTAAACTGGATCGGAACATTGGTACAAGATCCGGAATAAGAGAAATCTGCACGAGGCTTTCCAGAAACGGTTACCGTCAACGACTTGGTGCGGGGCACACAACTGCTATCGCTACGAACGGTCAATATAACAGTATAAGTGCCGGAATTCGCATAAGTATGAATAGGATTTTGCTGGGTACTGGTATTACCATCTCCAAAATCCCAGCTAAATTGAGTGAACTGTGTGCTACCCCATCCTAGCTGACTGGTGTTGGTAAAGAGAGTGGGCGTTCCCAGACAAACCGGACTATTCGCCATAAAATCAGCTACAGGAGCACCGAATACAACGATACGCTTCCGCAGAATATCCGAAATACATCCCCTGGCATTGGTCACATAGAGCGAAGGAAAATAAGTTCCATATTGACTATACGTATGCGCAACAGCCGGAAGGGTACTGAATTGTCCCCCATCATCGAAATTCCATAAACGAGAGGTGATGGAACTGGTCGGAGAAAGAGAAAGATCTAAAAACGATACATTAAGTGTACCGGTACAAGAAACAGAATCGGTAATACGGAAGTTGACGATCGGTCTTGCAAAGACTACCTGCGATATAACCGTATCCTTAATACAGCCATCTACGGACGTTACCCGCAAACGAATATCATACGTACTGTCTGCCGCACTCAGGTTATCAGGAAAGGTAAAGCTGGGCGAAGCACCCGTTGGGTTACTGATCAATACGGCAGTTGATGGCGCTGCAGCCGTTCGATTATACACCGACCAACTGTATTGCGCCGGCAATTTGACCAAAGAATTATTTTGTACGGTCTTGACCAGTCCATTGCGAGGACGGGCACAATCACTGGTTCCACCATTGATATTAAAGGAAGCCAGCGGTTCGGGATACAAGCGTACCCAACGCTTGAGTGAATCGATACATCCCGATCCGGAAGCAACGATCAGTTTTACCTCAAAAAGAGAATCACGCGTATACGATGTATTGATCAATGTAAAGCGTGGGTTCAATGCGGTTGACTGCAATTGATTATTTACATACCACTTATAAGTAATACCCATCGTATTGCCCGCTTGATTCATGAACGAGCTATTGGCCGTTTGCACCAGCAACTGTTTGCAGGCAAATACGGTGTCGGCCGCAGAGCCATTAAGTCCAAAAAGGGCGCGAGGCGTTGGCAAGGTGCGTACCGTATAGGTAAAGCTGGTCGGACCACATCCGCCCTGTGTATTGCCGGCCAGTAGCGTAAAGGTGTACGTACGCCCGGCTTGCGACAACACCATAGGAGGGGGTGTTTGTAATGTACTGAACTCGACCCCATCCAATAGCCAGCGATACGAATCGGCATATTGTGTCAGATTAGTAAACGTAACTACCATGGGAGCACAAGCCGAGTCGGGTGTTACCCTAAAGCGTGTTTGAGGCAGGGGCAATACCGTGATCATAAAGGTCTGTGGTGTTCCTGTACAAGAAATACCACCATTAGTAAAGGTGGGCGTTACCGTTATCTGTGCGGTTATGGGTGCCGATGATCCATTCGTGGCGGTAAAGGCAGGTAAGTTACCCGTACCCGATGACGGCAACCCGATAGCAGTATTAGAGTTGGTCCATGTATAACCTATAACACCACCACTGGCAGAACTTGTAAAATTAATAGGTGTCGTACGAACACCATCACATACCTGCACATTGGCAATGGTATTGACCGTAGCGGTCGGATTAACAGTGATCGTAAATTGTTTAGAAGGCCCAATACAAGAAACACCTCCATTGGTAAAAGTTGGATTGACTGTGAGGGTGGCTACCACCGGCGAGGCTCCACTATTGACAACACGGAAACTATCAATATCACCAGAGCCAAAGGGGGCTAATCCTATAGAGGGGGTATTATTTACCCAGTTATACGAAACAATACCGCCGGTTTGTAGCGTAGAGAAGAAGGTGCCCTGCGCTAGATCCCCATTACATTTTACCTGACTCTGTGGCTGGTTAACCTGCCCGCTTGGATTGACGGTTATGGTAAAGGTCTTAGAAGGACCATCACAACTTGAACCATTGAATGAGAAATTAGGAACCACCGTAATTGTGGCCACAGCGGGAGAAGTGCCCGTGTTCGTACAGACAAAACTGGCCGAGCTGCCGCTTCCACTTTGGGCCAATCCAATCGTAGGATTACTGTTTACCCATCGATATGTAATAGTTCCACCGCTGGTGGGAGATGTAAATCCAAAATTGACTGTAGATCCATTGCAAACTACCTGGTTGGCTGGTTGGTCTACTTGTGCGGTTGGATTGACTGTTATCGTAAAGGTTTTGGTAGGCCCAGTACAAGTTAATCCGCCACTAGTATAAGAAGGGGTTACCACAATGGTAGCGATTACAGGGGTGGTACCACTATTAATGGCATAGAACGTAGCGATACTGCCTGTATTGGAAGCTAAGATCCCGATCGATGGATTATTATTGGTCCAGCTATAGGTGGTCGTTCCACCGGTATTCGAAGAAGTAAAGTTAACGGCCGTTAACTGACCATTGCAAACAACTAGATTGGCAGGCTGATTGACTTGTGCCTGTGGGTTAACTACGATTTGATATTGTTTGCGCGATCCGGCACAAGAGCGACCTCCAAAGGAGAACGTTGGAGTAACCGCTACAGTAGCCGTAAGCGGACTCAAACCGCTATTAGCCGCGGTAAAGCCAGGTACATCGCCTGTGCCCGTAGCAGGCAGCCCAATGGAACTAAGAGAATTGGTCCAGGCATAAGAAGTTATGCCGCCACTATTTAGGGTAGAAAAGACAGTACTGGGCACCGTATTGCCGGTACAACTGATCTGATTGGCGGGCTGATTGACTTGCCCCGAGGGTAGCATCGTGATCGTTCTCTCATACACAGGGGCGCAACCCGTAACAGAGGCGGTTGCGATTAATCGCACCGTGTAGACCAGTGGCTGAGTAGCATTGGCAGGAATGGTAAAGAGGTAAGAGAAGCTGGTGGGATTGGTCGACTGGGCTACTCCGTTAACGAACCATTGATAAGAAAGCGTACTACCCGTGGTGGTCGTGCTGGTATTGGTAAAGGTGACTGTAGATGAGGGAGCACAATATACAGTATCGGCAACTGAGAAAGAGACCGTGGGAGATGCCACCACCGTAAAAGGTGTACTAATGGAATCTCGGCATCCCAAACTATTGTAACCCACCATTTTTACCTGATAATTACCAGGCGTTGGAACCACCGTGGTAAAAGTGAATCCATTTGAAGAGGTCACTACTCCACCCGTATTATTTAAAACATACCAAACCACACTACTGTAGTTGGCCGGGGTAGCATAGGCAGATAAGGTAAAGGGCGAACAATTATATGTGCTGATATTAGAAGAGAAAGCGGCCACGGGAACCGGATTGACCACTATTTGTCTTCGAATGGTATCACGACAAGCTGCACCGGTTGCAAAAGTACTGGTAGCAACTAGTGTTATAGTATAGGTACCTGCAGAGGCATAATAGTGTGTAGGATTGATAAGCCCCGAATAGAGAGTTCCATCTCCCATGTTCCACAAGTATTGACTACCGATAGGGGTTGTAGTATTGGTAATACGAACCGAATCGCGGAAGCAATAAACGTTACTATTGGTCGTAAAGTTGGCGACCGGATTAGCATATATATTGATGATCTGCGTAACGGTGGTATCGGTACAACTATTTTGCGCTCGCAAGGTAACGGTGTAGGTACCGGCCGTTTGATAAATATGCGAGACCGTATCGTTCGATCGTGGCGTTACATAAGGAGTTGAACCATCACCAAAATTGATAGTATAACTGGTTCCCCCTACCGAATTGTTTACAAAGGTGACCGGTTTAGGAGCACATCCGTAGGTATTCTGACCAAAGACGATCAAGCTAGGAGTAATCGTAGCCGGATAAAGTACAATATCCACGGCAAAGCTATCTACCCCACACTCATTATAGGCATAGAGCTTAACGGTGATCGTATCAATGACTCCGGTCGTATACAGTTTGGTCATGGTACGAGTATCGCTGACCGTATCTCTACGACCATCACCCCAATCCCAAATAAATCGATTGCTTGCCCCGTACAAGGAACTATTGACGCCAAGCGAATTATTTCTAAACCGCATATTGGCCGGAGAGCAATACACCGTAGTATCAGGCTGAAACAAAGCCCTGGGACCAGGACGAATTAATACCGAATCGCGGAAAGTACGTGTCTCACAAACCGTGGTAACGGAAAGATTTATGTAATAGGTCGTATCTCTACCTGCCGGATTGGCCAAGAATGTAATGGAGCCGGGCTGTACCTGCGTTGAGGTCTGCCCATTTCCAAAATTCCAGTTATAGGTACTACCATTGATCACATTGATAGGAGTGGTAGTATTGGTGACCAAAATAGAGGCCGGACCACAAGCCGTATCTCTACTTAGTGTAAAAGAAGGTTGAGGTTGCTGAATAGTATACAGGGTAACACTGGTCGAGTCGTTCTTACAACCATGCAGGCTGATGGCTACCAGCTTCAGTACGACAGTATCACCGGGTTGCGTAATAATATGGTCAGGTACTATATCCCCTTGTCCGATGAGTACATTGTTGGCATACCATCTAAATGCAGATTGATTATTAGCATTTATATGTGGAACTAACGCGACTGCATTACGAATGCGGAAGGGAGCACAACTGATCGTTTGCGTAACCATTAACTGCGCCTTGGCATCGGGATTAACGGTTGCCGTTAGTGTAAATGGCGATCCCACACAAGCGCCCTGCGCACCTGAGGTAGCTGTAATCGTATAAGCTAATGTTTGAACATTCGTAGTGGCATTAAATAAAGTTTGTACCACCGAAGATTGGCCTGTCAGTTGATTAGCTTGCCCCGTTACATTTGCATTTGGTGCAACCGTCCAGGTATAGGTGGTATTGAAAGGGATAATGGTAGTCGGTTCATTATTGGCCAGGGTGAGCGTAAAGGTTCCGCCATTACATACCGTAAAGGCTTGCGCCGGGATAACGGGCTTGGGATTTACAGTTACCGTAAGGGTGAACGTACCACCCACACAGCTACCATTCACAGACGGCGTTACTGTATACTGCACCGTCTGTACCACATTGGTAATATTAGTGAGTGTGCCGTTGATAGAAGAGGTCTGTACAGTATTATTGGCCTCGCCAGTCACACTCGCATTATTTACATAAACCCATGTGTAGGTCGTTCCCGTTGGCACGATATTACCGCTTCCATTTGTGGGAGTCACACTAAAAGAAGCACCACTACAAATAGGAGTAGCTTGTGCCTGAACTGATGGTCTTGGACTGATCGTGATCGTAACGGTAAAGGGAGTACCCACACAGGCACCGGATTCACCCGAAGTCGGCGTTACCGTATACTGCACTGCCTGCGTTACATTGGTATTATTGATCAGTGTGCCCGTGATCGATCCTACACCCGTTACTTGATTGGCTTCTCCGCTCACATCCGGATTATCAATGTATACCCAGGTATACGTCGTACCATTCGGCACGATCGTGGTGGGCGCATTGTTGGCAGGAGTCAAACTGAACGTGCCCTCACTACAGATGGTCTGTGTCAGCGCACTAATGACCGGTTTTGGATTCACCGTCACTGTTACTGTAAAGGTTCCTCCTACGCATCCCCCACTCACCGAAGGTGTTACCGTGTAACTGACCGTCTGTACCACATTCGTATTATTGGTCAACGTGCCACTGATGGAACCTACACCCACAATCTGGTTTACATCACCACTCACATTTGCATTATCAATAGCCACCCATGTATAGGTGGTACCCGCTGGTACGATCGTTGTCGGCGCATTATCGACTGGGGTAAGATTAAAACGTTCTCCACTGCAGATCGTTTGCGACATTGTACCGATTACTGGCTTTGGGCTTACGGTTATGGTTACCGTAAAGGTTCCTCCCACACAAGAACCCGATGTCGGCGTTACGGTATAATCTACGGTCTGCGTTACATTCGTATTATTCGTTAGCGTTCCCGTAATCGAAGCCACTCCTGTCAATTGATTAGCTTCGCCACTCACATTCGGATTATCAATAAATGACCAAGTATATGCAATACCAGTTGGGACGATTGTCGTCGGAGCATTATTCACTGGCGTCACACTAAAGTTTCCTCCGCTGCATATGGTCTGTGTTTGCGTACCGATTACCGGCCTTGGATTGACTGTTACCGTTACCGTAAATATTCCTCCCGTACAAGGACCTAATGGAGAAGTGGGAGTAAGAGAATAAACTACATTGATGGGAGCATTCGTTGCATTCAGTAGTGTCCCGCTGCTGAATGAAGTACTACTGGTTCCGGCAATAGTACCTGATATACCCGTTACGCTGGGTGCCGACCAAGTATAGGTAGTATTATCAGGAACAATAGTAGAAGCCGTGGGTAGTCCGTTAGTAGGAGTAAGCGAATACGATTCGCCAGAACAAATAGATGTAGAATAATTTCCGATGGCCGGACCAGGATTTACAGTTACCGTTACCGTAAAAGTACCCCCCGCGCAAGCCGTGCCTCCATTTGAATACGTGGGTGTTACTATATAGGTAGCTGTCTGCGGTTGGTTGGTAGCATTGATCAATGTACCCGTTATACTACCCCCGCTACCAGATTGGCCACCTGTCATATTTCCTGTTACCTGCGGAGCAGACCAGTTGTATGTTGTGCCCGTAGGAATTACATCACCACCGCTACCATTAGTAAGAGAGACCGTAAAGGGTTGGCTATTACAAGTACTCAATACTTTATTGCCAATGACCGGCTTTGGATTTACAGTTACCGTTACTGTAAAGGTGCCCCCACTACAAGGACCAATTGGTGATACAGGAGAAACGATATAGATAACATTGATCGGTGCATCGGTAGTATTCGATAAGATACCACTGCTAAATGATGTGGCGTTGGAGCCTGAGATCGTACCGGCAATTCCGGAGACTGTAGGGGCCGACCAGGTATAGGTAGTATTAGCAGGTACAATAGTAGAAGCGGTAGGCTGCCCGTTAGTAGGAGTGAATGAATACGACCCGCCTGTACAGATTACCTGGCTATAGTTTCCGATCGCTGGTTTAGGATTGACGGTAACGGTTATAATAAAGGGGGCTCCACTGCAGGCTCCTCCTATTGTGGGAGTAATGGTATATGCAACCAGTACAGGAGCATTAGTGGTATTAACAGGGCTACCGCTAATAACAGAGAGTCCGCTTCCCGATGCCGTATTAGAAATTCCGGTTATACTAGGCGCCTGCCAAGAATAGAGCGTACCCGCAGGAATCACATTAAAAGAATTGGCGGTGGGATCTACACTAAATTGCTCGCCACTACAAATGGTTCGCGTTTCATCTTGTATCGAAGAGCCCGAGTTTACCGTTACGGTTACGGTAAACGTTCCGCCAGTACAGGTTACCCCACCACTGGTATAACTTGGCGTTACTATGTAAGTAGCTGTCTGTGGTTGATTCGTCGGATTCACTAAGGTTCCCGATAGGGTGCCTCCACTACCCGATTGACCTCCCGTCATATTACCGGTAACCTGTGGAGCAGACCAACTGTAGGTGGTACCCGCAGGGATCACATCACCGCCTACCCCATTGGTCAAAGAAACAGTAAAGGGTTGGCTGCTACAAGTACTGAGCGTTTTTGCATTAATGAGTGGTCTTGGATTGACCGTTATGGTAAAACTAGATGGAGTACCCTCGCAACTGGCACCCCCGTTCGAAAAATAAGGAGTAACCGTAATGGTTCCTGAAATTACACCGGCCGAACTATTCGTGGCGGTGAAACTAGCAATATCTCCATTACCAAAGGCGCCTAACCCGATCGCTGTATTACTATTGCCCCAGTAGTTGAGGATGGTGCCCCCTGTCGCAGGCGATGTAAAGTTGATTGCCGAAGAAGGAGATCCATTACAAAGAACTTGATTTCCTATAGCATTGATGGTAGCATTTGGGTTGACCGTTACCGTCACTGTAAAAGTGCCGCCCGTACAGGTAACAGTACCGCTCGCAAAACTTGGGGTTACAGTATAGGTTGCCGTCTGCGGCTGTGTAGTACCATTGACAAGCGTTCCAGACATACTGGTACCACTACCAGACTGACCACCTGTTATACCACCGGTAACTTGCGGAGCAGACCAAGTAAAGACAGTTCCGGTGGGGATAATTTCGCCACCAGTTCCCCCTACCAAGCCAGGCACCTGAAAGGTTTCGTTACTACACGCTGTTAACGACTTATCTGTTAGAACAGGTCTTGGATTTACCGATATGGTAAAAGACCTTGGCGTACCACCGCAGGTGACTGCACTATTCGTATAAGAGGGCGTAACGGTGATGGTACCGGCAATCACACTAGCCGTATTATTGGTCGCCGTAAAACTGGCAATATCGCCCGTGCCAGAAGCACTCAACCCGATCGCTGTATTACTATTGGTCCAATTATAAACAATAGTACCCACCGTTGTGGGAGAAGCAAAATTTACCGCCGTAGTGCCCGATCCATTACAAATTACCTGATTAGGAACCGCCGTAACCGAAACGGTCGGATTTACCGTTATGGTAAAACTAGTGGGAGTACCCGTACAAGTACTGCCACCATTTGAATAAACAGGAGTAACGGTAATAGTAGCAGAAATAACACCCGCCGTAGAGTTGGTAGCCGTAAAACTAGAAATAGTACCGGAGCCAGAGGCACCCAACCCAATAGCAGTATTACTATTGGTCCAATTATATACGATCGAGCCGCCTGTAGTCGGCGAACCAGGGGTAACAGATGTAGTAGGAGCTCCATTACAAATTACCTGATCGTTAATCGCATTGACACTGGCTGTAGGGTTAACGGTAACCGTTACTGTAAATGTACCTCCGGAGCAAGCCACTCCACCGCTTGAATACGTTGGTGTTACCAGGTAAGTGGCTGTTTGCGGTTGATTCGTAGAATTCACTAAGGTTCCCGAGACAGTACCTCCACTACCCGACTGGCCGCCCGTCATACTACCGGTAACCTGTGGGGCAGACCAACTATAGGTTGTGCCCGTTGGGATCACATCACCTCCTGTACCATTGGTCAACGGAACCGTAAAAGACTGGCTACTACAAGCACTTAGCGTCTTATTACCAATGACCGGTCTAGGATTTACCGTAATAGTAAAGGAAGATGGAGTGCCACTGCATGTAATACCGTTATGCGTATACACTGGTGTAACAGTGATAGTGCCTGCAATAACACCGGATGTATTATTAGTTGCCGTAAAACTGGCAATATCACCAGAACCTGATGTTCCCAACCCGATCGCCGCGTTACTATTGGTCCAGTTATAGACAATGGTGCCTCCTGTAGTAGGTGAACTAAAACTCACTGCATTGGTAGTCGACCCAGTACAGACCACCTGATCTTGAATTGAATTGACAACAGCCACTGGATTGACTGTTACTGTTATAGTAAACGTTCCTCCGGTACAGGTAGTACCACCGTTCGAATAACTTGGCGTCACTACATAGGTAGCTGTCTGTGGCTGTGTCGTACCGTTGACCAATGTACCGGTTACACTCGTTCCACTACCCGATTGTCCACCCGTCATGCTACCGGTAACCTGCGGCACAGACCAACTATAGGTCGTACCCGCTGGAATTACATCTCCCCCAACACCATTGGTGAGGGGAGTGGTAAATAACTGATTGCTACAAGCACTAACTACTTTATCACTGATCACTGGACCAGGATTAACAGTAATAGTAAACGAGCGCGGGGTGCCAGCACAGGTCACAGAACTACTAGTATAAGAAGGCGTGACGGTGATGGTACCAGCGATAACAGCGGCTGTACTATTGGTGGCTATAAAGCTGGCGATATCTCCTGTACCCGAAGCACCCAAGCCGATGGCTGTATTACTATTGGTCCAGTTATAGACGATGGTACCACCTGAAGTAGGTGAAGCAAAACTCACCGCCGTTGTATTCGATCCATTACATATTACTTGGGGGGGAACAGACGTAACCGTAGCCGTTGGATTTACCGTGATGGTAAAAGTAGTGGGTGTACCACTACAGGTTCTTCCACCAAAAGTATATTGAGGCGTTACGGTAATGGTGGCAACTACCGGAGCCGTTGAAGTGTTGACCGCTGTAAAAGCAGTAATCGTACCTGTACCAGAGGCAGCCAAGCCAATGGAAGTGGTATTATTTTGCCATTGATAGGCCACGCCCGTACCACTCATTGAGCCACTGAAAGTAACGGCAGTCGTATTGCCGCCCGCGCAAACAACTTGATCAGAGACAGCATTTACAGTGGGGATAGGATTTACGCTAATAGTAAATGATCTTGGGGTGCCTGTACAACTTACTCCGCCATTAGTATATACGGGAGTAACCGTTATCGTACCTGAAATCACAGCCGTAGTAGAATTGGTCGCCGTAAAGCTGGCAATATTACCTGTACCGGAGGCACCCAAGCCGATGGCCGTATTACTATTCGTCCAGTTATAGACGATGGTCCCCCCCGTTGTGGGTGAGGTAAAATTAACGGCCGTAGTAGTGGCCCCATTACAAACCACTTGATCATTTATAGCAGAGACACTGGCCACCGGATTCACCGTTACGGTCATTGTCTGAGCCGCCCCGGAGCAACCCTCTTTACTGGGAGTAATACTATAGGTTAATAGGCCAGGCGCCGTGGTAGCATTGGTCAAGGTGGTTGCCGATATAGTGCCGCCCGAAGCAGGGCTGGTAAAACCAGTAATACTACCACTGGGAGAAGCGGTAGCCGTCCATGAGAAGGTTGTTCCACTTAGATCTGCCGCTAAACTGGTAGGGCTGGTCGTTCCCCCCGAACAGATGACTTGTGCAGGAAGACTACTGGTAATAGTAGGTTTCGGTTTTACATTGATAACATAGGTCTGACTGCTCGTGCCACCGCAGCTACCACTGACAGTAACGGTAACATTATAGGTTCTAAATTCCTTGAATTTGATTTGGGGCTCAGCCACAGTGGCGGCGGTCAAAAATTCATAATCGGCACTGGGAGCATCCACTGTCCAGCTATACCCCGAAGGAGTATAAGGCGCTGCGCTGTACGTCGGTTTATAAGGGGCAACAGAGAAATCGACAATAACATTAAGGGGTGCAGGTGGAAACTCACAAATCGTAAAAGGCCCATTGGGAATAGTCACCGTAGGGTTCCCTGCAACCTGCATCACGCGCTGCTTAGTGTAGGTACCGCAGACATTGGTAACGGATTGTGTGATGGTATAGGTACCCGGAGTGATAAATAGAATTTGTGGGTTTTGTGAAGTGGCTGAAGTGCCTCCGGTAAAATTCCAACCCGTTGCAGGGGTTACGGACCAAGAGAAAGTGGCCGATGTGCAGGAGGTAACCCCACCAGAGAGATCGGTCAGCGTAACGGTCTGGTTAAAGCAAATAGGAGAAGCAGGCGACATCGAAAAATCAGCTGTCAGCGGTTCCTCTACATTTACAATTTTTGTAATAGATGACTCCGTGACGCAACCACTGGGATTTCGCACGATCAGCTTTATTTCCCAACAGCCCGCCACATCAACGGCATTAGCAGGAATAGTAAGATTCGCCGTGAGATATACATCTGGGGTTGAAGAACCAGGCTTTCGTACCTCCCACCTTGAGTTATATGCGGTCAAACAAGAGGTGCCGAACCCGTAGGCCCCAACCTGTGAGGTATTGGTGGCCGAAATAGCGGTAGTGCCCTTGCAGATCCGTTGATTAGTAGTAAAATTGGCGACAGGCGCTCTGCTGGCATTTACATACTTGGTCGCTCCATTACCGTTTTGATTAAATGCATTACAAACATTATTAATCCCTTTATTAAGTAAGGTAAGGTTGACAGCAAAGTATCTATACGTAGCACTTGACGTGCCAATATTATTAGGATTTGTTACCGAATTAACACTCTCACAAGTAGGGGTATTAAATATTTTAGTGATCAGTGGAGTGTTATACATTCTATAATGTGTAAACTCCTCTACCGGATCTCCATTTCCATAATTGATACGATACTTAGAACCCGGATAATTTTTGGCTATGGCTGCATTGTCAACCGTAAACCTAACCTCAGAACCAATACAAATATTCTCACCCGAAAGATTAGAAAGTCCTGTATTACCCGTATTAAAAAGAAAAACAAAAGACTTGGTAGCGTATAATTGTGTAGCCCGATGCTTTATCGTCAACTTAACTATATAGTACCCGGTAGAAAGCCCGCTTGGAATTTGAAATCTACCTGCATTATTGATTGGACAATCAGTAGCAACAGGCTGAGCTCCACTTACATCATAAAGGGTTGCTGTAAAAAGATACAAGCTAACATTACTGCTATAGTTGGCTATATCAATAAAATAGTCAGAGCCGGTCTGTGAATTATCACCTTGCTGTAAAAACCCAAATGAAAACTGATCGGTGGTCGGACAGTTAATGAACCCATCATATGAACTTTGAAGCCAAGTGAGATTGAGTGTTAAAGCGGGCGGGGCAGTACCAGAACTTATGGTAAACGCTGCAGAGGTAGCTTCCGGTGCCGTACCGCTAGCACCCAAGACAGCCCGAACCTTCAATCGGTAACCAGTACCCGCAGTAGTATTCGCTGGAATGGTGCCGACCATGATCGGAGTAAAAAAATCAGATCGTGTACCAATTACAGGAGAGGCGCCGGTAAAATTGCCGCTACCGTCTGAAAGCACTAACTCAAAAGAATTGGTGAGTGGATAATTCCCGTCCGTAAATACATGAATCGAAATGCTAGATCCGGGGGCATAGCTGGCGGAGTTATCAAAATGTGTAATAGAAATCGTAGGATTCGGCAGTGATTGGGCTTGCGCTACACCCAACATAGAGCCGATACCCAGCCATACAGCCAGTTGAAAGGTCTTAAATCGTAATAAATTGGTCATCTAGACTTAAAATTTATTATAACACCGCGGAATTTTGTTTCGCTCCGGATCTCGGCTTAGGTTAGTCTGTAATGATATTTCAAAACCACCCCTGCTCTGTGTCGCTGTTTTCAGTGAGGAGATATTGAGATCGTACGAAATACCCAGCTGCATTTTGGGAGTACCAAACCCGAAATAAGGAATGATGGCATCGTTTACTCTATAATAAACCCCAGCATATAAACTGGTCTCGTACTCAATATTGGGGATCAACGATTCAAATACCGTACCAAAGAGCACTTCTTCTGTAAGCATAGAGTTCATATACAAAGCGCTCAGATAAAGTCGGTTGCGCTCTGCAAAGGGAAAATTAAATCCACTATGAACCGATAAGCGAGGCGAGAGTCTGTTTTGTTCGGTACTAATGGCTTCATTGGGCCTATTCAAATGATAGTATGACCCACCCAGGTACCATTGTGCCTGTGCATTATTCATACCCGAGTACAGAAAACCAGCGGCCACATCGAGATAGTTGAGTGTAAAGCCTGCCAGCGGTTCTCCATTGGGAGCACTGGGATCGAATCCAAAAGGAGTGAACTGTCTGGAGAATACAAATCTTCCATAATCAACTTTCTTGGTGGTCCAAGAGGCTTGAAATCCTACTCCTATTTTATGCAACCCTTCCTGATCGATACTTTTATTATAGGCCGCAGAAAAAGAAACAAAATTAGCCTTCAATCCCTGATTATTCGACTGATCGATCATCCCCATAAATCCGATCCCTAAAATATCATCCCCGATACGATCATTGAGCAATTGAAAATCGCAGGCAACAGTAGCCGTCGTAAAAGGTGTGCTAACGGCTCGCCACTGATTGCGATAGGTCATGGCCATACGAGTCTCCCCGGCAAATACGCCGGTCATGGCCGGATTCAAGGTCATAGGAGAAGAATAGAACTGAGAAAAATGAGGATCCTGTGCCAGTAAGGTACCGGCCAATAGAAAGGCCACCGCACTAAGACCGCAATTGCGCAAATACCGTACTATGGTTACAAGACGCATCATTTTGATCGCAATCGATATTGTAAGGAAAATTCGATAGTAGTTACCGGAGCCGTTGGCTTGCGAATATCATTGAGCTGTATATCGTACGTAAAGCCAATACGCAGCGAATTGAACTCTCCGAACAAATAGGGTGCAATAGCATCGCCGGTCCTGTACCAACAGCCCAGACCAATGAGAGATCCTTGCGGATCTTCTTCCAGTAATTTACTAAGCGCAATGCCACCCAGTAAATAATCCGAACCAGCTTGTAATTGATATAACAGTCTTCCGTCGAGCAAGAGATCGGAGCCCACATACCGCTGTAAAAACGTATGCGCAGACACTCGCATGGGAATGACCGAAGTCCCTTCGTATAAAATAGTCTGCAGGGGCCGATTCAAATGATAAGCGCCCACTCCGATCTCAAAAAAAGATCCCTCTTCGGGCTTGCTATTGCAATACAATACACCGGCACCGACAGAGAAATGGGGCTTCATATTTTCCATGGCTATTTCTCCACTGGGCAAAGCCAAGTTAAAACCGCCACTGGTAAATTGACTGGCCGAGGCCATGTTGCTGAAATTGAAATTTCGTTTGCCATACGTGCCACTTAGTCCTATCCCCAAACTTTGGTAACCCTCGCGATCAAGGGGTATATGATAAGAAGCGTTGGCCGTAAGTCCATTGCTGCTAAGCGCTCCATTGAGCGTCTTATCGGACTGAAACGCAAGACCGACATTAAAAGGATTTTGATGATAGACACCATCATTGAAAAGTTTTCCATCTACCGAAGCCACCATCGAGGTAATGGGACTAGCGAGCCCCATCCACTGTTGACGATAGTTCGTGCTCAGGCGAAGGTCTCCGTCAAATACACCGGTATAGGCCGGATTGATCAAATACGGAGTGGCAAAGAACTGCGTATAATGAGGATCCTGGGCAAGACCGCTTGTGGCAGCGAATAGGAATACGCCACAGAACAAACCGATATGTTTTCTAAGATGTCTCATGTTGGCTAACGGACCAGCACCACCGATCCGTTGGCATATATTATTTTTCCATCAATATCTAATCCCTCGGCCATCCATAAATACGTTTCCATAGGCTGCCTTACTCCTTGGTAATAACCGTCCCAGCCCTCTTCGGCCTTTTGTGTTTGAAATACCAGTTGCCCCCATCGGTTCCAAATTCGAAAACGAGTCAACTTGGTAACACCGACTAAAAAGGGATAGAGCTTATCGTTCTTTCCATCGTTATTGGGCGTAAAGTAATCAGGAACATAAATCTTTTTTTCAGCGAACATGCGCACAAGCAAGGTATCGGTAATACGACAGCCCGCCGGGGTAACGATCGAGATCTGATAGACCATCGAATCGGTGTAATTGAAAATTGGAGTGGCGATCGTATCGGTACTCAACCCCGTGGCCGGTATCCACCGATAGCGGGCACCGGAGAATTCTCGAGCACGAAGGGTTAGATCCCTTCTTGCAACGGCATTGACCGGTGGATACCGAAGTCCGGCAGGAGAGGCTTCTACTGTGATCGGCTTTTGAATGGAACGCGCCAGTTGTGGGCATTGCGTGGGCGTTACGGTAAGTCGGATCACATATGGACCCGTAGTCTGATAGGTATGCACAGGAGAAACAGCGAAACTGCTATCTCCATCACCAAATAGCCAGCGATACGAAACCGGAAGACTATTTGCTACCAAAGAAGTATTAGTAAAGGTGGTCGATAGTCCGGCACAGCTACGATCAAAATCAAAGCCGGGCGTTGGCTGAAAGACCTTTGTTAAGGTAATTTGATTCGAGGAAAACGCCTTGCAGTTTGTACTATTTCTGAACTCAACGCGATAGGTACCCGGCTCCGTTGCATTGTACGTACCGGCAGTGGCGCCGGCAATGGCAACACCATCTTTATACCATTGATAAAAAGAAGAAGTCGTGGCCTTTAACTCGACAAAACTGCCTTCGCAGATAACAGAAGTAGCAACGGGCAAGATAGAGCCGCTCGGTGTCTGATTCAAAAAGAGGTTCATCGTGTAGGTCGAACTACAATTATTGATGGTGCGAACGGTAAGCGTAACGCGGTAGGTGCCCGGCTGTGTGTAACGGTAGCGAGCATGGGTAGCGGTAGAGGTCCCTACTCCATCGCCAAAATCCCAAAAACTAGTATAGGTGCCTGTACTGAGGGTACTGGCATTTGTAAATACAAAATCGTGCTCGGCAAAACAATCCACTGTTTTATTGACCGTAAAAAGTGCCGTAGGACTAGGATCGACTCTTACGTTTTGCGAAAGACTATCACGGCAACCTTTATCACTGGTGGCCAATAATTTTACAGAATAGGTTCCCGCCGAAAGATAACTATAGGCTGGACTTACAACACCAGAAGAAACCCCATCACCAAATTGCCAGAAGTAACTCATGGTCCCTTGCTCGATCGAGGTCGTATTGGTAAACTGAAAATAATTTCCGGTCTGGCACTGTTGATTACTATTGATCGTATAGCGAACGATCGGTTTGGGATGAACGGTTACATTTTGGATCACACTGTCCTTACATCCTGCTTGCGATGTAACGATCAGTTTGACCGGAAAGACCCCTTGCTGATTATATTGATACGCAGGATTGACAGCAGTAGAGGTGCTACCATCACCAAATTCCCAGCGATAGGACAATGGAGATTGAGGAGAAGTGGAATTATTGGTAAAAGAGAATTGATTGCCATTGAGACATTGAGCGGTATTGTTAACGGAGAAAGATACCGCCGGTGGCAAATTCACGCTCACCGTCTGACGAAGCGAATCAACACAGCCATAATTAGAGGTGGCCACTAACTTCACCGAATAGGTGCCGGCGTTGGCATACGTGCGAGATCCATTGGTAGAGATTGAAAAACTTCCATCTCCATAATACCAAGTATACGTAGCCGTACCCTGACTGATCGTGGTCGTATTAGTAAAAGTGAATGCATTGGCTGACAGACATTGTACCGGCTGATTGGTGGTAAATCCAACCGCTGGAATGGGTACGATCAAAACCTCGATCAGCCGGCTACTGTCTAGATTACCTAAGCCATCTGTTACTCGAACCCGATACGACCCCGAAATATTGGCATTGTACAGTCTGGCGGTAGCACCGGGAATAGCCGCGCCATTTCGTAGCCATTGATATGTTTGGGCTATACCCGCCTGCAAGCGAACTATCGTATTGGAACCGCAAGAAAGCGTGGGGTCCAAGGCTACTACGGATGTATCGACTACCAGCGAATACTCAACCGTTTCTTTTAGCGATACAAGGCCTTTTCGATCAGATGCGCTCAACAAATAAGGAGAACCTCCCAGAAGCATCACGGCTAAAAGGCATACCAAAAAGGTCTTTGGCAGGTACATTTTCAATAGGTTCGTAGAATTCACAGAGTTGAGCCGGTAAAAATACTTATTACCGTACATCAAAACGCGTAAAAACCCTAATAATTACAGTTGAGCCGGTATTTATCTCTAAGAAAAAAATTATTCAAAAAATACGTAAGAATATATACTTACTTCTCTATTTAAAAAGTAAAGGCACCCAACCTCATTGCTGAGTGGGTGCCTTTAAAAAGGTCAAAAGATTACCTTAAAAACTAAACAAATTCCAAGACCAGAAACAGTTGTGGTAGAATTTACTTTATCACCATCCCAAGGTTTTGCATCACAAAACTCCAGATATCGGCGGCCTCCTCGATCTGTTTGCTCGTGGGCTTACCCGCCCCATGCCCAGCCTTGGTCTCAATTCGGATCAAGACAGGTGCATCACCCCGATGTGCCTCTTGCAAGCGAGCGGCAAATTTAAAAGAGTGAGCCGGCACCACCCGGTCGTCATGATCTGCTGTGGTTATCAACGTAGCGGGATAGGATATGCCATCTTGTAAACGATGCAATGGAGAATACTTGATCAAGTATTGGAACTGATCGGCCACATCACTTCGTCCGTACTCCACGGCCCAAGCCCATCCGATGGTAAACAAATGATATCGCAGCATATCCAGAACACCCACGGCGGGAAGCGCTACGCGAAAAAGATCAGGACGCTGGGTCATGCAGGCCCCGACCAGCAAGCCTCCGTTTGAACCACCCCGTATGGCTAACAAATTTTTATTGGTATAGCGATTTGCGATCAAGTATTCGGCCGCCCCTATAAAATCATCGAATACATTTTGCTTACTGGCCAGCATGCCCCCTTTGTGCCAGGCCTCTCCGTATTCATTGCCACCCCGCAGATTCACTACCACGTATAAACCCCCTTGCTCCAACCAAAAAGCGTTGGAAATACTAAAGCCCGGGGTTTGGGCAATATTGAAACCGCCATAGCCATATAATAAAACAGGATTAGTGCCGTCTAACTGAAACCCCCTTTTTCCGGTAATGAACATGGGGACCTTGGTACCGTCCTTACTGGTAAAAAAAACTTGCTTTGTCTCGTAGGCCTCGCTGTCAAAAGCGGTCTCGGTTTTTCTGAACACACTAGAAACACCGCTCTTGATATCATAATTGAAAATCGTGGGCGGATAGGTATAAGAAGTGAACGTATAGAAAAAAGATTGTTGATCCATCTTTCCACTAAAACCCGATGCGGTACCAAGGCCCGGCAGTTGGATCTCTCGCACCAGCTTTCCGGAGTAGGTATATTGATACACCTTGGTAGAAGCATCTTTCAGATACGAGCAGAAAAGATATCCTCCTGCCGTTCCCACACTTTGTAGCACCTCTTGCTTCTCTGCAATAACCGTAACCCAATTCGAAACCGCAGGACGTTTCGGATCGATCAATACCACTTTGTAGTTGGGAGCGTCCTGATTGGTCCTTACCAGCAATATCCCTTTTCCATTATGATCGATCACATCAGGTTCTGTCTTAAAACCTTCGATCAAGCAGGTAAAGGAAGCGGCAGTCTGCTTTAGATCTTTTACCCAGAGTTCGTTACCACTGGTGCCCTCGGTAGTAGATAGTATCAAGAACCGCTCATCTTCGGTCACCTCTGCCCCGACATTGCGCAAGGGATGTTCATTATCCTCGTAGATCAACAGATCGCTTTCTTGCTGGGTGCCGATCGTATGAAAATATACTTTATGAAACTGATTTTGCTTGGAGAGTTTACTGTTTGCATCGGGTACAGGATAGCGGCTATAATAAAATCCCTTATCACCTTGCCAGGCTATCCCACTGAATTTAATGTAGCGAATGGTATCATCGACACGCTGTCCGCTGCGAAGGTCCATGATGATCGCCTCTTGCCAATCGCTACCGCTACTAGCAATCTGGTACGCTGCGTAGCGGGCATTTTTTGAAAAAGAAAGTCCGGCCAGGGCCACCGTGCCGTCGGCAGAAAACCGATTGGGATCTAAAAAGACCTCGGGGGTTCCATCTAATCCTTTTTGTCGATAAAGAACACTCTGATTTTGGAGTCCGTCATTTTTCGAAAAATAATAATAGGCCCCTTCCTGGCGGGGAGATCCATATTTTGGATAATTCCACAGCTGCGATAATCGATTCTTAACCGCCGCGCGAAAAGGAATACGAGAAAGGTACTCCGCCGTTACGGTATTCTGTGCCTGCACCCAGGTCTTGGTCTCTTCACTGTTATCATCCTCGAGCCAACGATAGGGATCGGCAATAGTGGTTCCAAAATAGGCATCCTGTACCGCCACTTTCTTGGTGGGAGGATACTGTAATTGAGTCGAGGCTACTAAGCTAAAAAATAGTCCTACGGATAATAAGAAGATACGCATGGCAGCTGTTTAGAACTACAATATTAATTTTTATAGCGATAGCATGCTTGAAAAGATTTTATCTTTAAAGTAATTTATAAGCAATGAGAAAGTCATTTATCCTGGTTGCCATTTTCTTCTTCGGTATCGGCTACTGCACGTCCCTGTTGGCCCAGCCCGTCTTATCGGAGCGCGAACAAAGTAGAATCACCGATGAAATACTCGAGGAACGGTTCAATACTGTTTTGCCCACCCTAATGGAGCGAACCGGTATCGATATGTGGATCGTACTGTCTCGCGAGTACAACGAAGATCCCGTTCTCAAAACGATGCTACCCTCGACCTGGCTCAGTGCCCGTCGTACTACCATGCTGGTCTTTTCCTATGATGCGAAGCAAAAAAAACTAGACCGCTTAGCGATTGCACGCTACGATGTGGGTAGCGCTATAAAAGCCGCCTGGGATATGAAAAAATTTCCTGATCAATGGGATGCCCTGATCGATCTGATCGAACAAAAAAAGCCGATGCGAATCGGGATCAATACCTCGGCCCATTTTGGGCATGCGGACGGCCTCAATCATACTCATTACGAAATGCTCCGGCAAAAACTACCCTCCAGCTATAAAGAGAAATTGATATCGGCCGAGCCCCTGGCGGTTGGCTGGCTCGAGACCCGTACTCCCCGAGAGATGAACTACTATCAAAAATTGGTCAGTATAACCCATGAACTTATTGAGGAGGGATTTTCCTCGAACGTGATCAACCCGGGTATCACCACAACGGACGATCTGGTCTGGTGGTTTCGTCAACGGATCAGCTCGATGGGGCTTAGTACCTGGTTTCATCCCTCGGTATCGGTGCAACGCAGCGACTCGGTGAACTTCGAGCACCTGCGCAGTTTTTCGAACCGACCTAAAGATGAGGTGATCGTTCCGGGCGATCTGCTCCATGTCGATATCGGGATCACTTATTTGCGACTCAATACCGATATTCAACAGCATGCGTACGTACTAAGACCCGAAGAGAGCGATGCGCCTGCTTCACTAAAAAAAGCATTTACTATCAGCAACCGTCTACAAGATATTCTTACGGCACAGTTTGCCAATGGCAAAACAGGAAATCAACTATTGTCAGCCGCCCTAACTCAAGCAAAAGCCGAGGGGATCAAGCCCAGTATCTATACCCACCCCTTGGGCTTACATGGTCATGCGGCCGGTCCCACCATTGGTCTATGGGATCAGCAACAAGGAGTACCCGGTAGTGGAGATTATAAGGTATGGCCCAACACCGCCTATTCGATCGAATTGAATACGGCCAGTTTTATTCCGGAATGGGGTAAAGAGGTACGCATTATGTTAGAGGAGGATGGCTTTTATGATGGAAAGGTCTTTCGCTATATAGGGGGCAGACAGCAACAATTGCGGATCATCCGGTACAACTGATGGGCAAGGCTAGTCGCCCTATTGCCAACTAATTGCCCGAACAATTGTTACACCTCTGTCTGAAATTCGTTAAATTACTTGTTATGAAAAGTGCTGTCAAAATCAAACAGACAAAAAGAGTCTGGTCTGTTCTGCTGGGAACCTTCCTTTTTGTTTCTCTTGTCATGGGTAGTTGTTCGAAAGGTGATCCGGCCCCCAACGACCCTTGCGCGGGCGTAACGATCAGTGTTACAGGAACCACGACCGCTCCTACCGGCACTAGTAGTAACGGAACGATCATTGCCAGTGCCAGCGGTGGTTCGGGCTTTACCTATAGTTTGAATGGAGGCTCTTTTCAGGCTACAGGACAGTTTGCCAATCTTGGTCCTGGATCGTACACGGTAACGGCTAAAAGTAGTGCGGGCTGTACCGGTACTGCCAGCTTTACACTCACCGCCTCGGGGGGATGCACTGGTGTAACGATAACGATTGCTGCGACGCCAACCGGCGTTACTCCTTGTGTTTCGGGAAGCGGATCGATCGCTGTTACTGCCACTGGAGGAACGCCACCCTACTCTTATAGTCTTAATAACAGTGGTCAATTTCAAAGCGCCAGTAGTTTTTCGAACCTGAATCAAGGCACCTACAGTGTTGCGGTTAGAGATGCCAATGGTTGCACCGGCTTACAAAATTCCATCGTCGTTACCGAGCGAGCCGCAGGCCCTTTGTTTACCGCCGTAAAATCGCTTATTCAAACTAACTGTGTGAGTTGCCATAACGCCACCGTAGCCAATGGCGGTGTTAACCTGAGTACCGATTGCAGTATTGTATCGGCTCGCGATCGTATAAAGATCAGAGCTGTAGATGGAACCGGTGGACCCATGCCCACGAGTGGTCTGTTGCCCTTAACGGAAAGACAAAAGATCACTAACTGGATCAATGCGGGCGGAAGGGTCACCGATTGATCTACCCTACTGCTGTCCATCGCTATCACGCCTGCTCGCCCTGATCAAAACCTTACGCAGCTTGGGGGGCTTGCATTCCATACCCTGCTGTGCGTCTATTTGCCAGTTGTTTTGTAAGTTTATCGTCTAAATCGATTTACGTTGAAACAACTAACATTGCTTTTTACGTTGCTGCTTACTTGCATGCACAGCACCTGGGCCCAGCCCCTCAACCTTAGTGAATTTAAAAACTGGAAGCCCCGCAATATCGGTCCGGCCGGAATGAGTGGACGTATTACAGCTGTTGATGCCGTAGTGGCCAATCCCAATATCGTTTATATCGGAGCCGCATCGGGAGGCGTTTGGAAAACCGAAAATGGAGGACATTCTTGGTCTCCCCTATTCGATGATCAACCCTTGCAAAATATCGGAGCCATTGCTATTCAGCAAAGCAATCCCCAGGTGGTATGGGTGGGAACCGGAGAAGGAAACCCGCGCAACTCACTTAACCTTGGCGCTGGTCTGTACCGGACTCTCGATGGGGGACGGAGCTGGAAAAAAATGGGACTCGATAAAACAGTTTGTATACACCGGATAATCATTGACCCAACCGATCCCAGTACCGTATACGTGGGTGCCATTGGTAATCCGTATGCAGAGCACTCCGATCGAGGTGTATTTAAGACTACCGACGGAGGAGAGACCTGGAACAAGATCCTCTATGTGAACGATACCACGGGCTGTGCCGACATGGTTATGGATCCCTCCAATCCCAATAAAATAATTGCCGCCATGTGGCAGTTTCGCAGAAAACCCTGGGAACTAAAAAGCGGTGGAGCCGGTAGCGGACTTTATATTACCAGTGATGGCGGTAAAAACTGGAAAAAACTCGGAAAAGAAGAAGGTCTTCCCGCCGATCCGCTGGGTCGCATCGGTATTGCCTTTGCCAGGAGCATGCCCTCCAGAGTATACGCTAAAGTAGAAGCCACCAAGAACGGTCTCTATAAAAGTGATGATGGTGGTTTTAGCTGGAAACTGGTCAATAGCGATCCGGCGCAAATAACGGATCGTCCCTTTTATTACCAAGAGATCTATGTCGATCCTAAGAACGAGAATCGTATCTATGATGTACACTCCACCATTACCTTAAGTGAAGACGGTGGTAAATCATTTAGTACCCTGATCCCTTACTCTGGTATTCACCCCGATCACCATGCCTGGTGGATCCATCCTGAAGATCCCAACTTGATCATTGAAGGTAATGATGGGGGTATTGGTATTTCTCGCGACAGAGGAAAGACCTGGATATTTGATGAAAAGATCCCCGTAGGACAATTCTATCATGTAAATGTTGATAATGAGATGCCCTATAATGTGATGGGGGGTATGCAAGACAATGGAAGCTGGCATGGCCCGGGCTACACGTGGACCAATGGAGGAATTCGCAATTACTATTGGAACAATGTAGGCGGTGGTGATGGTTTCGATGTAATGCCCGATGCAGAGGATGCCAGTTGGGTCTATAGCGAAAGCCAGGGCGGTTCGCTTGGGAAAAGAAATTGGAAGACCGGAGAGTCTTGGTTCATCAAGCCCCCCACCCTGGATCCAAAACTATTGCAGCGCTTCAATTGGAATTCTCCAATGGCGCAAGATCCCTTTGATCCAAAGACCATCTATTACGGAAGTCAGTTCTTGCATAGGAGTACAGACAAAGGGATCAGCTGGCAAACCATCTCTCCCGATCTGACCACCAATGATAGTGTCAAGATCGCGGCCTTTCAAAATACCGGCGGATTGACACTCGATATTACCGGAGCAGAGACGTATTGCACTATTTTGAGTATTTCTCCCAGCAGAAAAGAAAAAGGAACCATTTGGATCGGTACCGATGATGGAAATGTGCAACTGACTCGCGACGGTGGAATTACCTGGACCACTTTTCAAGGAAAGATTTCAGGATTGCCAGCGGGCTGTTGGATTCCTCAAGTAGTTGCTTCTCCCCACAATGCAGCCGAAGCATTTGTGGTGGCCAACGATTACCGTAGAGGCGATGGTAAACCGTATGTTTTTCGCACCACTGACTATGGAAAAACATGGAAGAGAATGCTCGATGAGAACAAGGTTAAAGGATATGCACTTTGTGTGACCCAAGATCCAACCCAGCCTTCGCTGCTATTTGCCGGAACCGAGCACGGCCTCTGGGTGAGCATCGACAATGGGACCAATTGGGCACAATGGAAAAATGGATACCCTTCTGTTTCGACCTACGACTTGGCCATACAAGAGAGAGAAGCCGATCTGGTCATTGCCACCTTTGGTCGCTCACTATGGATACTAGACGATATTCGCCCGCTTCGTAAACTGGCGGCCAATACAAGTGCACCGGCCACAAGCAGCACTTCATTGATGGTTTTTGAAAGCCCAGGGGGTGTACAAGCACAGTACCGTCCGGCCACCGGCTATGAGTGGAGCACCTGGGGACTTTATGAAGGAGCGAACAGAAATAGAGGGGCCTCCATTTCGTTCTTTATTCGCAATAAGGCCGCTGACTCGGCATCGGTGAGAATACTGAATCAAGCGGGCGAGCAGATCCGTTCGCTGCGTTGGGCAGTAGATAGTGGATTTAATCGTCGCTATTGGGGCATGGAAGAAAAAGGATATCGCCAACCCGGTGCGGGCGGCGGTGGAGAAGGCGAAGGAGGTGGACGCTTTGGTATGGGTCGTGGAGGGTCCGAACCAGGTGGTCTGCCAGCCATACCCGGCACCTATAAAGTAATTATCAAGTATGGTGATCATAGCGATTCAACCTGGGTGACCGTTAGCGACGATCCTCGCTTAGAAAACAGAGACCCAATAAAGCTTGCACAAAAAAAGGCCCTGGAACAAATTCAGCGATCGGCCGATAAACTTTCCAAAGCCATGGAAAGACTAAGCGAAGCCGAAGAAGTGTGCAATAAGATCAATGCGCAATTGAAAGGAGCTGATAAAAAAGCTACTGACTCCTTGAGCAAACTGACCAAGAATATGCAAGAGCAGTTGAAAAAGATCAGAGACAAGATTGCAGGACCTACCGAAGAAAAACAAGGACTCTCTCGTAATCCCTTTTTAGTAACTGTGCTGACACAACTGCGCGGTGCCCAACAAGCTATTACGGCTAAATCGGCCTTACCCGGAGCCGCTGAAGCTACGTTGATCGCCAATGCGGAAAACGCTGTAAGCGATATTGTAAAAGAGATCAATGTTTTCTTTACTGAAAAATGGACTTCGTATCGAAACTATGTAGAAGCCAACAGGCCGCCGCTATTTAAAGAATATAAACCCATAGAATAAATTACTGTGATTAAAAAATATCGTACAGAAATTATTGTGGGATTGATCGTTTTATTATCGCTGCTATTCAGAGATGCGATCAAATCGCTACTCAATTAAAGAACAACCCTGACTTTCAAAACCCCATACGCTCGTATGGGGTTTTTTTATCTGCCCGAACCAGAGAGGAAACGAAAATCATTTTCGTCCATCTCAACCAGCGCGCGATACAAGGCGTCCTCTTCTTGCTGTATTATAGATGATTCGAGCCTGAGTAAACAAGGAGGAGACCAAGTTTCTTTTCTGATCCACACCTCTCCTGCCTCCAGCGTATCCACCTGATCAAAAAAAACATTCATCTACTAAATCTAACACCTACGCCAGAGCAAGTTCCAGGGTGTCAGCTCGCCAAAAAAGAAAGAAAAAACCTACGATCAGACTTTAAAAAGAGCACGGGCATTCTGTGTCGTCTCCTTTGCGATCTGCTCCAGACTAATTCCCTTAACCTCGGCAAGCTTTGTGGCTATCAAGGGTAAATAAGAAGATTCATTACGCTTTCCCCTATGGGGTACGGGTGTCAGATAGGGCGCATCGGTTTCCAGCATGATATGCTCCAGCGGAATATCGGAAAGTACAGCTCCTAATCCTGCATTTTTATAGGTCAGTACTCCCCCTATACCCAAATAGAAGCCAAGTTTTATGATCTCGCGCGCTTCTTCGCTACTGCCCGAAAAACAGTGAAACACGCCGTTGAGTCCCCTACCCTTATACTCTTTGATCACTTGCACACATTCCAAACAAGCATTGCGCGAATGAATCACAATCGGTACTTTTTTTTCGAGCGCCCACTCAATTTGTACCCGAAAGGCCTCATATTGCTGATCGACATAGGTCTTATCCCAATAAAAATCCAAACCGATCTCCCCCGCCGCAATAAAATCTCGTTGACGCCACCAATCTTGAGCAATCGCTAATTCATTTTGATAGTCTTCTTTGATAGAACAGGGATGTACTCCCATCATGGCCCGGCATTGGGCAAATTGCTCTTCCATGCTCACCAAGGCCCCATGGGTCTGAGCATCGATGGCGGGTAACAAAAACTGCTCGACCCCGGCTTTTGAGGCAGCAGCCAGCATGGAAGCCCGATCTTGATCAAAATCGGGTAAATACAGATGTGCATGAGTATCAATCAAAAACATAATGACAAGGAGCAAAACTCCGTAAAAAAACCCAGTCCTTAAACTTTAGTCGTCCGAAACTGTCAAAACATCCTACCTTTAAACACCAAAACAGTATCAATGTGAAAAGAAATCTCTTTCAGCTCACAGCGCTGGTGGCACTTGCCATTACCGTGAGTCTTTTTGGTTGTCAAAAAGACCAGCAAACTCCCGATCCGGCAGAGGAAAAAGAGGCCCTAGCCTCTCGAACGGTCGGTGAATCCGATGCCGAGGCCGAGATCATCTATGATGGCATCTTTGATGATGCCATGGGTGTCAACGAAGAGGTGGCTATGGGTGGTACTGGTATTTTTGGAAGACTAACCGCTTGCCCCACGGTAACCGTTACCCGCATCAATCCTCCCGCCCCCTTTCCGGTGCGCGTGCTGCTCGACTTTGGTGCAGGCTGCGTGGGTCGTGATGGAAAATTTAGAAAAGGAAAGATCATACATGTCTATACGAATCGACTGCTGGATACCGGTGCGGTCGTAGAGACCTCATTCGAGAATTACTATCAAGATAGCACCAAGATAGAAGGTGCTTATCGCATCAAGAATACCACCGAATCGCCACTGCGACCCCGCTACCAGACCAATGTGGTCAATGGGAAACTTATTCGTCCCAATGGCAACTTTACCCTATGGAATGGCGAAAAGGTGCGTACCCAAATAGAGGGCGCACTTACTCCTATGGCCCCCATGGACGATGTCTTTTCTACGACCGGTGCTGCTCGCGGGCAAGTACGCAGAGATACCACCACTATATTTTGGAATTCTACCATCGTAGAACCGCTGATCAAAAGAATGAATTGCAGATGGATCGTGAAAGGAACCGTGCGAACGGTTAGAGAGAATACGACAAGCGGAGAACGTTGGCAAGGAGTTATCAATTATGGAAATGGCGGGTGTGATAACAGAGCGGTAGTGGTTATCAATGGGGTAACGTACAACATTACACTGCCGTAAATCAATGTCATTCGATCGCCGCAAAGGAGTATCCCTGCTGTAAGGCATACTCCATCAACAGCGGCAAGGCTACCGATAACCGAGGCCAGGCTTTTTCACTATCGTGCATTACGATAATGGAGCCTGGTCTTAGTCGTTTGGTACAAATAGAGAGACAATCCTCACCGCTAAGACGGGTATCAAAATCACCACTTAGCAGATCCCACATGATGATCTTTTGCTGTACAGGACCATTTTGCAAAAGAGCTGCCGCTTGATTCGATGTAATACGTCCATACGGTGGGCGAAACAAAGCGCTCTTTATGTGCTGGCTTGCCTTATCGATATCGGCCAGATATCGCTCAGTAGAGGTCTTCCACCCATTTACATGATGATGTGTGTGATTACCCACCTGATGTCCCTCTTCACAGATACGACGGTAGAGATCGGGATAGCGCACGACATTGGCTCCGATACAAAAAAAACTTGCCTTGACATTAAAGCGCGCCAGGGTATCGAGCACAAAGGGGGTAGCCGTTGGGTGGGGGCCATCATCAAAGGTCAGATACAAGATGGACTCGTGGGTATCGATGCGCCAGGTACGCCGGGGATAGCATCGCCTGAGCCAATGAGGTGTCTGATAAAAATAAAAGGGCATCCGGCACAAAGATAACCGCACAAAAGTCCCAAGTGGTTGCAGCCGGTTGGTTTATCTTTGCCGCTATGGGAAAAAAGGTCAGGGTACGATTTGCACCCAGCCCCACCGGAGGACTTCACCTGGGCGGGGTCAGAACGGTGCTGTTCAACTATCTTTTTGCGAAAAAAAATAAGGGAACATTCATTGTAAGAATAGAAGATACCGACCAGCGTCGGTTTGTGCCAGGCGCCGAAGCGTATTTGTTTGATTGTCTTCGTTGGTGTGGATTGGAACCCGATGAAAGTGTGCAGCATGGAGGATCTTTTGGTCCCTATCGACAAAGTGAACGAAAGACATTGTACAGACAATATGCCGACCAGCTGATCGAAAAGGGGTTGGCCTATTACGCCTTTGATACGCCCGAGGAGCTCGAAAAAATGCGGACGCTACTGGCCACTCCCTCGAATCCTTCCCCGCAATATGACCGACAGGTACGTATGCAACTACGCAATTCGCTTTCCCTTAGTGCGGACGAAACCGATCGACTGCTCAAGGCTGGAACGCCCTATGTGATCCGGATCAAGATGCCCGAGCAGGAAACCCTTGGCTTTACCGACCTGATCAGAGGAGAAGTTCGTTTCGATACCGCTACGCTCGATGATAAAGTATTGCTCAAGGCCGATGGCATGCCCACCTATCATTTGGCAGTGGTGGTAGACGATCATCACATGCAGATCACCCACGCGTTTCGGGGAGAGGAATGGCTACCCTCGGCACCAGTGCATATTTTACTTTGGCAATCTCTCTTTGGCATAGAGAACATGCCCCGGTGGGCTCATTTACCATTGATATTAGGGCCCGAGGGAAAACTCAGTAAAAGAGACGGCGCTAAATATGGCTTTCCGGTCTTTGCCATGAACTGGACCGACCCTGCAAGCGGAGAAACCACTGAGGGCTTTAAAGAAAAGGGGTTCTTACCCGAGGCTTTTCTCAATTTACTGGCCCTGCTGGGTTGGAATGATGGAAGCGAAAAAGAGATCTTTACGCTTACAGAACTTATCGATTCATTTTCGATAGAGAGAATACATAGCGCGGGAGCCCATTTTGACTATGAAAAGGCCAAATGGTTCAATCACGAATGGATCAAAAGAAGTCCGGCAAATCGCTTGCTACCCTATTTCCAAGAACAATTCGCTACCCTGTCCGATGTCGGATATTCAGAGGAGAAACTAACGCGCATCATCGAATTAGTTAAGGAGCGGTGTCAGTTGCTGACCGATCTAAAAGAACAAGCCGGTTTCTTCTTTGTCGACCCGTTATCCATCGATACGGCTGCTATTGCTGCTAAGTGGAGCACAGAGAAACGATCCTTTTTTGAAGGACTGATCGCATACTACCAGGGCGAAACACCCGAAGAGGCGGCCCAACAAGAGCAGGCCTTCAAAGAAAAAGCGGCTGCCTTTCAACTAAAGCCTGGCGAATTACTACTGCCCCTGCGGATCATGCTGGTAGGCGGCAAGTTTGGACCGGGTGTTTTTGATATTACTACGGTATTGGGGCCTGCCACTACGGCCCGTCGCATTGCCCATGCGCTGACCCTATTGCCCTGAAATGGCTTAATTTTGCACCCAAGATGCAAGCCACCCCAAGACCTGTTCGTATACTGGTTGCCAAAGTAGGGCTCGATGGTCATGACCGGGGGGCTAAGGTTATTGCGACTGCCCTTCGCGATGCTGGTATGGAAGTCATCTACACAGGTCTGCGACAAACACCGGATATGGTCGTTGCCACCGCCTTACAAGAAGACGTGGATGCCATCGGAATCTCCATTTTATCCGGCGCCCATAACACTGTTTTCCCCAAGATCATTCAGTTGATGAAAGATAAAGGGATCGATGATGTGTTGTTGACCGGAGGGGGCATTATACCAGAAGAGGATATTGCCCATTTGCAAAGCTTGGGAGTTGGCAAGATCTTTCACCCGGGAACCCCCACCACAGGAATTGCCTCTTATATCAACGAATGGGTCGCTTTGCACCGACGCTAAGAATTTTATTACATGGAACTGAATACGCTTCCCACCCTGTCTACTCTGCTTGTTTCTTGGCAAGATGGCATTTTGACGATCACGATCAATCGTCCCGACAAAATGAATGCCCTCAACCGCACCGTATTTGAAGAACTCGAAACCGTGCTGGACCTGATTGAAAATACTACGCAGATCAAAGCCGTGATCCTTACCGGGGCGGGTCAAAAAGCCTTTGTAGCCGGTGCCGATATCAGTGAATTTACAAGCCTCGACCAGGCAGCGGCCAAACAACTGGCCCGTCATGGACAACTGGTTTTTGATCGGATCGAAAAGAATAAGAAGCCCTTTTTAGCCGCCGTCAATGGCTTTGCATTGGGCGGAGGCTGCGAACTGGCCATGGCTTGTCATATGCGGATGGCGGCTGAGCAGGCCAAGTTTGGACAACCCGAAGTCAATCTTGGGTTGATACCTGGCTATGGCGGCACGCAACGGCTGACACAACTGGTTGGCAAAGGAAAAGCGCTTGAGCTGATGATGAGCGGCAATATGCTCAGCGCGACCGAGGCTCTCCAATGGGGATTGATCAATCAAGTGTGCGCTAGCGATGAGTTACTCGATAAAGCCCGTCAATTACTGGCTACTATAATTGCAAAAGGACCTGCTGCGGTCTCTAGGGTCATAGCAGCGGTTAATGCCCTTTACGAAAAAGGATCCGAGGGCTATCTCGAAGAAGTACGCCTTTTTGGGGAATGCTTCGGTACCGACGAAATGAAAGAAGGAGTGAATGCCTTTTTGGAAAAGAGAAAACCCAATTTCAATTAATCAATACCCTTAGTTCGATAAATAACGTTCCCTATGGAGTACAGAATCGAGAAAGACACAATGGGCGAGGTAAAAGTTCCCTTAAAGGCGTATTACGGAGCCCAGACACAACGAAGCATCGATAATTTCAAGATCGCGCAAGACATCAACCGGATGCCAAAAGAAATTATCCGGGCCTTTGCTTATTTAAAAAAAGCCGCAGCGCTTACTAACCAAGAAGCCGGTGTATTGCCTGCTGCCAAAGCCAACCTGATCGGTCGGGTATGCGACGAGATCTTGGCCGGAAAACTAGATGACTATTTTCCACTTGTTGTATGGCAGACCGGAAGCGGTACGCAAAGCAACATGAATGTAAATGAGGTGATCGCCTATCGCGGACATGTGCTAAAAGGAGGAAAGCTGACAGATAAAGAAAAGTTTCTGCATCCCAACGATGATGTCAATAAATCACAATCATCGAACGATACCTTTCCAACCGCCATGCATATTGCAGCCTATACCATTTTGGTAGAGACTACCCTGCCCGGTATCAAAAAACTACGCGACACGCTGGCTAAGAAAAGTAAACGCTTCAATAAAGTGGTCAAGATCGGGAGAACGCATTTTATGGATGCCACTCCTCTTACACTCGGTCAAGAATTCAGCGGCTATGTAGCGCAACTCGATCACGGCATTAAGGCGATCAAAAATTCATTGGCCCATCTTAAGGAACTCGCGCTGGGAGGAACAGCAGTAGGAACCGGCATCAATACACCGAAAGGATACGACAAGAAGGTGGCAAGACATATTGCCCGACTGACCGGACTGCCCTTTGTTACCGCTCCCAACAAGTTCGAGGCACTGGCGGCACACGATGCCATTGTAGAAGCGCACGGTGCACTCAAAACAGTGGCCGTAAGTCTGATGAAGATCGCCAATGATATTCGTATGCTTTCTTCGGGTCCACGCAGTGGGATCGGTGAGATCTTTATTCCCGATAACGAACCGGGCTCTTCAATTATGCCCGGCAAGGTCAATCCTACTCAATGCGAAGCCCTGACCATGATCGTTGCCCAGGTACTCGGCAATGACGTTGCCATCAACGTCGGCGGCGCATCCGGTCATTTTGAGCTGAATGTCTTTAAACCGGTCATGATCTATAATTTCTTACACAGTGCTCGTTTGATCGGAGAGGGTTGCATTTCGTTCAATGACAAATGTGCCGTTGGAATCGAACCCATCCACTCCAATATTAAAAAACATGTTGACAACTCCCTTATGCTGGTAACGGCACTCAATACTAAGATCGGCTACTATAAAGCAGCCGAAATTGCCCAAAAAGCACATAAGCAAGGGACCACACTAAAAGAAATGGCCGTACAACTGGGCTATGTAACCCCCGAACAATTCGATGCCTGGGTACGTCCCGAAAATATGGTTGGAAAGATCTGATAGACTATGAAAAAATCACAACAAATCTTTTTATTGATCGTATTGATCTTGGTGGCAGACCAAGGTCTTAAGCTTTGGATCAAAACCAGCTACCCGACCGGAGAGGTCATGCGCGTTTTTGGATGGGATTGGTTTCGCTTGCACTTTATAGAGAACTCCGGCATGGCATGGGGTTGGAGATTTGGAAACGATACCGGCAAGATGATCTTGACCTTGTTTCGTTTAGCGGCCGTGATCGGAGGTACCTGGTACCTACGCAAATTGATCAAAGAAAAACATAGTAATGGATTTTTGATCTGTGCGGCCCTAATCTATGCCGGTGCGGCGGGTAATCTGATCGATAGTATGTTCTATGGAATGATCTTCGATAAAGGTCTTCACTATAGCCCGGTCATAAATGACTATGTGGGGTATATGGGCATAGCGGAGGCCACGGGAAATGGATATAGTTCTTTTTTACATGGCAGCGTGGTAGATATGCTGTACTTTCCCATGATCAGCGGAACCTTCCCCGATTGGTTACCCTTGGTCGGTGGACAACCCTTTGAATTTTTTAGTCCCATCTTCAATATTGCGGATGCCTCCATTTCGATCGGTGTGATCGTACTGCTGCTCTTTCAAAAAAGACTAATGGAGAAACCTGTCGGTACAAAAACGCCAACGGGGGTCACCAACAGTACCATTTCGGATACTACCGAAACCATGTAATCTATTGCTCAAAGTAGATACGCTTAACGCGTTCAGAGATCCCTGTTAAGATCGCGTAGGGTATGGTATGGGCCCAGTCTGCCACTTCTTGTACACGTAGCGAGCCTCCGAATAAGATCACTTCATCTCCTACCGACACATCGGTCAGCTCGGTCACATCGATCATGAACATATCCATGCAAATGGTTCCCACGATCGGAACCCGCCTTCCATTGACAAGAACCTGCCCGGCGCCATTACCCAGTGCCCGAGGATAACCATCGGCATATCCTAATCGAACGGTAGCAATAACAGAGGGCCTTGTCAATATCGTGCGACGGTTATAACTAATACTTTCTCCGGCAGGTAATGATCGCAGCTGGGCAATGGCCGAGCGCAAGGTCGCTACCGGAAGCAGCGAAAGCCCCGGTGCAACTTCTACTCCATACAAACCAATACCCAGTCTTATCATATCGAGTTGCAGTTCGGGATGTCGTATGGCAGCGGCAGAATTGGCAATATGCTTAATGATATGATACCCGAGCTTTTTTTCAAGTAGCGTAGCGGCGGCTGTAAAGCGTTCGAACTGCAAGCGAGTAAACGCATCTTCTTGCGGATCCTCACTGGCGGCCAAATGCGAAAAAATACTTTGAACCGTAACGGATGCACTTTGTAGTATTTGCTGGACCACCCACTGTATTTGCTCTACGGCCAGCCCTAAACGGTGCAGCCCCGTATCGATCTCCAGATGAACCGGGTATCCGATGATCGCTTCTTTTTGCAACCAACTATCAAATGCACTCCACATTTCTATAGAATAGATGACCGGCTCCAGACGATGCGCGATCATGATCTCAAAAGAATTGGCCTCGGGATTCATGACCATAATTGGAATGGTAATGCCTGCCTTTCGCAGGGCCACGCCCTCGTCGGCATACGCTACTCCCAAATAGTCCACCTTATGAAATTGCAACAAAGAAGCTACCTCCGTGGCCCCGCTTCCGTACGCAAAGGCCTTGACCATGGCCATGATACGCGTTGCCGGCTTAAGAATATGTTGATACTGATGTAAATTATGGAGTAAGGCCGCCAGATCTATTTCCAGTCTGGTCTCATGCAGTTGATGTTCGAGTACTTGAACAATACGCTCAAAGGCGAAAGCGCGCGCACCCTTAATCAAAATAGCTTCCCTATTGAAACGAGAAAGCGAGCCGGCTACTAAAAAAGATTCCGTCGACGGGTAGGTCTCCAGCCGCCATGGGCCGGATACCCGATGGGCCAACAAAGCCTTTGTTAGGCGAGAGCCGATCGCGATTACCCGATCAACGCCTCTTTTTTGCAAGCTGCTGATCACCTGAGCATAAAGCATCTCGTCATCGTTAGACTGCTGCAAAAGATCAGATAATATGACCGTCTTTCGAAGCGAACCGGCTTGACGCAATAGAAAATCAAGGGCAATATCCAGCGAACTGATATCGGCGCTATAACTATCATTGATCAACACGCACTGGTTGATGCCTTTTTTAAGGGTTAGTCGCATATCGACCGGTGCCAATTGCTTCATTCGATCGGCAATAACAGTGGGCTCATAACCCAAATACAACATAAGTTCCCAACAAGTAACGGCATTTTGAATGGAAGCCTGATCCGAAAAGGGAATTTCCAATTGAGCTGTACTGGTAAGATCGCCCGGTACGCGTTGTGCAGTAAGCAAGGCACCCGTAGACCTAAGCTCCACCTTGCTCAACTGGAGCTTAGGCGCTAAGGTTGCGCCGATAAAAAGCTTACGTTTCTCCTGCTCTTTTTGAGAGAGAGAAGTAAATCCCTCACTGTGGGCATCGCCAATATTGGTAAAGACCCCGATAGTAGGTCGTATCATGTTTGCGAGTCTTTCCATTTCGCCTGGCTGCGAAATACCCGCTTCAAAAATGGCTAGTGTATGATGCGATCGAAGTTGCCAGATACTCAAGGGCACTCCGATCTGTGAATTAAAACTCTTTGGGCTTCTGACAATGGTATGATCGGGTTGCAATAACTGAAAGAGCCATTCCTTTACCATGGTCTTGCCATTGCTTCCCGTAATACCGATGACCGGGATCGAAAAACGACTACGATGATATGCCGCCAACTGCTGTAAGGCCTGCAGGGTATCGGCTACGATAATAAAATTAGCATCGGAGAAGGGTTCTGCTTCTACGGATTGACTGACCACAAAGGTTCTGACTCCTTTTTGATAGAGATCGCCAATAAAATCGTGCCCGTTACGACGCGAAGAGATCAATGCAAAAAAAATAGACGTAGTCGGTAAAAATGCGTTACGACTATCGAGCAGCAACTGTTCTACGGGATGGTCGTTTACAACAACCGAATCGGGAGACAAGATCGAAACAATATCAGATACCGTATAACTGATCGGAGACATAATAGATCTTAGCGAGTATAAGCGCGTTTTCTCCACGTCTGGTAAAGCAGTCCGCCCAGCGAAAGTAAAAGCAGGGGCAGACCAATACAGATGAGTTGCCATCGAAACTTCTGCTCTTTCACCTGAGGACCATCCAGCAAGCGTAAAACCAATTCTTTGCTACGAACCTGGGCCAAGGCCGGATCACTTACCAGATACTCTACCGCATTGAGTAAAAAATCGCGATTGGCCACAGGTAAAAAATAGTTGGCCGCCGGTCCCTGATTCATGGCCTCTAAAAGCGTGTATTTGTTCCAACCCATTTGGATCGGTTCAACACCTCCCCTGGGATCGGGCTGACCCGACTGGTCGAACAATGGAATATACTCGTTCAAGACCAAGTCGCCGTCTGCCACCAAGATCATAGCGGTATTCTCTGATTGGCTGCGAAAACTTTGCCCCACAGACTTCCAGGCATCCAGCTGCGCAAGAGAAGCGCGATTCTTAAAAAGAGAAGGGAACGATCCCTCGAGCAATACAGCGGCCGGAATACCGGCGCGATTGAACTTTTCATTATCGGGAACAATACTGTTCTCGTTTAGCGAAACAAGCGCAGGCGTACTAATAGTGCGCGCTCTCTCGCTGCTGATCAGTACAGGGTATTTTTTGATACCGGGAACCGCGATCGTATCAATGGAGTGTACAAAACGAGTACCAATGTAGCCAGGGGTATGCAACTTACTTTCAGCGGCCGACAGCAAGGGGAAGTAATTCCAGGGTAAGAATTCGTTTTGCGGCCGATCAGGTGTGCCCCCCACCTGCATGTAGGTGAATTCACAACGCAAGTCCATCAACAGATCGGTATTGATCCGGGCTCCATAGCGAAAGAATAGATCTTCGAGTTGAAGCCCCCTTTCAAAAGCAACCATATCAGGCCTGCGGGCAAAACTGTCCATTTCGGCGTAGAGATTATCAATAAAGCAAAGCAGCTTACCCCCACGCATCACAAATTGATCGATCTTGAACTTATCTTGTTCCGAAAAGGCAAGCGCAGGCTTGACCAATAAGAGCAGATCCACCTCGTTGGGGACCAAGGGCTGACGCGTCAGGTCTAAGGACCTTAACTCATAATTATCCTCCAAGGCCACCCGCAACTGATACGTGCGCTCATCGACTGGTTCGCCGTGTCCGGTTTCATAGGCAATCCCCGGTTTATCGGTATGGATCAACTTTTCGATAGCACTTACAAACTGGTATTCGAGCAAGGCCTCAGCTGTATTCAACTCCGTTTGGGTAATGGACCGACTCGCGCCGGGAAACAACGTAACCAGTTGCGAACGTCCCTGGTATGTAACCAGCGCCACCGGAAAAATGATATTGCTCGATTGGCCTTCTTCTTTTTGTACGGTCAAATTGATATTGAGTGCCCCCAGACGCATCAATGAATCTGACCAGGGCTTTCCATCGGGAGCGAGTGCAGCGGGCGACAGGAACTGATATTGAACATGGGCCGGATCGAGTTGCTTGAACAAGCTTAACAATTGGTCGGTAGAGGCCTGAAGCTTTCTGAAACCAGAGGGAAAGCTTCCTTTCAAAAAAACAGTAACCTCCAGGGGGGCTTCGAGTTGATCCAGTAACTGCGAGGTAGCTTTGCTAACCGTATATCGTTTTTCTTTGGTCAGATCGAAACGAAAAGGAATAAAACTGGCAAGCGCATTCGTGAGTACGAAAACTAGTATAGCAATCGGTACACCGTACCACTTCGAATAAAATAAGTATAGAGATCTTTTCATCTTAACGCTGTAAAAGATTACGAATGGTCAAGAAAAAGAATAATAGACCCATACTGATAAAATAGATCAGATCGCGACTATCGACCAACCCCCGACTGATACTTTGGTAATGTTGATCGATCCCAAGCCACTCGATCCAATAATCGGCCCCGGCCGAAAAAACAGGCAAACGGCTAATGGCAGTAAAACCATAATAGAGCAACACGGAAACAACCAGGGCTAGCAGAAAGGCCACTACTGTATTGGCCGTAAGACTGCTACAGAATACACCGATCATGGTAAAAACAGCGGCCAGTAAGAACAAACCCAAATAAGAACCCACTACGGCTCCTTTGTCAAGACCTTCGCCCGTGGCCAGCGATTCAATAGCGACGCCATAGATAAAGGTAGGCAGCAAGGCGATCAAGACCACCAGCAAAGCGCCAAGGTATTTTCCTAAAACAAGGCTTGCTTTTGAAAGAGGTTGTGTGGCCAAGAGTTCGTAGGTGCCGGTCCGAAACTCTTCGGCGAAACTGCGCATGGTAATGGCGGGTATCAACAATAAGAGTAACCAAGGTGCCAATACAAAAAAACGATCTAGCGTGGCGTATCCGAAATCAAGGATATTGTCTTCGAATACGAAGAGCACCAGTCCGGAAGCCGCTAAGAAAACAGCCACCACCAGGTAGCCGGTCAGACTACCGAAGAATTGCCTCAACTCTTTTTTACAAAGTGGCCACATGTTGCTAAAGTACTAAGTTAAGCGCAACAAAAAAGGCTGCTCCCGAACAGAAGCAGCCTTTTAAGAAGAGATTATGTTTTAAACGGCAAAACTTTCACCACATCCACAGGTACGACTGGCATTGGGATTACTAAAGAAGAACCCTTTACCATTGAGACCGTCGGAAAAATCGAGGGTGGTATTGACCAGGTATAAAAAACTCTTGAGGTCTGTTACCACCTTGATCCCATTATCCTCGAAAACCTGATCCATCGCCTTTTGCTCGTTATCGAAATCAAGTTTATAGCTAAGTCCTGAGCAACCCCCACCCACCACACTCACGCGCAAAAAATAGGAATCGTCTCCAGCTACACCGGCATCACCGAGTAATTGTAATACTTTCTCACGGGCCTTGTCACTTACATAAATGACATTGGCCATTTGAGCAGGAGCCGACAAAGTAGTAGTCTCAGCAGACATAGAAATTAATGCACTCCTTTTTCTTCGAATTGCAACTCTTCGAGTCCGTTCTTCTTGCGATAATCATTAATGGCCGCTTTAACGGCATCTTCGGCTAAGACCGAACAGTGGATCTTTACCGGAGGCAGGTTGAGTTCCTCCACGATGGTCATATTATCGATCTTGACCGCCTCATCGACTGTTTTTCCTTTGAGCCACTCTGTGGCCAACGAAGAAGAGGCAATGGCAGAGCCGCATCCAAAGGTCTTGAACTTGGCATCTTTAATAACACCGGTCGTATCATCTACTTCAATTTGTAAACGCATTACGTCGCCGCACTCGGGCGCACCGACCAATCCGGTACCGACATTATTCTTGCTCTTATCGAGGGTGCCTACATTTTTGGGATGCTGATAATGGTCGATTACTTTTTCTGAATATGCCATAACTGAATTATTATAATAGTATAAAGTTAAAAAAAATCAATGATGTGCCCACTCGATGGTGTTCAGGTCAATGCCTTCCTTGAACATCTCCCACAGGGGGCTCATGTCTCGAAGCTTATTGACCGTATTGGTTACTTGTTCAATGGTATAATCGATCTGCTCATCGGTCGTGTAGCGACCCAACCCAAATCGAAGTGAGCTGTGGGCCAGATCATCACCCAGACCCAGGGCCTTTAATACATAAGAAGGTTCCAACGAGGCCGAGGTACAAGCCGAGCCAGAGGATAAGGCAATATTTTTATTGAAGCCCATCATCAACCCCTCTCCCTCTACATATTTGAAAGAGATATTCGAAACATGCGGTAAGCGATGCTCTTTGTCTCCATTCAGATATGATTCTTCGACTTTCAAGAGCGACTGCTCTAACTTATCGCGCATCTTGATAATACGGGCCGTATCGGCTTCCATCTCGTTCATACAGATCTCGCAGGCCTTTCCAAACCCAACGATACCCGGCACGTTAAGAGTGCCGCTGCGCATACCTCTTTCGTGACCGCCCCCATCGATTTGTGCCGTTACTTTTACGCGGGGATTCTTGCGGCGCACATAAAGCGCACCCACACCTTTTGGACCATACATTTTATGCGCTGTAAAGGCCATCAGGTCAATACCATCTTTGTTTACATCGACCGGGATCTTACCGACGGCCTGTACCCCGTCGGAAAAAACCAGCACCCCATGCTTGCGGGCAATGGCACTGATCTCGCGCATGGGCATAATGGTACCAATTTCGTTATTGGCATACATTATGGCGATCAGGATCGTAGTGGGTTTAATAGCCGCTTCCAATTCGGCCAGGTCAATAAGCCCATTGGGTTTTACATTGAGATAAGTGACCTCGGCACCTTCTTTTTCAAGATGACGGCAGGTATCCAATACGGCTTTATGTTCGATGTTGCAGGTAATGATATGATTACCCTTGCTGGCGTACATTTCAAAGACTCCCTTGATACCCAGGTTATCTCCTTCGGTGGCACCAGAGGTAAAAATGATCTCCTTTGGGTCGGCACCGATCAATTTGGCCACCTGCTCGCGGGCATAATCGACGGCTTCCTCGGCTTGCCAGCCAAAGGAGTGATTACGGCTGGCGGCATTGCCAAAACTATTGGTAAAATAGGGTATCATGGCCTCCACTACACGAGGGTCACAGGGGGTAGTAGCGTTATGGTCTAAATAAATGGGAAATTGCAACATAATGAGCTTCTTATTTTATCTGTATAAAACGCGAAATTATCGCAAAAGGTTCTATCTGAATGCGCTAATTTCATGGTAATACGATTGTTTCACTATTATTAACAAATAATGAAAAAGATTGAACATATTGGCATTGCTGTTTCGTCGCTGAGCGAGGCCATCCCCCTTTACGAAAAACTGCTGAACACGCCTTGTTATAAGACCGAAAGCGTTGAGAACGAGAAGGTAAACACCGCCTTTTTTTTAACAGGCCAAAGCAAGGTCGAATTACTGGAAAGTACCGACCCCGAGGGAGTGATCGCCAAATTTATTGCCAACAAAGGCCAAGGGCTTCATCATATTGCCTTTGAAGTAGATGATATCTATGCAGAAATGCGAAGACTAGAGCAAGAGGGCTTTACCTTATTGCAGCAAGAACCTAAAAAAGGCGCGGACAATAAGCTGATCTGTTTTTTACATCCTCGCTCTACGCAGGGGGTATTGATTGAGATCTGTCAAGAGATCCGCTAAACCGACGCTCCTTAGAGCGGCTCATTAAGCTTGTCCCCTAATTTTTCTACCGCTGCTTGGGCGGCCAATTGCGAAGCATCTTTTTTATTAAAGGCTTTTCCTGTCGCCAGCTGCTCCCCATTAAGCAAGGCGGCCACAGTAAATAATCGTCTTCCATTTTCTATTTTCTCTTCTATGGCCTCAAACTCTAACACAGACCCATTTCGATTGGCCCAGCCGTACAATTTATTTTTATGATTGATCTCGAGCGTTTCCAGGTCATCTACGAACATGTGGGGTACGATGATCTTTTTCATGACCCATTTCTCGGTATACCGATAGCCCGTATCCAGATAGACCGCCCCAATGAGGGCCTCCAGTGTATTGCCAAAAATATGGCTGATCCGAAGCGATGAATCGGTTCGATTGTACTGCGTAATCTTCTTGAGTCCCATGCGAAGGGCGATCTCGTTGAGCTGTTGACGGTTGACCATTTTACTGCGCATCTCGGTCAAATACCCCTCGCCCCGATAGGGGTATCGTTTAAACAGATAGTCAGCCACCAGGGCGCTGAGGATGGCATCACCCAAATACTCGAGTCGCTCGTTATTGGCATCTGCCGATTCACTAACGGAACGATGGGTAAGCGCAGTACGGTACAGGGCTAAAGAACCAGGACGATAGCCCAATACGGAATAGAGTTCGGCAGCGAAATCGGATGGCGAAAAACCCAACAGCCGTTTCAAAAATGGCAAGAGCACGTTAGGCGTTGTATTTGCGTACGATCACACAGGCATTATGCCCCCCAAAACCAAAGGTATTGCTCAGGGCAGCCCTTACTAGGCGAGGCTGCGCCTTGTTAAAAGTAAAGTTGAGGCGCGGATCGATCTCGGGATCGTCAGTAAAATGATTGATGGTAGGCGGTACCACATCGTGCATTACCGCTTTAATGCTGGCTATGGCCTCAATAACCCCGGCGGCTCCCAGGCAATGTCCGGTCATTGATTTGGTAGCACTGATGTTCAGTTGATAGGCATGTTCTCCAAAAACAGCAGTGATCGCCTTTACCTCGGCTCCGTCTCCTATAGGAGTAGAGGTTCCATGCGTATTGATATAATCGATTTCATCGGGACGCATTCCGGCATCGTCCAGAGCGGCCAGCATTACGTTACGCGCACCAAGTCCTTCGGGATGCGGCGCTGTAATGTGATAGGCATCGGCGGTAGCCCCACAACCGGCTACTTCGCAATAGATAGTAGCCCCACGGGCTATGGCATGATCGAGGTCTTCCAACACCAACATTCCGGTAGCTTCTCCCATAACGAACCCGTCACGGTCCTTATCGTACGGACGACTGGCGGTCTTTGGGTCATCATTGCGCTCACTCATGGCCTTCATGGCATTGAAGCCCCCTACCCCGGCCTCACTGATTACGGCTTCGCTGCCGCCGGTCAAAATAATATCGGCCTTACCCAAGCGAATCAAGTTAAAGGCATCCATAATGGCATTGGTACTGCTGGCGCAAGCACTCACCACGGCAAAATTGGGACCCCGCAGGTTATGCCGCATGCTAATCTGCCCGGCAGCGATATCCAAGATCATCTTGGGAATAAAGAAAGGATTGAATCGGGGCGTGCCGTCTCCTTTTGCAAAATCGGTCACCTCGTGCTGAAAAGTTGTAAGTCCACCAATTCCACTGGCAAACACCACCCCCACACGATCGGGGTTAATATTCTCTTTGTTCAATCCCGCCTGTTGCATAGCCAGATCACTCACTGCCAAGGCCAGCTGGGTAAAGCGGTCTAGCTTGCGCGCTTCTTTGCGATCCATAAATTGTGTTGGATCGAATCCCTTGATCTCGCAGGCAAATTTGGTACGAAACCGAGAAGCATCGAACTGGGTAATCAGGTCAGCGCCGGATACTCCGGCCAATAAATTATCCCAGTATTCATTCAAGGTGTTACCAATTGGGGTAATGGCCCCCATGCCGGTAACCACAACGCGCTTTAATTGCATACAGGGAAGATAGAATTTGTTTTTTAAAAAAACCGCCTTCCAAAGATCTGGTTAAAGATGCAGGAAGGCGGTATGAATGTTTTTCCGATCAGGGAAAGATATACTGCGGACGGGGCAGGCTTACTTGGCGTGCTCTTCCAAATAAGTGATGGCCTGACCCACCGTGGTGATGGTCTCAGCTTGTTCGTCGGGGATGGAAATGTTGAACTCCTTTTCGAATTCCATGATTAACTCAACAGTGTCGAGAGAGTCGGCACCCAAATCGTTGGTAAAGGATGCTTCGTTGTTTACCTCGGCTTCTTCTACGCCCAGCTTGTCAACGATGATCTTCTTAACTCTTGATGCAATGTCTGACATGATTTTTGATTTTGGTTTCAGGGAGCAAAAATATAGTATTTAGTTAATTCGACACAAGAAAGAAACTATTTTCAAAACTACCCCTAATAGGCTGATACTAAGGGGGCTACTGACCCCTCTCGGAGAAATCGAAAAAACCGCTTGTAAAGATCATTGGTCGGCATCGAAATTTTGACTATTTTCCAAGACAATGGCGCTTAAGATAATTGAACATGGCAGCAGCGAATACCAACAAATGGTAGCCCTGCGCGATTCCATCCTCAGAAAACCCCTCGGGCTTCGGTTCGACCAGGCCGAGTTGGACCAAGAGGCCCGTCATATTCTGATCGGAGCCTTCGAAGAGGATGATATGCTGGGCTGTTGTATGCTAGTAGAAGAAAATCCACAAACCGTTCGGCTGCGCCAAATGGCGGTCTATAACGAAAAACAGGGTAAGGGCATTGGCCGGGCGCTAATGAATTTTGCCGAGACACTGGCCCGTGACCGCGGCTATAAATTACTGACCATGCATGCCCGAAAAGATGCCCAGGGATTCTATGAAAAAATGGGATACAGTACCTCCGGTGACGAGTTCAAAGAGATCACCCTTCCGCACCTGATCATGCAAAAAAAACTCTGATCATTTTTTGGGGGTCCTTAACTCTTTCTCTCCTACGCTCCACGTTCCCAATAATTCTCCTTTCGTACCCAGGTACTCCACCTTTAGCACCCGAGCCCCGCGCGGCCCGCTAATGGATATCTTACCGTAGTTGTGCTTTTGATCTACCCCCAGTACCCGGTAGGGATTGTTTTTTTCCGGGCCCCCAAATACATGGGTAGCCGAGGTGAGTGGAGATACGGTAATGTCATAGAGAGGATAGGTGCCGGGGCGATCCACTTTGATGATCTCGCTGTGATGGCGATCTCCGGTCAGGAACACCACACCATTTACGGAATAGGCTTGTAAGAAATTCATCAGTTCGTAGTACTCGGCCGGAAAATCGAGCCAGCGATCAAAAGGCGAAACGGGATTGAGCACCTGACTACCGACCCCAATGATCTTAAAGGGGGCATTGCTGCTTAGCAGAGCCGTCTTTAGCCAGTCGAGTTGCTCCCTTCCGATCATCGTTTTATTGGGATTGGGCTTACCATTGATCGAATCACGCTCGTTGTCGGCGCTGCGCCACCAACGATCATCCAACAAGAAAAGATCGGCATCCCCATAACTGTATTGTGTATAGATGCCCTGACCATTCATTCCCGAAGAAGGGTTACAGAAATAGCTATTGAACACCTTGCGACTGGTCTCTTTCAAATGATAAGAAGAACCCATATTGTTGGGTCCATAATCATGGTCGTCCCAAATGGCAATATGAGACATGGCTTTTAGCAACGGTTGCAGCGTGGGGGTGGACCGATCGTGGCTGGCCCGATTCCAAAGACCCCACTCACTGTAGTAGTCTACTTCTCGGGTATACCAGGCATCACCCAGCCAAAACATAAAAGAAGCCTGTTCGCGGGCCATTGCTAAAAAGATCGAGTCGTTACTACCATAAGGCGTGCCCGGACGATCATAGGCAGGGTCGTTGATGTAGGAGCAAGAGCCGGCCAAAAAACTAAAGTCGGGAGCAGGCGAGCGCCATTGCCAAAGGGGCTTGGTAGTAAATGTTCCCTCCTGATCGCTGGGCTTTCCATTGACCCAAAGCTGATATTGATACGTGGTATTAGGCTCGAGCCCCCCTACTGCAAATTGAATAGGATTAAAAGGCCTTTGTAACTCCCCCTGATAGGTAACCTCTGTATAGTTCTTCTCTCCTTTTTTGGTAACACGTATAGAGGCGGATCTTACCGAAGGCGATAATTCGACCCAAATTTTTGCATCACGCAATTCGACCGGACCCAGCATAGGGCCAGAGACGATCAAAGATTGGGCAGATAATAAAAAAGAAAGAGAGAATGAGACTAGGAGTAAGGTGACTCTACGCATCTGAACTATTTTTCACAAAGTTATTCGTGAAAAATCAGCGAGCTAAAAGTTTTTTTACTCGATTATTTACTCATCATCTGCTTGGCCTCGATACTAAGGGTAGCATGGGGAACAGCCCGTAAGCGAGCTTTGTCGATCAGCTTACCGGTAACACGGCAGATACCATAGGTCTTGTTCTCTATGCGCATCATGGCTTTCTCCAAATGATCGATAAAGGTGATTTGACGGCTGGCCATCTGAGAAAGTTGTTCTCTTTCCATGCTGACGCTTCCATCTTCCATGGTCATATAGCGAGCATCGTCCATATCGCCTCCTTCGTCTTTGCGGGTGATCAATCCTTGCAAATAGGTCAACTCTTTTTTGGCAGCGTCCAATTTGCGCATGATGATCTCTCTGAACTCAACCAGATCAGCATCGGAATAGCGTTGGGTAGGCCCGTTTGCGATTTGCTGCAGACGAGTATCCAATACAGATTTTGTAAACTCGGGTTCGTATTTAACAGAGCTCTTGGTAGTTGTCTTGGGAATAACCAACTTGGTAGGACGTGCCGGCTCTTTTTTTGTAACGGGTTTAACCTGTGGTTTGATGGAAACCAGCGAACTTGGATCAACTCCCCCTTTTTTACCCGGAAGGGCAGCAGCGGGCTTTACGGCCGGTAAGGTAGCTTTAGGAGCGGGCTTTGCTACAGCAGTTGTAGCCGCTTTTTGAGTGGGAGCAGCCGCCTTCGAAACGGGTTTTGAAGCCGTATTGGCAGAGGGCTTAGCAACAGACTTGGCTGAAGAAACCACAGAACCTTTGGTTGGCTTTTGCGCAGGTTTTTGGGCAGGTTTTTGGGCCGAGCCCT
>Ga0194133_10001055_pt1 | contig 52152 bp, 50 predicted proteins | sample TA2KigOf40mmetaG_FD_155448 | JGI IMG/M metagenome (GOLD analysis project Ga0194133, IMG submission 155448) | Freshwater microbial communities from Lake Tanganyika, Tanzania - TA2015055 Kigoma Offshore 40m | ecosystem: Environmental > Aquatic > Freshwater > Lake | place: Tanzania: Lake...
CGAAAACAAAAAAATCGTATTTAGAACAAGGGATGCAAATTCCTCAATAAATATTTTGAAATTAACGAAATGTTGGATAGAGAAACAAACAAGACCAACAGAATTTCAAAATCATATTTCGTCTTTCACTTCTTCCTCCCTAAAGGGTAAAGAGAAGAAGAAAAAGTAAGACCATCAAAATTGATTTTACATTTTTTGTATTTTTTAACGCAAAAGTCGGCGTTTTAAATGTCCAAAGGTGTAAAACACGTTCTGGAATTTGGAAACATAGAAAAAAGTGTCTTGATCCTAAAGATGAAGTAATAACGAATTTACTTAGTAAAAATAATGAACTCCAATCACATATAATTAAATTAACAAATTATATCATTAATTTAGACCAAAAGGTAGAATTCTCGTAAAAGGACAATTTCCTATTTTGGAAACATATTTTACGAGGGATGGGTTCTCGTAAAAGGACAATTTCCTATTTTGGAAACATATTTTACGAGGGGGACATATCCTAGCAAAATTGAATGATTTAAAAATAAAAAAATTTAAATCATTTATAGTAACAAAAATATTCATCAATTTTTGTCGATGTTTTTCAGTGTTAGAAAATTTTCTAAAAGTATTTTCAGAATTCAATTTTGGACATTTTTAAAAATGTCCATTTTTGAAAACCTAAATGTTTTTTTGAAAAAAATGCGTTTGTGACTGACATCGTCACAATTATTTTTTTTGTGAGTAAATTTGTGACGATAATTTTTTTGCGTTAAAAGTTTCGGAACTTTTTTCTTTAGCCATATTAAGGAAGAAATGGCTAATTTAAAAAGTTCCGAAAGTTCCGAGTTTTTTGATTCAAATATCGAACCTAGTATGATTTGTAAATTATCAAATGATAATAGTATTTTAGACGATAATGAAAAATGGCTAACTGAGGCTAATTTAAAAGTGCCGAAAAGTTCCGTGTTTTCTTGTGAAATTTGTGGTTACAGTACCGTCAGACATAGTCAATATATAAGACATCTCTCAACCGATAAACATAAGCTCAGTCAGGGATGGCTAACAGTGGCTAATGAAAAAGTTCAAGACGAAGTATCGTTTGAATGTACAATATGTGGTAAACAATATAAACACAGCTCAAGTTTAAGTAAACATAAGAAGAAATGCGTTAAAAAAGAAGACGATAGTGACAGCGAAATTAAATTAGAAGAATTGACAAATGTTAACTACAATTATAAGTATAATGATGATAAATCAGATATACAAGATTTATTAAATATGAACGGAAAAGACCTGATAATGACATTGTTAAATGAAAACAAAGATTTTAAAAATATGATTATTGAACAATCAAAAACAATGATGGAACAAAATAAAATAATACAAGATTTAGCGTGTAGAGTTGGTAACAATAATAATAATATTAATTCACATAATAATAACACATTTAATTTACAAGTATTTTTAAATGAAACGTGTAAAGATGCAATAAATTTATCTGATTTTGTTGAAAATATTAAGTTATCCATTAAAGACCTAGAAACAACTGGTAGAGTTGGATATGTTGAAGGAATATCTAATATAATAATAAATAATTTAAACGATATGTCAGAACATACTAGACCAATACATTGCGCTGACCTTAAACGGCAAGTTTTGTACGTTAAAAATGAAGATCAATGGATTAAAGAAACTGAAGATAATCCTATTTTAGCAAAAGCAATTAAAATGATTGCAAATGAAAACAGCAAGAATATTTCGGTTTGGAGAGATATGAATCCAGGATGCACTGATGCCGATTCAAAGAAAAATACAACTTATTTAAACATTGTTAGTAATTCAATGCCTGGTATTACGAAAGAAGAGTGTAGTAAAAATATCGGTAAAATTATATCTCGTGTTGCTAAAGAAGTTACCATCAATAAAAAGTCTCAGGGGGGTCCCTGAGAAAAAAATTGAATTTTATTTAAAACAATATAAAAATAACATAATAATATTATATACACAATGAGCGCTACAAACGACAATACCGAATTATATTTTGACGTCCAACAAAAGACTGATAAACAACATATATTGGATAATCCTGATACCTATATTGGTTCTGTTGAAACAGTCGATTCTGATATGTGGATTATGAATGAAACTGGAGATAAAATTATTGAGAAAAATATTTCTTATATTCCCGGATTATTCAAATTATTTGATGAAGGTATAGTTAATTGTAGGGATCACGTTGTCAGAATGCAAACCAAAATTGATACAAATGTGTCCAATTCCGTACCCGTATCTTATATTGATATTGGTATTTCTGAAGATGGAACAATTACGATGATTAATGATGGAAATGGCATTGATGTTGTAGAGCATCCTGAATATAAAACTTGGGTACCTGAATTAATATTTGGCCATCTTAGAACTTCAACAAATTATAACAAAGATGAGAAAAAGATTGTTGGTGGTAAGAATGGATTTGGTTTCAAATTAGTATTAATTTGGTCTACATATGGTTATATTGAAACTGTAGATCATATTAGGGGTCTAAAATATTGTCAAGAATTCAAGAATAATTTAGACGAAATTTGCAAACCAAAAATAACAAAGGCAGCTAAAGCTAAACCATATACTAAAATTGTATTTAAACCAGATTATACGCGTTTAAAAATTGCCGGATTATCTAGCGATATTATTGCTTTATTAAAGAAACGTGTATATGATATTAGTGCTGTGACAGACAAGACAATTAAAGTGAAGTATAATTCTGCTATCATTCCTACCAAAAATTTCGAACAATATATTAGTTTATATATTGGTGACAAATCGGATTCTCCAAGAGTTTATGAAGAAAATGGTATAAGATGGGAATATGCAGTTGCTTTAAGTCCATTAAAAGAATTTACACAAGTTTCATTTGTTAATGGTATTTATACTTCTAAAGGTGGTAAGCACGTTGAATATATATTAAATCAAATTATTAAGAAATTGACTGAATATATTGAACTTAAGAAGAAGGTAAAAGTAAATCCCAGTTCAATTAAAGAACAATTAATTTTGTTTCTACGTTGTGATATTGAAAATCCAGCATTTGATAGTCAAACAAAAGATTATATGAATACTCCTTCTTCTAAATTTGGTTCTAAATGTGAAGTCAGTGACAAATTTATCGAAAAAGTCGCTAAATTAGGTGTAATGAATTCTGCGTTAGAATTAACCGAAATTAAGGAAAATAAGGCAGCTAAAAAAACGGATGGGTCAAAGTCACGTTCAGTTAAAGGAATACCAAAATTAGATGACGCCAATTGGGCTGGAACAGAAAAATCAAAAGAATGTATGATTATATTTTGTGAGGGAGATTCAGCCAAAACTGGTGTCATTTCTGGTTTATCTTCTGAAGATAGAAATACAATTGGGGTGTATCCTTTAAAGGGTAAAGTAATGAATGTAAGAGGAGAAACGGTGAAGAAGATATCAGAAAATAAGGAAATTGCGGAAATTAAGAAGATTCTTGGTTTAGAAACGGGAAAACAATATAATAGTATTACTGATGTTCATAAAAATTTAAGATATAGTAAAGTAGTATTTATGACTGATCAGGATTTAGATGGTTCACATATTAAAGGATTATGTATTAATTTATTTCAAAATGAATGGGCTTCTTTAACTAAAATACCCGGATTTATTGGATTTATGAATACTCCTATTTTAAAGGCAAAAAAGGGAAATCAAGAATTAAAGTTTTATAATGAAGGTGAATATGATCATTGGAAAAGCGAAAATGAATCAAAAGGATGGAATATTAAATATTACAAAGGTTTAGGTACTTCTACTAAAACTGAATTCAAAGAATATTTCCAAGAAAAGAAATTTGTTGGATTTCAACATACTGGCGAAACCAGTGATAATGCAATTGATTTAGTATTTAATAAAAAACGCGCTGATGATAGAAAACAATGGTTAGAAACAGTATATGATAGAAATAGTTATGCAGATACGAGTAAGCAAATGATTCCTTATGAAGAATTTATTAATAAGGAATTTATTCATTTCTCTAAATATGATTGTGACCGTAGTATTCCAAATTTAATGGATGGTCTTAAAACCAGTTTACGTAAGATATTATATACTACATTTAAGCGTAATTTAACGAAGGAAATAAAGGTAGCACAATTATCAGCATCTGTATCTGAAACATCATGTTATCATCACGGTGAAGAAAGTTTAAATAAAGCTATTGTTGGTTTAGGTCAAAATTTTGTTGGATCAAATAATATTAATTTGTTATTTCCTTCTGGTCAATTTGGTTCAAGAATTAAGGGAGGTCAAGATGCAGCAAGTCCAAGATATATATTTACTCGTTTAGAAAAGATTACTAGATGTATCTTTCCGGAACAAGATGATAATATATTAAAATATTTAAATGATGATGGAACTCCAGTTGAACCACAGTTTTATGTACCAATAATTCCAATGGCATTAGTTAATGGTGCTAAAGGTATTGGAACTGGATTTAGTACTGAAATAATGTGTTATAATCCTAGAGATATTATTGCATATTTATTAAATAAATTACAAAATCAGGAAGAACAAAATTCAGCAATTGAATTTATACCGTATTATGAGGGATTTAATGGTGTAATTGAAAAAATTAATGAATCCAAATATTTATTTAAGGGTTCTTATGAAAAGGTAAGTACTGATGTAATTAAAGTGACGGAATTGCCTGTTGGTTATTGGACGGAAGATTTTAAAGAATTATTAAATGATTTGCAAAATGATAAGGATAAAGACGGAAACAAAATGACACCAATAATTAAAGAAGTATTTGAAAATTATACGGACAGTACAGTTGAATTTGTGATAACATTTGCGAAGGGAAAAGTAGATGAATTAATCGCTACAAAGGGAGATCATGGATGTAATGGTTTAGAGAAGTTATTAAAATTATATAATACGTCATCAACAACAAATATGAATTTATTTAATTCTGAAGACAAATTAAAGAAATACGACACTGTATCAGAAATAATAGATGATTATTTTGATATTAGATTAGAATATTATGAAGATAGAAAAGAAGCATTAGTTGATGCGTTAGAAAGGGAATTATTAATATTATCAAATAAGGCAAAATATATTAAAGAAATATTAAATGACACTATTGATTTAAGAAAGAAAAAGAAGAGTGAAATAATTGATATGTTATCTGAAAAGGATTATGATGTAATTGATGATGATGAAGAGTATAAATATTTGGTGAGAATGCCAATGGATTCAGTATCAGAAGAAAATGTGGCGAAAATACTGAAGGAACATGGAGATAAACAAACTGAATTAGATGTAATTAAAAATACAACTATACAGCAAATGTGGATAAAAGATTTAAATAAATTACAAGAAGTATATAATGAATATGTTGAGGAACGTAGAATAGCAACAAATGGAACATCGAATAATAGTAATAGTAAATTAAATGGAAAAAAAGTTATTAAGAAAAGTGTTAAAAAGATACAATTAGAAGTTGAAGAAAATGAAGAAGAAATAATTATTCCTAAAAAGAAAATTGTAAAAAAGAACAATAAATAAAAATAAATTTTTAAATAAATAATATTATATAGTTGTAATGGATTTATTAAGATATGAACAAAAATTTTTTTCTCAAAATGGCGAAGATGGTATAATTTTAATATTAATTAAATTACTTTATGGAATTAATTTTAATGATAAGTTAGATATAACTAAATCAATAAATAAATTTTATGTTGAATTTGGGGTTGAAAATGGAAAAGAATGTAATACTAGATTATTAAGAGAAAAGTTAGGATGGAAAGGACTACAATTAGATGGTTCAAATGAAAATTTAAAAATAAATTTAAGAAAACATTTTATTACAAAAGAAAATATAGTAAATATATTTAAGACATATAATGTCCCAACCAACATAAATTTATTATCTGTTGATATAGATTATAATGATTTTTATGTTTTAAATGAAATTTTAAATAGTTATACGGTTGATATTATTATTTGTGAGTATAATTCAGCTCATTTACCTAGTGAAGATAAAGTTGTTATATATGATTCTTCTAAATGGTGGGATGGAACAAATTATTTTGGTGCATCATTACTTGCACTTAATAATTTATGTGAAAAATATGGTTATACATTAGTTTATTGTGATAAAAAAGGAGTAAATTGTTTTTTTGTTAAAACTATATTGCTTGAACAAAATAATATTAATATTAAAAATATGGGCAATGTTGATTTATTATATATGCTTCCAAAATATGGAAATGGTCCAAATGGAGGTCATAAACAAGATCCTAAAAATAGGAAATTTGTTAAATCAAATGATATAATTAATTATAACCCAAAATAAACTTTATATTTTTATTAAAATTAACATACCTAATAAAATTTGAACCAAAGATATTTCATCTAGTAATTTATATGTTTTATTTAATTGTTCATTAGTAGAATTTAAATTTTTATTAATTTTATACGTATTATCATTTATATCTTGAGAAATACATTTAAGATATTTGTTAGTTTCCATTTGATAACTTAATAATGTATTTAATTCTTTTTTATAACAATCATTGCAAATATTATTTGATGTAATAATTTCTTTAGTTGCCGGTAAATCATCTGTAGCTGATCTATAAAATCGAATAATATTTTTATTTAGTTGTAGTTTTGTATTAATTTTTCTAGTTCTAGATAACATTATAATTATAATTATTATATTATATTTAAATTAATTATTATATTATATTTACACCCTTGAAGATTTAAAACCGCACCCTTAAATTATTTTAGAAAAATAACTTAAAGACACTACACATATTAATATGTCCTTGGGTGTATTCTCATTTGGACATTTCAGGGATTTACCAGTATCATTCTGGAAGAAGAAATCGGTTTAATCAACCCTTACAGTTAGTAAGCCTACCCAAAATTTACATGGAATTGATTATGTCCAACCTTCAAGATGCTATTTTAAATCTTCAAGGGTGTAAATTAATTATTAAGTTGTTTTAATTGTTCAATTTGTTGATTAATATAGGCAAGAGTTTTTGGCGCATTAATATGTAATTTAGATAATCCAGTTCCAAAACCATCTTCCGGTAAAACAATTCCTTTATAATTTTGTGATTTTTTAATAATATTATTAATAGCCCTGTCAATTTTAATAATATTTTGTTCGTATTCAGTGTCATAATAAAATGAATTGGATTTATTATTTGGATATTTTTTAGTAGGTATTCCAATAGTATTGGGTTCATCTCTAATAATAGCTTGTCCACCTTTACCTAATTTAATATCATTATCTCCGAAAACAAATAAATAATCTGACATTTTTTTGACATCATTAATAGTCCAATAACCTTTAAATATTTTAATCTCCATTATATTATTATTATTATGTCTTTAAGTTGTTTTATCATTATATTATGTAAGCCCTTTCGTTTCCTGAATTTTTATGTTCATTTATTTTACCTTTAATAAAATTTTGTACGTCAGTAATTGTTTTTGAACCACCTCTAAATTTCTTTTTGTTAGTTCTATTTTTTATTGTTTTATTTGCCATAATATATATATATATATATATCAATATAAAAATTAAAACCAAGTTGGCATTCTATAATTATTTTTGTCTTTTTGTACTTCCATTACAGGTAAAGCCATTGGTCTATATAATGTGCTGGCATCTTGTAAATATTTCATATAACCTTGTGCTTCAGAATATACGTGAAATATGCAATAATCTAATACCATTTTATTTAATTGTTCAATTTGTTCTGTTATATTAGTTGGTTGATTAACAGAATTAGATAAAAATATACTACGCATAATAACCTTTAATGCATCACAATCTTGTTCTCCAACAGTATATTGTCCATTTGATTTTTGATATACTCCAGCACGAATGCCATTTTGGAGTAATTTAATATTTTCTGTAGAAAAATATGCTTTAGATAGAGGAGTTTCATCCCATTGTCCTAAAGTAGGTTCTCTAAGTGTGGTACATTGATTAGCTGGAATTTTATCATACATAGAAAATATTTTAGATGAATGTGGTGGCTGAAGTCTATTTGCAATATCAACTCTACCGTTGGAAGTTTTTTGACTAGAACTATTCATATTATAATATCTTCATAAAAAAATTATATAATTAATTTATATAGAAAATGAATTTCCAAAAAAGTATTTTATCTCTTGCAATTGTAATACTTATATTATTATTAACATTTATTGGCATTTCATTACATAATAGTGGTTCTGATGCAACTTGGCCTCCAATTATTGGCGATTGTCCCGACTATTGGGTAGATTTATCTGGAAATGGTGGTGCGTGTTTTAATTCGCATAGTTTAGGAAAATGTAATTTACCTGGAAATAAAAATGAAAAAAATGTTAAAAACTTTGATACGGATCCTTATAATACAGCAAATGGATTATGTGCTAAATATAAATGGGCACAAACTTGTGGAGTAACGTGGGACGGAATAACATCAGGTGTAAAAAATCCATGTGACACGACAACTACTACAAGTTAATAACAAAACAAGTTAGAATATTAACTAAATATAAATAAAATATATTAAAAATTTATTAATATATTTTAGTAATGGAACTAACAATAAAAGAAAAAAAACCTATTGAAGAAAAAGAATTATTACGGAGAGTGGCGTTATTACCGGAAGATATTGTTAATATTATTTATGAATATTTAAGGGAAAAGGTAAAAATATTTTTAACAAAAAATATGTATATTTATAATCATTATTTAATTCGTAGTTATATTAAAAAATCAAATATTGAAGAATATTTTAGAACAACCATAAGACAAGATAATGATTTCGTTTTTAAAATACTTTTATACGAAAATCACAGAAATTGGATTAATATTAAACAATATTATTACAAGGCTCAGGTATTTGCAAGTTATTTATATTTTATTAAAGCATATTGTTACGATAATTATGCGGAAAAATGTATAAAAGTAATTAATAATTTTTTTATAGAACAAGGTTTACAGAAAAACAAACATAAAAAGAAGACAATACAATATATAAAATGGACGGCATAAATATTAATAAATTATTAGGTAGAGAATCTGATTCTTTAAAAATGAAAGATATATTACTTAATTTTGAAAAGACCAAAAGTGATTTGGGAACTAAACGCGGTATATATATTTATGGAGAACCAGGTACTGGAAAAACTCAATTTGCCTTAAATATATTGAAAGAATTAAATTATGATGTAGTTAAATATGATGCGGGAGATATTAGAAATAAATCAATAATGGAGTCAATAACAAATCATAATATGTCAGATAAAAATATAATGTCAATGTTTTATAAAAAAATAAAGAAAATAGCAATAGTAATGGATGAAATCGATGGAATGAATAGTGGAGACAAAGGTGGTATTAATTCATTGATAAAGATAATTAGACCAAAAAAGACGAAAAAACAAAAACTAGAAGAACTAACAATGAATCCAATAATATGTATTGGAAATTATCATATAGATAAAAAAATAACGGAATTAATGAAAGTTTGTCACGTAATTGAATTAAAAGCCCCAACAGTAATCCAAATGTCGGAAATTATAACACAATTGATTCCAAATTTAGACATAAATGTAAAGACAAATGTAACACAATTTATTCAAGGAGACTTACGCAAATTAGTAACAATTTATAATTTATACAAAAGTAAAGAAAGCCTTTTAAATAATGACATAATACAAAACATATTTTTAATGAAATCTTATAATGATGATACACGTAAGATAACTAAAAAGTTGATAAATGAAAAGTATTCGATAAATGAACATTTAACAATAATGAATGAAACGGATAGAACAATAGTGGGTTTATTATGGCATGAAAATATAATTGATGTTTTAGCTAAAGTACCAAAAGAACAATCTATACCGTTTTATTGTAATATTTTAGATAATATGTGTTTTGCTGATTATATAGACCGTATTACATTTCAAAAACAAATATGGCAATTTAATGAGATGAGTTCTTTGATGAAAACATTTAAGAATAATAAATTATATCACGAAATATTTATAAAGAAACAGAAATATAATCCACCTGAAGTAAGATTTACAAAAGTTTTGACAAAATATTCAACAGAATATAATAATTCATTATTTATTCAAAATTTATGTCAAGAATTGGGAATGGATAAATATGATATGTTTGCATTTTTCTTAGATTTGAAAAACAAAAATTTACTTAATGATACAAATATTTCCGCAATATTTGAAAACTATAATATAACTAAATTAGACATCAATCGTATTTATAGATATTTAGATAAATATATTAAAATTGATGCACCTGAAACTGTTGATATTGTTATCGATAATGATGAGGATTAGCTTTCTAATTTTTAATAATATATTTTAAAAAATATATTATTTTTATTTTTAAATTTTATTCGTTGTGTAAAACCTTTAATGCCTTTCTATTTTTTTCAGACCAACTATTTTTTATGGTATTTGGAACAGTTACATAACAATGTTTCTCATATTGCTCAGGTGAATCAAAATATAATGTTAATTGCGTTTGAGTTCCAGTTAACCCTCTTGCATCACTTACAACAAAATATAAGTCCTCATCTGAAGAACCAACTAAATGATTTGTCTTAAATCCGGTAATAGCGTGTCTAATCTTATGTCCAAATCCAAGACTGCCATATAAATCATAATATACTGATTTTTTAACAACAATTGTTTCCCCATTTTTCTTCGTAATTTCCTTTTTAAGCTCCTTTCTACAATGTGCAAAATTAAGGTCAGCATTTTTTTCTAATTTATTGGCTGTCTTTTGTTTATCTAATTCATCTAACTCATTAATATCATCATTGTAGGCAGGATTAAAACGGTCGTCTTCGTACATTTTTAATTTATATATTATTAGTATTATTATCTTTAAGTTGTTTTATAATTTATTTATTTTTACGTTTATTTATTTTTACGTTTATTTATTTTTAAGCTTATTTATTTTTAAGCTGATTATTTTCTTCTGTTAGTAATTTTATTTTCTTAAGTAGTTCATTTATTAAGAGATTTTTTTCTTCAAGTTTCTTTTCATACGTCTTTTTTAATTCATTACAATCATTTGTTAACGTATTGGCATCATTATATAAACTTTTAAAACTATCCAAAATCTTCTGTTTTTCCGTTAACTCCTTTATTTTTTTTTCTCTGGATTCTTCTATTCTTTTAATATCAGCCAATACTTCTGGCTTATTTTCTGGTCTTCCTGGTTCATAACTAACTAACAAATTATTCATATCATATTTATAAAATTGTAATAATTCTGTATCTAAAATAAAATCTTCAACCTTATAATTTGTTAGTTTCATTTTAAATTGAACTGGATTTTCCAATAATTTTTCCTTATTTAATGAATTATGCTTATGTGAAAATACTAATATTGATTTTAATGGATCCAATTGTATTAACGGTATTGTATAATCTTTTAAAAATCTTTTTTCTTCCATCATCGTATCTTTTTCGTCATATTTTGTTTCCAATAATAATTCTTTTTTAAACGCAAATGTTGCTGCTGTTGCGTGATTTTCCTTATAAGGTCCACAACAATATATTTTATTTAAAGAATCATAATATATTAACATTGCAGATGAACCGGCAATAAGATAAGATGGATTATTTAAAAGTGTTTGAACTGAATGCATTATTCTATCTGGTGGATAATAATCATCGTCATCCATATAAACAATAATATCCCCTTTACATTTATTATGCATATAATTACGTTTTTTACCTAATGGCATTTTATCTTTAACGTAAATGTATTTTATTTGAGGTACATTAGATACTAGGTCTAAAATAGGGTCAGTTCCATCATCTACAATTATCCATTCAATACGATCTTTTGGATAAATAAAATTATTAAAACATTTGATGGCAAATGGAATAAAAGGTCGTCGATTAAATGTTGGAGTACATACACTAACAAATGGTAAATTGTTATTCATTAAATAAAATATGTATTATTGTATTTAATATATAATATAAATTATATAATATATTAATTATTAAGTTACTCGTATTTTTTTACCTCCAAAAAGGAAAACTGATGCACCTTGTGATAAGAGTCCAGGAGTTTGACTATTATCATCTAAATTTATAAAAGATTTTAAAGTATCAAATGAAAAAATAAATATTGCACAACAAAAAGCAAATAATGCCGTATATATTAAACCTAAATTAACTTGTGCATTTGCTAACATTGCTAATAAAAAGAAAACAGACATAAATGTTGTTTTATATTTAAATAAATCTGTAAAGAAACGCTTAAAACTATTATTTCTTGTATCTCCTTGAATATTATAGGTTGAATAACCAAATGGTACAACTAACAAACTATAAATAACTGTAAATATAGATACTACTGATGCGATTATAGAAAATATTACAATTAATGGTAAGCAAAATAATACTTCTATAAGATAGCTAAAGATATTTGGTATCCAAAAAGTGTTAGTTAATAATTCAGCAAATTCTATAAATTGATCAACGAATAAGAAGAACCAATTAAAAATGAAATATAAACTAACAATAAATGGATAAATCATTCCCGATAATAAAATAAGTATTGTTTCATTCCAGCCATTTAGTATATTACCAACACTATTTAGGAGTAAATTATTATAGGATAACATTTTATCAATTAATGTGCCAAAAAATCCGCCTCCACTAAATTCAGATATTCCCTTAAAAGTTGAGTTTATATTATTAAAAACTAACTTTTGTGAAGTGGTTTTTAATGGATTAAAAATGTTTAGTCCGTGATAAGAAAATTCCCTTAATATGTTTGCGTCGACTTTTTTAACATTTGAACCAGATATTGATTCTGATGTAATAGTTGTTGGTAATACATTTGATGCGCCTAATTTAACGGTGTATAATAATAAGGAACCAATTATCATAATAATTAAAATAAATCCAATTATAATAGATGTGCCAATAGCGAAGTTTGCCCAATTTGGGTTTCCCTCTTCTTCTTTATCTAATTCTGTTTCTGACATTTATATTTAACTATATTATTTATAGATTATAATTTTTATCTAAACTAACAAATAAATAATAAATAATAAATTTGTTATTATTATATATGGAACCGTATATAATAATTTATGCTATTTTTTCCATTTTGTTAGTTTATATCATTTTTGAAATGGCAAATAATATTGTTTATAACTGTAGCTGTTTAAAACGAGATTCTTTTGATTCAATGTATAATGTCCCTTATAGTTCCGAAAAATATAGTCACACAGTTAATTTACCTATTAATGACCCTATTAGTTGCTCCAATTTTTGTGGTCCAAATGGTAAATGTCTTAAAACAGGAGAACAATGTTTAACAGATTTAGATTGTACCGGTTGCAAACCCAGAACAACACCTTTTCCAAATACTATTTATAATTTAAACGCACAAATGTCGGAAGCTAGCGGTAAATTAGGGCCCAATTTAACTTATAGTCCTTTAACGACTGGACTAACAAATGATGCAGATGAAGCTTATCCTGGTTCCTATAATACAGAAGTTGGAAGACCATATTTAGGGAAAGATAAATGGGAAAAGGATTTTAATCAAGGTTTAGCTTTGTATAATAAAAGACAAGACCATATATATCCTTTATCTGATTTTGAGAAATCTATTAAACCAGCTTATCCAGTGCAATTATCAATGACAGGATTATTTTATGAGACGACTCCATTACCAGGAAATATACCAACTAATATGGGTTAGTTCGAATATTATCATATCTATTTGCAACCTCAGTAATTAATTCATCATATGACAAATTAATGTCAAAATAACCCATATTTGGTTCTTCATTTTCTTTCCATTCATAGTCAGAATGAACACAATAATTAAATTCATCTTTATATATAGCAAAAATGCATCCACATTTTCTAAAACCGGCCACATGTCTCCATAATTTACCATTTCTTACTATGGAAAGATCTTCTGAGTTACTTAAGATTAAAGAATTAAGTAAAAAATCTTTTGTATTTAAAGACATATTATATAAAATACTAATACCTTTATATCTTTATATTATTAATATATTAATAATATATTAATAATATATTAATAATATAAAGCCGCGTTTTGGAGGATAACAAAGAAAGACCGTTTACGTTGCATACATCATACCTACATTTCCTCCCACAAAATGAACGACATTTATTCTTTCTTCAAATAAATGCAAATTAAAATTATAATCATAAATACGCCACGTCGGTTTATTTACTCCAATTATTGTTCCCGTTTCCGGATCACATATTGTTAAACTTTGTGCCAATGGATCTAAAGGCGGTATAATTGTCGTAAATTCTAATTCTATTTGTGAAAATATACTCATATTTTGTGCTCCTGATGGCTGTAAATCTCCGTTATTTGAGTGCAAACAAAAATTATAACAATATAATCCCGTTGGAGCATTACCAGTTGTTCTAACATATTTTTCTATAAAATCATATACACCTGCGGGCTGTATATTTTCTCTGTATGAACCATCTAATAATATTCCTAATGCAACCAATATATGTTTTTGATTTTGCGGATTATATGGTTGCGTTAAAACCAGACCAGTTAACGTTCCATCTGGATTTACACCAGGACCTATTTGTACTGGCTCTAATCCGCTTGGACCACTTCTATAAATTAAATAAGTACCATATGTTGGCGCTTGTGTAACATTTATTGGCACATAATTATACGGCCAATTTGTATAATTCGACCACTCATTACGTAAATTTGCATCACTCCGTTGAAAATAAAACAACCAACTTGAAACCATACCTAAAGAATCAATTGATATTTTATTTGGTCCTGTTACATTCATAAACACTTGTTCTCTTACCTGTTTAAATAAATATTTTTGCTCATATGCCGCAAATAATAATTGCTCCTCATTTGCTAAAAAACAATAAGTACAATTCAAATGTATATCAGCGTTCCATAATGTACGTTGGTCATAGTAAGAATCAATTCCTAAACATACATCAGGTGGGGGTTGAAGAAAACGATAAAATTGTTGATACCATTGATTGAAGTTTGGAGCAATATATGGATAATTGTTGGTCGCATCAAATACATCACGAATAACGAAAAGTTGATTTATTGGTCTTAAAGTAATATTTATATGTAATTCATTATATTGTAATGAAACAAGAGGAAATGCCATTTGCGACTTTAATGAAAACCAGTTATTTAATGGAATATATAAAATACGTCCATTAATTGATGGCTCTGGACCAGCTAAATCCGGCGTATAATACGCATTTGGATAAGAATTAACACGACCATTTGCATTTCCTGGGTCTGTTAGTTCAGGTACTTGTCCAATCATTGAATTAAATAAATCTTTCTTTGTATTAGTAAAATCACGTTGCATAGCTGCTAATAAATAGTCACCAGAATATTCTTGAAGGGTATAATTGCCACAAGTTATAGATATTTTTGAAATCATCTTTGCTCCAATATTTTCTATCCATTTAAATTCATATGGAGCCCATTGTTCTATGTTTCCTAATCCTTGAGCTGTCGTATCTGGTGTAATTTGCTGTGGAGGTAAAATGGGACTCCAAATATTTGGTAAAGCGACAGATAAATAACAATCCATAAGAAGATCAGCATAGCGAGGTATTTTAAATGTGAATGTGGATTCTTCTGATAATCGGAGTGTTTTTGCTCCTTCAAAATCAACACGAAATTGTTGTTTACCGAAGTTAGTATATTGATGATATGTTGATTTAAAAAAAGATTTAGTTGGATTTCCATTTAGAATAATGTTTTGTTGTCCTTTTGAAACAAGATTTAATAATCCACCTGCCATAGTTATATATACATTGTATTATTTTTTTAACTTTTAAATTATTAAAACAATATATAAATAAAAAATAAAAATTTATTTATATATTATAGATATGTCTGAAATAAATCAAACACTTTTACAAATGAAAACAATGTCTTCTACATTTATCATAAGTATTTTAATTTTAGTTGTATTAGCAGTTACAATTTATTATGTAATATATTACAGAAATTTACAAAAAAATGAATGTAATAATATGACGGAATTATACGGAGATTTAAACGGAAAAATTATGTCTATTAGACCAAACGTACCGAATTTCCAATATACCCTAAAAGATTATTATATTAAAAGTGCTTATAATGCTTGTAGCGGCGGAAGTTATAAAAATGACTATGTTGATACGTGCATTTTAACTAATATTTTAAAACAAGGTGTAAGAGGCCTAGATTTCGAAATATTTTCTGTTGAAGATAATATTCCTGCAGTTGCTACTTCCGTTGGTGATAGTTATTTTATTAAGGAAACATTTAATTACATCAAATTTGCGGATATAATGCAAATACTAAATAATTATGCATTCGCACAATCTACTGCACCAAATCCTAGAGATCCTATTATTCTTCATTTACGTTTTAAGAGTTCAAACCAAAGTATGTATAAAAATTTGGCAAAAATTTTAGAATCATATAGTTCAATACTTTTAGGAAAAGAATATAGTTATGAATATCACGGTAAAAATTTAGGTGACGTTAAATTACCAGAATTAATGGGTAAAATTATAATTGTTGTTGACAAAAATAACGACTCCTTTATGGAATCTCAAGAATTCTATGAATACGTTAATATGACAAGTAATTCAGTATTTATGCGTGCATTACATTACTATGATATTGCTTATACACCAGATATGAATGAGTTAATAGAATATAATAAATTAAATATGACAATTGGAATGCCGGATAAAGGTGCAAATCCATCTAATCCAAGTTCAGTTGTGATGCGAGAAATGGGGTGTCAAATGTTAGCAATGCGTTATCAAGAAATTGATCAAAATATTGAAGAAAATGATATATTCTTTGATGAGGCAAATTGTGCGTTTGTTTTAAAACCAGAAAATCTACGTTATAAACCGGTTCAAATAGAATTACCAGCACCACAAAATCCAGAATTATCTTATGCAACCAGAACAGTTCAATCTGATTTTTATAAATTTGACATTTAAAATAATATAAAAATATAATATTACACCGACCAAAAAGAAAAATGAGACAAAACTCAGTTATGATTTATATATTTTATAACTATGTTTCAAGTAGTTTGTTAAATGTTTCTTTGTAATTTTCTTCTCTAAAATATTAGAAATTACATTATAAATATCCTCATAAGTATTAGGACTTTCTTTCTTAATATAATGTTTTAACTGACTAAAAAATTCTTCAATTGAATTGTTGTATATTTATCCTTTACACATAATTTTATATTGATATAATATAATATAATATAATATGAAAAAAGATAAAAGTATATGTAATGGACTAACATTTAATGATTGTGAATTAGCTATTCTTCGTCAAGCAGTAGATAAAGCCGAAGAAATTCAAGGAGAAAAAATTGTTAATTCACCTGAAATCAAAAAAATAATAAGTATTTTAGAGAATTTTATGCGTTTAAAAGGAGTTGTAGCATATGGTGGAACAGCTATTAATTCTTTATTACCAAAAAGAGACCAATTTTATAATAAGGATATAGAAATACCCGATTATGATTTTTATACTCCGAATGCATTAAATGATGCCAAAGAGTTAGTTGATAAATATATAAAAGAAGGTTTTATTGAAGTTGAAGCAAAATCAGGTCAACATCACGGAACATATAAAGTATTTGTTAATTTTATACCTATAGCGGATATTACTTATATTCCTAAAGAATTATTTAACGCAGTAAAAAAGGATGCAGTGCGAGTTGGCGGGATACTTTATGCACCTCCCAATTTATTAAGAATGGGAATGTATTTAGAATTGTCTAGACCTGCTGGTGACGTATCACGCTGGGAAAAGGTTTTAAAACGTTTAACTCTTTTAAATAAGAACTTTCCATTAGATGACTCAAATTGTTTTAAGGTTGATTTTCAACGTGCAATGTCTAATTCAAATGAGGCTTTAACAGATAAAATATATGAAAACATACAAAAAACATTAATAGATCAAGGTACGGTATTTTTTGGCGGATACGCTCTATCATTATATTCACAATATATGCCAAAAAATCTACAAAAAAAATTGCAAAAAATACCAGATTTTGATGTATTAACTGAAGAACCACTTATAACTGCAGAAATTGTAAAAGAAAGATTATCTGATATTGGTATTAAAGATATAAAGATAATTAAAAGACCAGGTGTCGGTGAAATTATAGCGTCACATTATGAAATAAAAGTTGGACAAGATACTGTTGCGTTTATTTATGAACCATTAGCTTGTCATAGTTACAATATTGTTAAAGAACACGGTTACGAAATCAAAATTGCAACAATTGATACAATGTTATCATTTTATTTAGCATTTTTATATGCAGATAGACCTTATTATGATAAGGAACGTATATTATGTATGTCAAACTATTTATTTGAAGTTCAGGAAAAAAATAGATTGGCTCAAAAAGGATTATTAAAAAGATTTAGTTTAGAATGCATAGGACATCAAGAAACAGTAGAAGAGATGAGGGCAGAAAAGGCGAAAAAATATGCTGAATTAAAAGATAAACCAAATGATAAAGAATATGAAGAATGGTTTTTGCGTTATAGACCGACAGATAAACTAACAACTAAAAAAACAAGACGCAATTTACGTGCAAAAAAAAGAAAATCAAAAACTATTAAAAAGAGATTTGTTATATTTTAATTCCTAATCCAGTTTTAAAATAATGTAAAAATGTTTTACGTTGAATGTTCATTTTACATATTTGTGTGTCAGCAATAACATCAAACCAAGTAATTCCTCTTTTAAGTTTAAGAGTTTCTTTAATTTCACCACCATATGCTATAAATCCAACAACTAACAAAAATAAAATAACATAATAAATAAATGTTTCAATTTGATTAATAAGTTTAAAATCGTTTGGAGAAACGCGTTTAATTCGTATTTTAACTGGCCAATCAAATGTAATCCAATAACTATTTTTATTATATATTTCTTGCTCTAAAGGATTATCTATATTTTTTCCTCTATCTAAATAAAAATCTTTGTTTAATTCTAAAAAATAAATAACAAATATTAATATAAGAGTTAATCCGGAGATTCTAATATCTAAACGCATTACAATTAAAAATAAAGTGAAATAAACAAGAGAATAAACCAATTTTTCAATAGGAGGTATATATTCTAAGTTACCAGTATCGGATACAAGCGTAACTAAAAAATAGAATAAGAAAAAGGCAAAAATAAGTTGTAATCCCTTATGAGTTTTAATTAAATTTTCTTGATAACAAGTAAAAATACTATTACCTATATAATTACCAACTAACAACAGATAAAATATGGCAAAAGATTTGATTAAATCTGCTTGTGTTTCAGAAATTTCGGAAAGTATGTTTAACATTATTTGTTATAATAATGTTAGATAATAATGTTAATGTATAATTGTTTAAAATCTACTAAAATGTTTAACTGATTTAGATACAGAATAATAAATAGCGGCATATAATCCGCTCGCAAATATTAATCCATTTATGTTATAATTTCCATCTTTAAAAAACAAAAATGGTAAATATTGATATAATACCTTTTTAAATATTGGTAATTGAAAAATAAAATACAAAACGGCTAATAAAAGTGGCGTTTGAAATTCGTCATAAAACACATCTAAAGAATTATCCATACGTTCTTTTCTTAAATAATTATTAATATCATCATCCGTTTCGTGTATATAATCTTTTATTGCTGGAGGTGGAATATAATTTGGTTGCACATGTTCGTCTTTCATAATATTATCTGTCGTCATAGGTATATCTCTACTTGGAAGAGATGTAGCTCCATATAAACTTGCTTGTTGTAAACCATTTACAATTTGACTAATAGTGGATTGATCTAAAGACATTTGATTTTGTTGTTGTTGCTGTTGCTGCGTCGTGGGTAATTCTTGTACCATCATTGAAACATTACCTCCAACACTACCTCCACCTGTTGGATCAGTAGGAAGGTCATTTATACTTGTTGTGTTAAGTTCTGCCATTTATATTTACTAAATATTGTGTAAATATATTTTCTACGCAAATTATTTTGTTAGTTTATCTTTAAGTAGATTTTACACCCTTGAAGATTTAAAACCGCACTGGGTGTAATGTTGAATTTCACAACTTGCTACACTTATCTCCTTTCGGGTATCGTGAGCATTTATGCGTTTCAAATATCAGTTCCTTCAATCTTGTTTGGAAATTCTTACTCCCTAAGGAATTGTAAGACAAACAGGGAACTTATGATATTTGCTACTCATTTATTAGAAATGAGTAAATAGTTTTTAACATCTCCGTTTCTTTATAGAAGCGATTAGAAACATCCTCAATGGAAGTATTAGATACTATTAAACTATACTTACTTTACATTGTAAAGTTTTATTTAAGTTATTTTTCTAAAATATAAAAAGGTTCCATTTTAAATCTTCAAGGGTGTAAAATTTTTTTTGTTTTATCACATTTAGTGGCAGTTTTTTCTAATTTATAGCATTTATCACCGTAGCGATAAATTTCTTCATCAATTTCTGCAAATTGTGGTGCTTTAACTAATTTACATTTGCTTCCTTTACAAGCAGCCCTAAAAAAAGTGGCTAATCCGATTCCGAGAATTATAGACATCAAATATTTACCAGTACTACTATTAACAAATTTTTCTAAATGCATATTAATATATATTAATATTAAAATGTATTAAAAATTATTAATTAATGCATTTGGTTTGTTAGTTTTGAAACGGATAAGACTTTGGTAAAATACCACATTCTGTTTCTGTTGGTTTTATTTCAAAACACTGACCTGAATTATCTTTAAATAAATATTTATCCCAATTATCAGGATTTGGATACACATAAATAGTTTTAAAATCTGGTCCAAGAGTATAAACACAGAATAATCCAACAGCAAAACTAACTAAAAATACTGGCAATGAAACATATTTAGAAATCATTTATAATATATTTAGAAAATAAACTAGAAATCATAACCATTTTCTTCTTCTTCGTCTTCTTTGTCTAACTCTTCTTCTGATTCAGTACTCCTATTTTTTCTTGTTTTACTGGAATCTAAAGATTTAATAAGACTAGGTTTAATTTTTAAGGTTTTAGAACGACTGGCATCTGGTAAATTTGTTGTTTTACCTTTTAAACCCCTTACAAAATTAACGACTTTAGTTCCATTATTAAAATTAAATTCCCCTTTGTCGAAACTATTTTTAAGTTGAATTAAGTGATATGTTGCATCTTGTTCTATGTATTCAATATAATTAATTTCATATTTTAGTTCTTGTATTTCTTTTAATTTAGGTAACATTTCATTTTTATAAAAAATGATTGCATTATTAATAATGGTTTCATCACTAGTGCGTTTAAATTCTTGAATCATATCTTTAAATGGTAGTAATAAACCTTGATTAAATTCTACTAAAGTTTCGTTTAAAATTTTAGTGCGAGCTGGATTTTCAGTTTTCAGTAAATTTTCTTCAACTATGGAACCAAAAAACTCAGCTTCTTCCTTAAGATTATTTGTTAGTTCTTCGAACTTTTGTAAGATGGATTCTGGATTTTTAAAAAATAACGCATTATTTTTTTGTTTTATAATATCAAATTTAATGTCTTCTATTTTTTTAGTATATTTATCTATTTTTTCTTTGGCATTATAGGTTACTGACTGATGTATTTCAATATTTAATGGACACGGAACTTGTACATCACCACATTTGGCTACATATTTTCTTATACCATCATCAGAATTAGTATCATAACTAACTTTAAATATAGAATTAACATTTCTTTTACAATTAATGCAAGGAAATTTTGGTAGTTTAGAATAATCTGATTTCTTTTCTCTTTTTGAACCGGTGGATTTTAATATAGGTTTAATATATTTATTAAAATTAATAGTTTCATATTTGCTCTTAAGAGCGTAAAATTCGTTTATTGCTTCTGGAACTGATAAAGATTTATCATTTGTTATTGGTGCTATATCTTCCTTTTTTTCTTTTGGTTTGGATTTAGGTTTAGCATTAACCTTTGGTTTTACAACAATTTCTATTTCTTCTTCTTCTTCTTCTTTATCATCTACATTAGCAAACGGGTCGGAATTAGTATAACTAACAGGTTTACCAGAATTTGGATTAGAAGTAGGAGTAGGAGTAAATGGATTTTGATTGTCTTCTATTTCTAATTCTAATTCTGTATTTGATGATTTAGATTTAGCAAAAATATCTTCTTTTTCTTCATTATTTGTACTCATTATAAAATATACTTATATATTTATTCTATATTCTTAACTTTTTGTCATAAATAATATCAAATTCGTTATCCCAGTTTGGTAATCCAGTAATTAGTTTTTGTTGTGTTTCTGTTTTAGCTTGTTGATAATTTTTAATTTTTTCAAGAATATATCGTTTTTTTTCCATTTCTTTTTCTTCAATTTCTTCTGGTGTTAGTTTACCCTTATATTTATAAAATAATAATATTGCTAAACTTATTAAGAATATAACTAACAACCCAATATTATAAATAGTGTTAATATACTTTTCCCTAAATTGATGACATTGTTTTAAAGTTTCATTTAAGAAATATTTAATACCTGGTTCTGTTAGAATCGGTCTATCCATACTAAATACTTTCAAAAAACAAAAATAAAATATACCAATTATCTATATGGATATATCATTTATTTCTTTAATTGTATTTACCATTTTAACAATAGTTTATTTTGCATTTCCGTCTACATCCGGTTTCCCCATAACAAAACCTTCATTAACAATTGATGCATATACGGTTCCAGGAGTAATGCAAAATTGGTATTCTTCTTATACTGTTAGTTTAGGCATCTTTGTTTTAATAACATTATGTAGTCAATTTATAATCAATGTTGCTTATTTAAATTCTAAATGTGGTTCTAATCCGGCAAATACATTTTCTGCGTTTAAATATACATTTGTGCCTTGGTTATTTATATTTGGTGTTTTAATTGCAACACTTTTTATTTTTCCTGGTTTTAAAAGTGCATTTTCAGATGTAATAGGTTATTTTATTGTTGCCGGTAAAGCGAATGACATTTTTGCCGAGTTGTTAGTTAATACGGAAGCAAATACCCCTGAATTGGCATCTGCTGCTGAAGCAATTGTTAAAATATGTGGTAATAAATCAGTTTTAATAAATAAATTAAATATAGAAAATTTTGGAGATTTATGGAATATATTAAATCCATTAAAAAAGTCCGAATTTCAGGCAATAAATGGAATAGATCCTGATGCAGCTAAAAGTATAAAACAAGCTCTGTTAGATGTAGTTATATTAAAAGATAATGTAGGAGAAGCATTATGGTATATATATTCAGCAATATTGATTTCTTCAATAGTGTATTACAATTTAGCTGTCAAAGGTTGCGTTCAAGATATAAATCAAATTAAACAACAACATGATGACTATATTAAACAACAAGAAGCTAACCAAAAACAGCAGGAAATTGCGTCACAAGTAAAGTATACTAATCAGTAAAAATTGTAGTTTAGATTTATAATAAATAATATAATTATATTAAAAAAGTGATTTAAAAATAAGACACAAATATAATTATATTAGAATTATGGATAGAGAAACTGCAGCTAAAGGAGTAATTGGTCTTACTTATGACGACGCTATTACTTATTTTAAAAGTCTAAAATCACCTAAAATTAACTATTATTTACGTCCAATTAAAATTAATAATATGGTTTTATTGAAAGATAAATCAATTGATGAAAATCGTTGTAATGTTGTAATTGAAGGTGGAATTATTAAAGGAATTGATGGATGGTTTTAATTAAGTCGGGGATAAACTAAATAATATAAAACAAATAAATAAGATAATATTCCTAAAAGTATGGATAAAAGCCAAATGGGTAAAATTGTTTTATTTTTATATCCGACGCCAAATTGTCTTATAGAACCGTCATTATTATATAAAAATGCTGGACGAATCATGTGAATAAATCCAAATACAAATATAAATACAATTATTGCGGCAAATGTTGTATTATTTCTTGCAAAATTTCTTAACATTATACTTATATTATAATGTTAAAAAAAGACATTTATTAAAAACTTAAATCTTTAATTTTAATAGTAATCCTGGTTATCAACATCACGTTCATCACCCCAAGGATCCCCATCATCATAATCATCCGTTTGATTAAAATCTGCCGCCAAATCATTTGCTATATCTCTTTCTAAAGCTTCTTCATTTAATACTTCATCCATATCAAAATCACCATCTCTAGTTACCTGTCCCTTTCTTTTTAATCTATTTTGTATTTCAGCAACCTTTTCAGCAACTTGTTTATCGTGTTCAAAATTATCTTGGTCATAATTTTTAATTCCCTTTGATAAACCAATACTATATAACGCACCCAATTTATGATGTTTTAAAATATTATCTACTTCACGTTTTTCTTCTGTTAATCCCTTAAGACGATCAGTAAAGTCATATTTTTCCGCTTCTTTTAATTTGAATACTCGGTCTTCTATATCGTTGTAAGAAACATTAATAGTATCTTTACTTTTCATCATTATTGTTAAATATGCAACTAACAATTTAGCAGTTTCAATCTTTAATTTACTAACATCTCCTTCAATATATTCTTGTTCGCCTTCGGTAAAACGCATTTGTTGCTCTACTAAGAAATCTGTTTTAAATATTAATGACTCTGATTGGTCTTCAGCATTTGCTAAAACTTTAGTTACCATTGATACATCCTTTGTTAAACTAACATAATTAATTAATACATTAAGTAAATAATGTTCATATAATAATATTACGGTACGATTTTCAAATACAGAATATACTTCTTTATCACCAATTTTAATATTACTTAAAGCTGGTGTAGTTTTTGCCAATAATTCTAAACCTTTACATTTGGATTGTATTTCTATAAGAATATTATTTATTACACTATTACCATAAAATTTATTTAATGGATCATAAAAACTTCTTACCATTTCTTTAACATTTTCTTTATGTGATTTAGCTAATCCCCAATAAGCAGGCGGATCAATGTTTTGCATATTTTGATTTTTAATCATTGTTGGAAATACAGAAGCAAATAAACTAACAAAATTTCTAAAAAAGAAAATAATGTTATACATTGCATCGTTGGATATTTTTTGTGATGCATTTCTTTCTGTGTTATATTTCCATTCTGTTAATTCTTTTAAAAATTTTGTTAGTTTCTTTAATAATATTCCAGTTGCTTTAGATTTATCTTTAATAAAATCAATAATTTCTGTACGCATCGAGTCATTTGCATCTTGTAAATAATCCTTTAAAGCACGCATTTCTTTTGTATCTTCTTGTACCGTTATGTCATAACTTTCAACTAATGTTTCTATTTTTCTTACAAGAGATGAAGCAATTCCATCATCATTTGTTTCGTCTATATATGTTAACGTGCGTTTTAAATTTTCGACACACGATGGTTTATTAAATGATAAAGACATTCTTATAATATTATTTCTACATACGATTTGAAACAAACGCAAAAATTGTTCTTTTGTATAATTTCTTCCGTCGCGCTTCAATTTAGATATTTTTTCACCAATTGTTTCCGACTTTAACAAGTAATTAGGTTTATCAACACAAATTGTCGCTAAATCAGGTGTTAATGGTAAAGTAGATTGAAAATTACAAAAGGTAATAAATGCGCGATAGATTGTTTCTTCGTCAAATTCTGAAGAAACTTCCGGGAATATTCTTTTTGTATCGACTTCTGATAAATATATGGCCGATTTTGTCAATGTTCTAACATCCCTTATAAATGTACCTAAAGCGTGTACTATTTGATTATATTGTAATATATTTGGTGATTCATTGTTGAAATATTGTAACACGGTTCCTACATCGGACCTTTCATTACAACAAGCATTATCAACAAATGGTTGTCCAGCAGCTTTTAATAAAACATCCTTCTTTTCTACTATTTTTTGAATTTCTTCTTGAATCGCTAAAGAATATTGGATTATTTTTGATTCTATAACTAACAACTTTTCCAATTGTTTTGGGCTACCTGAATTGATTTCTTGTTGTAACATATCAGTAAAACCTTCACTTATATTTTCTAAGTGTCCAATATGAAATTTTCTTAATGGCGGCAAAAAATTCGTCCATTTTAAAAGACTATATTCCTCCGGTATTATTTCTTCCGGATTTAATAATATATATTCAGTCTTATCTTTCATTTTTCTATCTACTGCACTAACTGGTAACAAATACTTTACAATAAATGCTTTCGTTAATGATGATATTTTTTCTTCATTTTTTGGTAATGCATTCCAAGGTATTGTTCCGGGATCTCTATTTTTTAATGCAACACATGATAAATAATTTAATCCACTATCATCTCCTTCTCCTTCAAGGGGAAATCCACTAAATGAACGCACACAACCTGGAAATGTCTTTTTTGTTTTAACCGATGGGATACAAGTTTGAATTCCAATTAATATTGAACCCAATGTTAAATACATTAATGTTTGACTATATATGGAAACATATGACGGTATTTTTTTACCTTTTTTGGCGGCTTCTTGCTCCCTCTTTTTATAAGCTGGTTCCTTTTCAATAACTGAAGTATCATTCATCAATTCTACAACTGTTCCAATAATAAATGGACGTTGATTTTCAATATCAATTCCCATATTACTTGTTAAAGTTGTAATAATATTATTAACAATTTCACCTTCTGGGTCTAAACGCTTATCCTTTTTCGCCTTTTGTTGTTCAAGCATTACTTCGGCAGCATCTTTTTCCAAAATATCCCGCGTTTTTTCTTTAAAACCGTCTTTAAAACCTTCACTTACATCAGCATCAATTACAGTAATTACTTCACCACTGTTTACGTCAACCCAAGCATCACCATTATCACTTAATTTACCGTATTTTTGCACATAAAAATCAATGCATCTTTGGTATTCTTCTGGTCCTTTAAAAAATGATGAAGCCATTGCAAATTTAAATTCAGGAACAAGTTTTACATTTGTTTTTTTACAATAGTACCAATTTGGGTCTTCCATTGTACCATCGACAACATTTGGAACAGATTCATCGCCCTTATAGCAATAGTTATTCATAAACATAATTAAATCACCATATTTCTTAACAATATCATTTTGACCATTAATTAAATCACGTAATCTAGTATAAGGAGATACAATCTTTTCTTTTAATTCTTCTTTCATTGTTAAACCTAAATTATATTGAAAATTATTTGCCTTTAAATATTTCTTTCGTTTTAAGTCTTGTAATCTGTCAAATATATTTTTATAATATTCATTATGTTTTGTAATTCGGTTATTCAACTCATCTTTAGATATATTATAATTCTTATCAAATTGATCTATTATTTCTTTTAATGCGTTATTTACAATATTATTTTTGGCAACTTCAGTTGATTCACATTTATCGTCTGGTTTGTTAGTTGAATTATAAATACAACTATATTCCATATTACATAATACATCCGTATCGGTTATAAATAATGCGGGGTCAACATCTGAATCTTCAATCCATTCGTCATTTTGTCTAACATAATATTTCATTTCTCGCGGATTGGTTGGTTCATTACGATATGTTATAGTACAAATAGCGTAATCACCTTCTCTAACTTTTTTTGCTTGATTTACTAGTGTTTCCGCCATATATTCGGCTTCTAATTCCGGCATTTTCTTTTTTTCGTGTAAATCATTTGCTAAAAATAATTTAAATTCTTCAGAATCTAATGTATTTTTAGCTCGACTATATGCTGGATTTTCATTAATAATATCATAATTAGTTGTATCAAAATCCTTATCATAATATATTGTTTTATCATTATCTTCTTGAAGTTCTTTTTCACTATAATATTTTTTAGCAATTACATATGTGGTACATTTGTCCGAATTTTTATTTTTTTCCATAATAGCCTTCATTTTATCTTTATCATTTTCAAAAACTGATTTTAATTCATTTGGATACATTAAATCAATATTACCTAATGCAACTGTTGTATTATAGAAATTACCAAAATCATCAATAATTATATTTTTTAAGAATTCGGAACCACTTATGTTAATAGGTTCATTAGGATTAATACCATAAACATTAAATATTTCATCTCGAACTTGTTGATATTGAGTATATTTTGTATTATTGATTATAGTAAATAATGGATTTTTTGAGAAATTATAACGCCCACTTTTGTTTTCTGGTTGTTGAGATTTAGAATACTTAATAGAAGAAAAAGCAACACTGTATTCTTTATATAATCTATTATACTCGTTTATTTTTTCATATATAAATTTATTAATTTCTTTGTATTGAAAATATGTTAAATCAAAGGGATAAATTAAAAATGGTTCCAAATAATTAACAATATCAACTAAAGATAAACGTCCTTTAATATATTTTTTTACCAAATTAAATAATACTCTTATTTTAGGAATAATTATTTTTAAAAAGTTTCTATAAATATCAATGTTAGTTAATGATTCCGGTTTCTCATATTGAGATAAATCTAATAAATATTGTTTTATATTATCTACAAAATTACTGTCATCATACTCTAATTCATTATCTAATCCATCAATAACTACTTGTGTTACTTCCGTTTTTTGTTTAAGTAATTGCCAATAATTTAAAAAATGAATATGTAAATTTGCTTTAACTAACAAATCAGTGCCCGGTAAATTAATTTGAGAAAATCTTACAGTTGGTTCTGGTAATGTAACCATTGAATTAATTGCCATTGAATCATTATTTGTTAGTTTAACTCTATGAGCTATTAGACTTTGTCCTTTTAAATTTTCGGCGTGTAAATGTTCTAATCCCAAATTGTATTTTTGTATGACAAATTTTCTAGATTTAATTTCATTATTTGATACAACAGTTGAATATAAATCAGATAAATTATCAACAATTGCGTTTATGTTAGTTTGTACATCTGATTCAACTATTACTCCATTTTGAGAATTAAATACTGTATTATTTTCTGTTGGTATAGGAAAAAATGGAGTCATATAGGAATCCAAAGAATAGTATAAATTATTGTATTTATTTTGCCCTTCAACATTTTTGCTTTCTTTAAAATTTTTGAATAATTTTTCCATTTGTAACAAATCAGTTGTTTGGTCTATGTTATCGAAATCAGAAAATGTGCTACTAATAGATTTGTTTGATAAATAAACTTTTTTCATATTAGTTGCAACCATCATTATCCAGTATAAATTATTTTTAAATCCGGATAAATATTCGGCAAGTGGTCTATCTTCCGCAGTTATTTTAATTACACCATTTACATTTTCATTTTCATCAAACGTTGATGCCATTTTTCTTAATTGTAAGAAACGTGTAATAAGAGTATGAATATTATTTAATACTTTGTTAGTTCGTTTAATACTTGGAATACCTGAAAGCATTTCTTCTAATAAGTCATTTGTTTGTGCTTCAATATTATATCTGTATTTTTCTTTATCAATATTTACATATTCTTCAATATTAATTGTTTCACCAAACTGTAAATCATCTGCTTCAAATAATAATTTTTGGACTCGTTCTTTTAATACTTTGGTTGGTACTTGTACCTGTGGTTTAAGTTCTGTTTCTTCAACTTCATTTAAATCTTCTAATGCCTCTTCTTGAGTAACGACTTCTGGTTTGGTTTCAATAGGTGGTCTAATTTCAAATGTTTCAATTGGTAAGTCTTCAGGAATACCTTGATAATTAAAATTAATAAATAATGTATCATCATCTGTTGTTTTAATTTCAATCATATCTTCTTCTAAATTAACGATTTTACCTGTAATAATAACGGGAATATCTCCTCCGAAATAAATATTAACCCACTTACCAGGTAACAATTCGTTTTGTCTGGCAAATCCTTCTTCAGGGTTACTACTAATAACTTTAATAGAATCAATAGAACCATCACCAATAATTCCATCTTGAGAAATGGGTAAGACAGTTTTTTCAAAAGTTTCTGCATTGATTAGTTTTACTTTAGATGGGTCAATGTATTCAATTAAAAATACATTATTATTTAGGATTTCATTATTATCGGAAGTAATTAAAATAATATCTCCCAATTTAAGCATAACAGAATTACCATCTTTAATGGTTAATGGTGCGTTTGTTATAGGTTTATTTAAATCTTCTTCTTCATCTTCTTTTTGTTCTTTAATTTCATCTAAATTTACAATAGGAGGAAGAACTTTCTCCGAACCTTCTTCTAAATTATTGTTGGTATTATTGGTATTAGAATTTGGATTAGAATCTGGATTAGAATTTGGATTAGAATCTGGATTAGAATCTGGATTAGATAAAGGATTTTGGATGTCTGGTGTTTTAACAACATTATTAGTATCGATATCAATATTATCTTGTGATTTTGAATTATTTTCTGTTAACTTTGTCTCTGACATCTTATATTGTATGTAGAAATTTTTATATATTAATCATCTTAATAAATATAATTAATATACTATTTTATTTTTATTTAGTTTGCCTATATATTTTATTTTGAATTACATAAGTATTGTATTTATTAATTAACTTTGTTTTATATTCGTCATCTAATTTATTTAATATATTATGTAATACTGCAATACCATGTTTTGGATGTAATGTTTCACACATTAAATTATTAACATTCATTATAGTATGTTCTTTTAATAATACATTATAAACTTTTTCTCCGTTATATTTAATTTTTTTAATATTAGAACTAACATCTAATAATGTGTACGCTGGAACAAGATTTCCTTCATATAATACTTTGTGATTTTTTGTCATAATTGTTTTTTGAGAAGGAACATTTTTGCTTAATGAATCTTTTTCAAAACAAACTAAATAATCATCTATACTAATTGTTTTAGTTATTGCATCAATATGTTTATTCTTAATAGTATGTATATGTGTGTTAATTTGTTCAATAGGTATTAAACCTTGATCCGTTAAAATAGGGGTTCCCGCTAAAAAACATATGTTTGAAATTGGATCAGATACCGGAGCAACTGTATAACTTACACCAGATATAAAAGTATTAATAAACGGAAAACTACTAGTAGTAAGTTGTAATGCATTAATTGGTCCTGTTTCACCAATTTGCCATCTAGTAGGATTATTATATGAACTATCAATTTGTGTTGTTAAAGAAGAAACTTGTGCTCCTGGGTAAGAAAAATGTCCATTTTGAAAAATATTATGCCCATTATTAGATGAAGATATTAATAAATTATTTGTTAAATCAGATGAAGCATAAAAGTTCTGAATTATATTTGTTGCAGTATCAATACTAAAATAACCATTAAAATCTGTGGTTGTATTCGGGAAATCTATTAAAATAGAATACCATTGTAAAGCAGGAACCGGGTTTGAGGTCTGAGAATAAGTAAAACTAATTCCATACCAAACCTCAGTGCCTGTGGTCCCGTTACTTAATATAGGAACTATATAGGGATAGCCAAACCCACCATCCTTTAATAACCATTTAGTAGCAGAATTTGATGCGTCAAAAGATTGTGATATACTAGAAATAAGAGTTCCATTAGAAGTAATAAAACCTTGGGGATCAAAAATATTATCATTTTGTATATTGTTATCTATAGACAGCAATAAATTATTTCCAAAATCAGATGAAGAATAAAACTTTTGAATTAAATTTGATGAAGGATCAACGCTAAAATAACCATTAAATAATTGAGTAGTATTGCCAGATAATGTTTGTGATATTGTAAAAGAATACCATTGATAAGCCATCTTATATAATATAATATAAGATAAAATATTTGTAAAATAAAATAATAAATGAATTGATTTAAAGATAAATTAATAAACTATGGTATATAAATGGAACAAGAAATAGTATATAATTTATCAGCTATACCAGGGTTTAATGAATGTATAAAAGATAAAAAGGTTTTAGAAGCTTATGAAAAATATTACACTATAAATGAATATTTTACTAAATCAAATGAGAAATATTATATTTTAAAATATTGTAAAGAATTTATGAATTCAGATATAATTAATAAATATGGTTTATTACGTTCAGTTATATTATCTTCAACTGGTAAAGTATTGTCATTTAGTCCACAGAAATCACAAAATCCGGAATATTTTGTAAATAATTACAATTCGTTATTAAAAGCTCCATTGTATGCAGAAGAATTTATTGAAGGAACAATGATAAATGCATTTTTTAATAGTGAATGTGGAGTTTCTGGTTGTTGGCAAATTGCAACAAGAAATACTGTTGGAGCGGAAGTATCATATTTTAACTGGGATTCAAAATATACATTTAATAAAATGTTTATGGAGGCTTGTGCTGCTTGTAATTTTAATATAAATACATTAAATCCTGAATATTGTTATAGTTTTGTATTACAACATCCTAATAATCGTATTGTAGTTCCAATTAAAACTCCACAATTATATTTAGTTTCGGTGTATAAGATAGAAAATAATGAAGTTGATAATGAAATAAAAATGATACAACAACCATTACAAAAAGTAATAATAAATGGTATGTGGAATAAAACAAGTATTAAATTTCCTGCTAGTTATCCGTTTACAAGTTACTCCGAATTAATTAAAGAATATGCATCAGCAAATACGTCATATAATATTGTTGGAATAATTGTAAAAAATGGTGAAACAGGGGAAAGAACAAAATTTAGAAATCCTATATATGAAGAAGTAAAATATTTAAGAGGTAATCAGCCCAAGTTACAGTATCAATATTTACATTTAAGAAAAGAGGGTAAATTGCCGGAATTTATAAAGTATTATCCGGAATTAAAGCCGGAATTATCAAAATTTAGAGATGAAGTTCATATGTTTACAAATACATTACATCAAAATTATATTTCTTGTTACGTAAAAAAGGAGAAGCCATTGAACCAGTATCCAAATCAGTATAGAACACATATGTACAAGTTACACGAAATGTATTTAAATGAATTAAAACCGGGTCAATTATTTGTAACGAATACTGTAGCGCAAAAGTATGTTAATAATTTGCATCCGTCTTTATTGATGTATTGTTTGAATTATAATATGAGAAAAAAAGCGATAGATACACTTAAGATACATGAACAAGATACAACTTATACATTTTTCAATTAATTATACATTTGTATCATCTGCTACCTTATTATTTTTGTTAAGGTTATAATTATGTTTTTCTTCTTGATTAGGAATGATTGGTTCTAAATGAAGTTTATTAAATTTGTTTTTTGCTTTTTTACATAAAATACAAATAATAAAAATAGTAACAGATATACCAATAGGCATATAAACGGCGTAAATAAGTATTTTACCTAGTTTAGATTCATCATCATTATTATCTAAAACTTCTATAATAGAAGAAGGTATATTACTTGTAATAGAGCTGGGACAATTACTTAAATTTGTGGGATAATTTGTCGGAATCATTGACGTCATATATGTCGGTCCGTGTGTCGTCACAAATATCGGTAAAAGTGTAGTCAAATTTGGCTGCATAGTTGGTCTCAAATTTGTTGACGACAATGATGGAATTTGAGACGATAATGTCGGCATAAATGTTAACAAATTTGGCTGCATACTTGGATTCAACGTTGCGTTAATTGATGTATAATTTTGAGACGGTAAAGATGGCATAAATGTTGTCATATTAAATGTCAAATCAACTCCTAAAATTTGCATATTATTATTTGCTGCTGTTATTAAATTAGCATTCGCAAATTTTAACAAATTTAATATCATAGTTATAGTCTGTAAATATGTGTTAAATGTATTACTAGTTACACCTAAATCTAAATTAGTTGATAATAAAGTAAATAACATTGTCGGATTCTTTATATAAGAACTATATACACCTGTTAAAGTTATATTTACTTGAATTACTATTCGTAATTTTACATTACTTTGTAATCGTAAATTTGTTTGCACTTCAGATTTCTCAAAATACGCATTTTTCCAATACAAATTTTCCTCACTTACATTCAATGTATGTGCCGTTGCTTTTATAATTGCATTTTTTTCTAATTCATTAAAATTATCGGTGTTTACACCATCCATTCTTAAATCCGTCTCAAAATTTAATCTAGGAATTTCTACAGTTGGTTGTCTTGTTATTGGTTTTAAAGTTGGACTTTTATAACTAATACTATTTTGTCTTTGACTTATACTGTTCATATTTACACTATAACTTTTGTAACTATAACTAACACTATTTTGCCTTTGACTTATACTGTTCATATTTACACTATAACTTTTGTAACTATAACTAACACTATTTTGTCTTTGACTTATACTGTTCATATTTACACTATAACTTTTGTAACTATAACTAACACTATTTTGCCTTTGACTTATACTGTTCATATTTACACTATAACTTTTATCATAATTACTTTGTAAATATTGTTTATTTATACTTGTATGTTTATTACTATACGACATAAAATTTGTCGATAATGAGTAAACATTATTATTAATTAATAATATTAATTGGATTATTAATAATAAATACATCATATTATATATATATTATTTTATTAATTACATTAAAAAAACTCAATTTTTTTTATAAAACTTATTATTCTACTTCTTAAAATGTCCTTTAAATACTTGCAACTTTCCAACTGCTGCACCTGTTATTGCTTTTAACATCATTTTTATATCTGAGACGCCTTTGTTTGCATCTACAAATGATAAACGTAATATACTATCACTATCGTGTGGATGCATTTTTTTAAATCCAACATAGTCCAACACTTTTGCGGTAGTATATGCCAAATCATATATGTCATTATTTAGTATATTTCCTATAGTATAATCTTCATTTTCTAATGTTATATCATAACAATTTGGTAATGTTGTTTCTGCGGGTTTAATTATTATTTCGTCATTTTCTATAGAGGTTCTTAATATTTGAAATTTTTCGATTAATACACTTGCCGCTTTTGCCAATATTTCATCGTTTTCATATATGCCAACCGATTGTAACACAAAATCAAATGAATTACTTTTCACATATCTTAATCCTTCTAATAATTTCCAATTTGCCGCCTCAAATGCAATTTCTTTATCCGTTTTACTTTCATCCTTCCATTTCTGTTTTCTTATTTCTAACTGTTCCAACATCTTTTCTTGATCAACAGTTGCACCATAAGAACAAGTTCCAGTTACATTAAACATACTATCATCTCTTGCAGTTGATACACTAAATTCACAATTTAATTTAATTCTTTCACCAGGTAATTCTTCTGATAATTTAGGTCTCAATCTAACAAAATCAATATAATATTCACTCATACCATTTGGTGGAATAAATGGTGGAAATATTTTTTTGACATCATGATCATCTAAATAAGTGTCATTTGTTAAATTTTTTATTTTAAAATCTTTAGTAGTAACATACATTACTGTATCCGTCTTATTTTCAACATCTAATTCAAGTAAATAATTTTTAACGGGAAAATCAATATCCGAAATACAAATAGGAATACAGCTTAAACGTTGCTTAATAATTTCATTATTAAGACGAGTTGTATTAACTTGTATATTACATTTATTTTGTTCATATGGAGTGGTTTTAAATACAATAACAGGAATATCAGATAATATAGTTCTTCTAATAGCATTAGCATAAGCGACATTTAATCCAGATAAGGTAAATGTCATAATACCATCTTCTTCTTTTAATTCACTGATTTTAGACATAGTTATGTAATAATATATAATTATATTTAATATTAAATATAATTAAATCAATTTTTTTATAATTTAGCAAAATAAGTTTAAAAATCAAAATATTTTGTAAAAACTAAATATAATTAAATGAGTAGTGTCTTATATTATAGCAATTTTTGTGAGCCATCTAAAAAATTATTACAAGCTATAGGTAAAATGCAAATAAATGATATGCATTTTATATGCATCGATAATCGTGTCAAAGATTCATCAGGTAAAATTTATATTCAACTTCAAAATGGACAAAAAATCATAATGCCAGAACATATTACTGGAGTTCCAGCTTTAATGCTTCTAAATCAAAATTATAAAGTTATTTATGGAAATGATATTTATAATTATATTAAGCCAACTCAACAAATACAAGTTAAGCAAGCTACACAAAATAATATGGTGCCTCAAGCAGCTCAAGATGGTTTTGATAGTTTTGGTGGTTTTGGTGGAAATGGAATAGCATCAGATAATTATAGTTTTTTAGATCAAAATGATGAAGAATTAAGTGTAAAAGGAAATGGTGGATTAAGACAAATGCATAATTATGTTTCATTAAATGATTCAATGAATTTTAATTTTAACTTACAACAGCAAGACCCATCTCAATCTAAAGGTGCATCTAAATTAAAAGAAGGTGAAATGAGTATAGAATCATTGCAAAGACAAAGAGACCAAGAATTATCTGGTTTAGGATTTAATAGAGCACCACCTGGGGCACAAACATTTAATAATGAACAATTTAATAAACAGTTTGATCAGCAATTTAGAAGATAAAAATAAAAAATAATATATTTTATAAAAATATATTATTATGGAATTTGAATATCCAAAAGCCAATCAATATACAATATATAGTAAAAGTGGTTGTCCCAATTGTTTAAAAGCAAAAGACCTGTTAAAAGAAAACAAACTAACATTTAATGTTATTAATTGTGATGAATATTTGTTAGAAGATAAACAGGGGTTTTTAGAACACATAAAATGTATTTCTAATGGTGTCCAATGTAACGTATTTCCAATTATATTTTATAATAATTTGTTAGTTGGTGGTTATAAAGATTTACAACAAAATATTAAGGAAAAAGAATTTAGTCTTAATGAGGATTTTTAATATATTTAATAAAAAAAACAATTTAAAGAAAATAATTTAAATTACTATAATATGGCATCAAATTTAGTAACCGTTTTTAACAATCACTTTGAAGAATTTATCAATGATATACAAGCTGTATTTCCTGAGGACCCAGATATTTTAACTGCTAAAAATGCTTTGGTAACGATGCGTAAGGCAAATCCGAAATTATTAAGTAAGATTTGGATAGCATATGTTGTAAATCCTTATGCAGCACAAATAGAGGCTGGTGATATTTCATTTTTTATTGATAAGGATTATTCAAGTGATGTTTCAAAATCGGATAATTCGGAAAAAATAATGGAGGCAATTGATCGTTTGCGCGGACCAATTAAGCAAATGACGCCAGATAATCAAGAAAAGACGATGAAGTATATTCAAAATTTGACAAAGTTATCTCGTATGATTCAATAAATATTATAATAAAATAATTTAAACATTGTATTACATTATTTTGTAATATAATGTTAAGCAAAACACCTGTAAAAAATTTATGTAAAAATTGTAAATTCTATGTTCCTTATTTTTATAAAGGACAAGAATTAGAGAAGTTCTCAAAATGCTCTAAATTTATGAAAAATAATGATGTAACGATGCTTGTTTATTCAAATATAATGCGTAGTGTCGATTTTCATTGTGGTCCAAATGGTAAACACTTTGTAAAGGCAGTTAAACCTTCAGTTGATTTATAATTGATTTTTTTATTTCTCTTATTTCTTTTATTTCTCTAATCTATTTCCTATTTTATCTAATAAATCTTCGCTGTAAACCATTTTACCTGATGGTTTATATTTATTAATTGGTGTATATTTTTTACTATTACTTATTTGTTCTACAGGCGGTTGTTCATCTTCTTCATTTTCCTCAATAATTTGTCTACCATATTCATCAACTTGAATACCAGTTTTCTTTTTAATTTCATCACGAACATAAGTTGGTACCCAATGATGCCAAGAAATTAATAATAAATTTGGATGAAAATAACGCACCGCGAATCCATTTTTTTCCAGTGTATCAATTAAAAATGCAATACATCCGGCTTGATCATATTGACCAACACCAAATATAATTTCTGGAACAAGATACCAACAACACTTTTCATTTAATTTTTGTCTGGCAGTTGTTTTAATACGGACGTGAACTCGATTAAGAATCTTTCTGAAAAGTTGTAATTTCTCTAAATCGTGTTGTTTCTTTTTTTCGTATAATTCATCAATATTTATTTTCTCAGAAAAATCAGAAAAATTATCTAAAGTAAATAAATTTGTCATTTGTTCTTCCAAAAGAAAATATTTTTGTTATTTATTTTTATTAAATACTTATTGTAAAACAATTTAAAGACTTTTTAACATATTAATATTAATGACCATTAAACACTTAGTTATATCGGGCGGCGGACCACTTGGATTAAGATTTTTAGGCGCTTTAGAACACCTTGAACAAAACGGCATTTGGAAACTTCAAGATATCGAAAGCATTTACGCCACATCTATTGGTTCTATTATTGCCGTCTTTATTTGTCTTGCATTTGATTGGGATACACTTAATATATACATAATTGAACGACCGTGGAAAGACGCATTCAAAGTTAATTTTAAACAAATTTTTCAAGCTTATGGTAACAAAGGTTTATTCGACAAAAATATTTCTGAAATTGTATTAAAACCATTATTAAAAGCTAAAGATTTACCCATTAATATTACTCTTCAACAATTTCACGATTTTTGTAAAATAGATTTACACTTTTTTGCATTTGATATCAACAAATTTGAAACAGTTGAAATCAATCATAATTCATATCCCGATATGTTGTTAGTTCAAGCTTTAACTATTTCTAGTTCTTTACCCGGAATTTTTATGCCAACTATTTTAGACGATAAATGTCTTATTGATGGCGGCGTTATGTGTAATTTTCCTATTAATGAATGTTTAAGAGACCATATTTTAGAAGAAGAAATATTAGCAATTAAAATTGATAACAATAACAATAATGATAATTTAAGTGTTAAAGAAGATTCTACTTTACTTGAATATACTATTTGCTTAACTATTAATTCTATGAACTATATTAGAAATAGCGTTAAACTTCAATCCATTAAAAATACAGTGTTAGTTAGTAACATTCAAGGAAACCCGCTATCTCTTGATTCTATTAAAGAAACTATTAATAGCGCCGAAATTAGAAGGGAATTATTTTCACAAGGCATTGAAGATGCTAAAACTTATTTAGAATTACAAAACAGTATGTAAAAATTGTTCCATCGTTGATTTCGTTGGTTTTGCGTCGTATTCTATAACCTGATTATCCTTTACTAATTTAATTGTTGGATAACCTTCTATCTTATACTTATCCATCAATTCATCTATTTCTGCCGTCTCATTTGTACAATTATACTCCGTAAATACTAAATTATAACCATTTATATTTTTTCCCTCATATTCTGATTTCAATTCCTCCCATTCTGGCTTCGCAGTTTTACAGTGAGGACACCAATCTACGTAAAATAACATCATATTTGCTGTTTTATTTGAATTCGCATTATTTTTACCATATTCTCTATTTGCGTTATAACTTGTTAATGTCTCAGTATATGATTTATAACTACTATAACCGAACCAAATAAAAAATATTATTGCTACAACAAATAAACCAATTGTTATCCAAGACATATTTGATGTTAAACCACGAATGCGTTGCATAATAGATGAAGTTGCTGAAGTTGGACTTAATTTATTGACGAATTGCTGAGATGATTGCATTTATATATAATAAATAAGAATAATTTAGAATATGTTTTAAACGAATATAAAGTTTATTTTACATAGATAACTAACAAATGTTAATCAGAAATAGCGATGGAAAAATTATAATTATTTTTCGTAAAGATTGTAAAAATGAAAGAGTATATAATCAAAAAATTTATGATATTATTCAACACTATCATATTTCTCCTAAACTAACTAACACAAATATTTTACCTTCTAAACCTAAACAAAAGAAATTTACCGAATACAATTCTGACAGCGATTAGCTTAGTTATATTTTTTTCTTAATACATTCTTTATTTATTTGAAATGATTCTTTTTTATTTTCCTCAGGAACAATATTTATTATGCATTTTGATTTTTTCCCGTATAATGGTTCAGTGCAGCCTTTTTCTTTTTTTGTTTTATTTTTTATTTTTCTAAAGTTAAATATTTTATTTTTAGTTTCATTCAGTGTACATCTTGAACGAAAATTTTCGTAACGTTCCCTTACGTCACAATAAGTAAGATGTGATTTTTTTTTAAGCATTTTATTTACAAGCTCATGTAATTCATACACATATCTTGAAAATGTATCTCTATTTTTCATATGACACATTAATAATGGCTTTGTTTTAAGATTATTTATTAAATTAATTCTACAATATTTACAAGGCAATATATACCTTAAATTATATATGAAATTCATATAGTTTTTTTTATCGTTATTTGTTGGATTAACCGGATAATTAAAACTAACGGTATGAATTGCAGTCCAAAAAATCGGGCCCCAAATTTTTGTAACCATACCGTCTCCTGATAAAAAATCTTTTTTTTTAAACGCACGTTTAGTTTTATTAGCTATATTTTTATTATTTTTTTTTGTTTTATTTATCATTATATAATATGTAGAAAATAATAATTAAATAAATTTAAAATAATACCCTTTATTCATACATTTTGTAATTCCATTACAACTACGTGAAATTGTATTAGGGGATACATTTAAATAATTTGCAGCTTCTTTAATAGAAATAAATTCATTTATTTTTATCATATTTTTATCATATTGTGCAACTTTTTTAGTTGTATTACTTAATCCAGATTTAATTTTATGTAAATTATTTTCTAAGCAAGTTGCCCATTCTAAATTGTCTAATTTATTATTTATTTTATTTCCATCAATATGATTTATAAATTCTTTATTTTTATCGTTTATTAAAAATGTTAATGCAACTATGCGATGAACACCAATATTTATTTTATTTATAGTTATTTTCATGTATCCATGACAATTCATTTTATATTTATATAATTCATCGTGAGAATTTTTTATTCTCCCATAATTTGACACAAAAATACCCGATACCTTAAACACCTCAACCGGCACTTCCTTCCAAATTTCATCAGGATAATTTATTAATGTATCATCATCATATTTCCATTTGTATCCATATGCGGAATTATTTTTACCTTTTGATACATTTATTAATGATTGGCGTAAAGTAAGTTCATTTTTTGCATTTGTTAAATTATTACTTTTAAGCCATCGTACTGCATATGTTGTAGATTCATATTTTTCCAGTTTTGCATGCGTATTAATATCCAATCTCCAAATGCTTTTAATATTTATTTTTTTCTCAAAAGTGTTATTTGTTTTAATTTTGTGCAATGCTTGTTCTGACATTGTCGACCATTCTAAATTATTTATTCTATTATCTGTTCTAATATTATTTATATGATTAACAGTTGGTTTATTTTCGGGATTTGATATGAATTCTTTTGCAACAATACGATGCACATATAGTTTTTTTCTTTTAATAACATCATTTTTTAAACTTATTCTAAAATATCCCGCAGCATTTTTAAATTGTTTCATAATATATCCACTTTCTTTTATTCTTATCCCCCCTTTATTGCTAACTTCATATTTTGGAAAATCTGATATTTGTTTCCATTCTTCTATTTTTTCCATTTTTATATTATTCTTATTATCTTTTTAAATTATTTTAAACTAACAAATTTTATAATTGTTCTCTAAATTCATTTTTTTCCGTTCTTAATTCTTTATCTAAATTTTTTATTCTTGTAATAGTATCTGTTAATAATTTATTATTCAAAGATAATTTATTTTTACCATATATATCGTTAATTTCTAAATGTATTGAACTTAATACACGAGTTGGAAATAAATAATTATCTGATTTTTTATCAAAATTTATATTTTTTTTTATATAATATGATAAAGAATATACTTTTATTTTTTTTTCACTATCTAAATATTTTTTGCCCGATTCTAATTCTGAACCATATATTATTATACCATATTTACTAAATAATTGTGGATCTATTAATACTAATTTATTTGAACTTGTTAACCATAATATAACCGCGTGCGATGTTTCTTTATTTTTAACTTGATATGTCATTGCTGTTATTAGCGATGCATTCTGTTTATATCCATATTTTAAACGCATTGATATCATTATATCTTTTAAACTATTAATATAATTTTGTTCATTTTCATTTTCCTCTAAATTTACTTCCGTCCATTCACCTTTTACATCCAATTCTTTATTTAAATATGGTAACATTTTTGCGGTACTAAATTTAATTTTATTTGTCATTATATTTACGGATAATTCTTCAAAAGTTGGTAAATCAATTGTCTTTAAAAATAACATTGCATTTAAGCTGCAAGTGCCATAATAATTTGTAAATATATCATATGATTCAGCTGATTGTTTAATTCTTTTTATTATTTCTACATCAGTTGTGTTAGTTATTCCTTTAACTAAAACTAACAAAAGACTAATTAAAAGAATAATTAGTTGTGGATTTGTACCACCCTTTTGTATCATTTTTCTTTTATATTTTGTTAGTTTGTTTTTATATTTTCTTTTATTATTTTTAATTGTTTTTCTTCTTTTTCTTTTTCCACCTTCTCCTAGTAATAAATTATTTTTATTTATATCTAAACCTTCTAAAACCATTTTTACAGCATTGTAAACTAACATATTATTAAATTCACATTCTGTTTTTGGTGTTTGTATTAATGTTTGATTTATTATTTCTTCAATTGGTATTTTTGTTTCTACCAATTTTGTATTTATATTGCCTTCCATATTATTAATAAGTATTTTAAATATTTATTAATTTGTTAAATAATGTGGAGCTTTGTCCCTGTATTTACATTCCAAATGTAGAGAAATCATTTAAAACCGGTATAGGCATTGTATCTGGATTAAATGAATTGTAATTTGGCACCTTTTTGCAATCAAAACTCGGTTCCGGGCACCTGCCGCAGGGTTCACAAGGGGGACATTTTGAAACATCAAAGTTACTATCGTCAGAAACTTTAATAACAGTGGGGGCTGGACATACTGGTGGTACAACTTCTGACTTCAAAATATACAAGTCTTCTTGGCCCTTAGGTATCATACTTTTTGGAATACCTTGTGGTAACGAATTATAATAAGCACTAGAATCATATGTTGCCGCAGTATTTCCTGATGGACCTTGAATCATATTTGAATACAAACTTGAATAAGCATTTCTAAACGCATTATTATAATCGGAACCCTTTGAATTAGTACCTGAGTCGTATTGATTTATGGTATCGTCATCATTTGAGTAAGCGTAAATATTATCAGCATAGTACACAATTTTGTTACCATTTGGACCAACAATTTTAATTGCTTTTTTACCATTTAAATCAATTATAGTTGCTTTACCTCCGTTAGGACCAATAAATACTTTTATACTACTGCTGCTTGAATTAGTATCAATATAATACACATCCGTTGAACCATTTTTGTTAGTTACCACAATTAAATTATCAGTTGATGTAGTAATAATACGAGCAGTAGCACCATTTGGACCATAAAATATTGAAGGATAAGATGATTGATCATAATGATTATAATTATCATAATCTGTTCCACTATAAGATTGAGAAGAAGAACTGGAAGAGTCGGATTGAGAATTGGAAGAGTCGGATTGAGAATTGGAAGAGTCGGATTGAGAACTGGAAGAAGAACTTGTATCTAATGTAAACTCAACTTGATTTGTTCCATCAGCATTTTTGGTGTAAAAAACTGTGTTACCATCACTACTTTTAGGTATGGTTATTAAAGCAGTATTACCATCAGAATCAGTATATAGAGTTGAATCAGCTATGGCAGTAGATCTAGTAGTAGTTTTATTATATGTTACTTTTTTATTATCGGGACTAGTTACAATAGCAGTTGAGTCAGTAACAATTGCTTTGGTTCCATCGCTAGAAACAAAATGCATTATACTATCAAAACCTTCAATTCTAGTTCCTAAAAATTGGAATAAAATTAATCCAAATAATAAAATAAGGAAAACAATTAATAATTTATTGTACATCGTATAATTTATATAGTGAAAAAAGTTCATAAAAAATAATTGATTTCTTTTTAATTATAATTATAAACTAACATAATTTACATAAGATGACTACTAATGAAGACTGGATAAGTGCTACTATTATTGAAGATAGTGATGAAGAAATTATTGAAATTGTACCTAAACCTAAACCAAAAACTCGTAAAACAAAGATGAATGCAAATATTGAATTAATTGAAGAAAAAGAATTAATCAAAAAACCTATTAGTTCATTAAAACAATATTTTAATGAATCGTTATCTATTTATGAAATAGGAATAGATGAAGCAGGAAGAGGACCGATGTTTGGTAGAGTATATGCCGGCGCTGTTATTTTACCTAAAGATAATCCAAATTTTAAATTTGATTGGTTAAAAGATAGCAAAAAATTTCATTCAAAAAAGAAAATAGAGCAAGTTGCGGATTATATTAAAGAAAATGCTTTAGCTTGGGCTGTCGAATTTGAAGACGAACAAACTATTGATGAAATTAATATTTTACAAGCAACTCAATCTGCAATGCATAAAGCAATTAAGAATGTTCTTGGTAAGCTAGATAACAATGTAATATTTGATAATATACTTTTGTTAGTTGATGGTAATTATTTTAAATCATATACAACCATTAATAAATCGAAGACAAAGTTAGAAACGATAAAGCATTTACTTGTGGAAGGAGGTGATAATAAATTTTGTTCCATTGCTGCGGCATCAATTTTAGCTAAAGTTGAACGCGATAAATATATAGAAGATTTATGCGTTCAAAATCCGGAATTAATTGAATATTATGGAATTGATTCAAATAAAGGATACGGATCCAAGAAACATTTAGATGGAATTAAAGAACACGGAATAACAAAATGGCATCGTAAAACTTTTGGAATTTGTAAACAATATGCTTAACTAACAAATTAATAAATATATTTTTTTTATACAGTTATATTAATGGCAAGAAAAAAGAAATCAAGTAGTAGTGAAATGAGCGATTCGTATGAATCGGAAGAAGATGAAACAATGATTTTTTCTGATGAGGAAGATTCCGAAGAACCTTCCACGAACTTTACGGAAACTCTTCCCGAAGATTCCAATATTGAATTTGGACGCCGTATTTCTAACATAAAAACTGACTCTAAACGCAGTGACTCTAAACGCAGTGACTCTAAACGCAGTGACTCTAAACGCAGTGACTCTAAACGCAGTACTTTACCAAATACTAGTTCTAAACGCAGTACTTTACCAAATACTAGTTCTATTTTCACTAAAAGTCCGAAATCTTTAAATAGCTTATGGAAAAGTAGTAGCGCTAAAACTAAATATACTACCTTACCAAATGCCAGTTCAGTATTCACTAAAACAAAATCAAAAACTAAATCTTTAAATAGTTTGTGGAAAAGTAGTGACACCAAACGTAATTCTAAATCTAATCAAAGTAGTGATAAAACTAAATATACTACCTTACCAAATGCCAGTTCAGTATTCACTAAAACAAAATCAATAACTAAATCTTTAAATAGTTTGTGGAAAAGCAGTAGCAATAAACAAAGCAACTCTAAACGCACTTTAAAACCCAAATCAAATAGCAATAAAATAGACGAATTAAGACCATATTCTTTGCCTAGTTCAATTAATTCACCAATTGAATCTGTAGAAGAAATTGTAGCCGAAAGTATCGAGACATTATTTCCACAAAGTAAAAGAAGTAGTACAAAACGAAGTAGCAGTGCAAAACAAAGTAGCTCAAAGAAAGCAGATAGTATTAGACAAGTCAGTATACCAAGAATAAAAAGTAGTAGCTCAAAGAAAGCAGATAGTATTAGAAAAATAAGTAGTTTAAAAAAAAGAAGCAGCAGTGCAAAGAAGGCAGATAGTATTAGAAAGGCTAGTGTACCAAAACGAAGTAGCAGTGCAGAACGAAAAAGTAGCTCAAAGAAAACAGATAGTATTAGAAAAGTCAGTATACCGAGAAAAATAAGTAATGGTAAAAAAGTAGATAGTATTAGAAAAGGTAGTCCAATGTTAAAAATGTGGTATCCTAAAGCTGCAAAACGTATTTCTCCAGCTAAAAAAGTTGATGTAATAAGAAAAGCTAGTCCTTTACCCATACAAAAAAAACAAGTAAAAGTTATTACACCTGAATCTATATCTATTTCGGAAACAGAATCCCTTAAAGATAATGGACCAACACTATATGACAGACTTAAAATGACGTTTAGAATAAATAAAACACAAAAAAATAGACCAGAGGTTGTTAAGGAACAAAAACCTGTTAAAAATGTAGTTGTAAAAGAAACACGAAAATCTAAAACACTTTATGAACGTTTAAAGAGTATGTTTAGTTATGGTAAAAAAGGTACACGTCGTGCGTTTAAATCTATGAAAAAAGCAATATCAAGAAGACTTAAGAAACAAAGTCCTAAAAAACAACAATCTAATAAGAAGAAACAAAGTCCTAAAAAGAAACAAAGTCCTAAAAAGAAACAAAGTCCTAAAAAGAAACAAAGTCCTAAAAAGAAACAACAATCTAATAAGAAAAGAACTAGAACTAACAAAAAAAGAACTAGAACTAACAAAAAAAGAACTAGAACTAAGAAAAACAGGCCAAAATCTAATAAAAATAAATCAAATTCTAAAAGTAGAACTAACAAAAACAGGACGAAAAAACAAAGACAAATTATAATTCGTATTTAAATTAAATTATAATAAAATAATATAATTTAAAAATATCATTTCTTTTTTTCACAATTAGTACAGTCAGAAAATAATCCAGGAATAAATTTACCTTTTTTAATCATTTGTAAATGTTCCTTATGAATCGGTTTTTTAACTGTACCAATTCTTTTTCCTCTTCTATATTTTGTAACACTTTTATAACCTTTACCATTTCTAATGTGAACTTTTCTTACGGTTTTTCCACCACTTTGCATTTTTGTCTCAGTATTACTATAGTTAAATGACATTATTATACATTAAATAAATAAAATAATATATAATATATGGATAAACATTTATTTTTACATATTTTTCATATTTTTGTGGTCGGAACTTTATTCTTATATGTTGGAATTAAGCAAATAAATGCGCTAAAATTATTGTTACATAGTTTATTACCTTTAGGAATTATTATTGTATTATATCATTTGTATAAAGCATATATAAAATACAATTCCAATATGAGTATATGGGTTAATTTAATTCATATTTTGTTAGTTGGTCCATTATTAATTTATATTGGATATAATGCTGAAAATACACGTCGCCTATATTTTGAATTATTATTAATGCTTGGATTTGCTTCTATTGGTTATCACGGTTATTATTTGTTTTAACACCGCGTTTTTATCCATTTTTTAGTGACAACTGCCTTTACACTTTCTAATGCACCTTCAGTCCAACCTTGATTTCTACTAACTGCTTCACCAACAACTAATATTCCTTTTTCCGGATGCTGTGCCTTATCAACAAAATCATCTCTAGAATCATATAATTTATTATTTAATGGTTTATAATAATGTGTTCCAATAGGCCAATAAAAATCTTTTATTGCTATCAAATGTAACATATTTTTTTGAATGCCTAATGATTTTTCAAGTAATCTACAATACATTTGTCTATTTTCTTCATTATTTTCTAAATATTTTTTTAATGCAATCGTATTTTTATTATCATTATATGCAATCATATAAACTCCTTTATCTGGATTCATTGGTATAATACGTTGTAATGGCCCCGGTATAAATGTAAACCCATCTACATATTGTTTTAAAATAGGTATTGAACTGGCACTAAATTTGCCATATAAACGCAAAAAAGGTTGTCCCTCTATTTCTTTGTAAATATTATGAGTTGGAAATAATTGTCTTAAACCATCAATAGTTGTGCCTACTATTATTTTATTACAATTATATTGTATTCCATTCTTCAAACTAACACTAAATTTACACGGATTTTCTTCTATTTTTTGAATACTTATTACTTCACTTGAAAATTTAATATGATTATATCCTATTTCATTTGCCATTTCTAATATAACTTTTTTCCAAGGAACTTTAAATGCTTTCCAACAACATCTATTATCTTCTAAACCATAATAATATAATGTTTCAAATACATCTTCATTTTCATAATCAGTATATCCAGTAGTAAGAATAAATTTTTTATATAATTCTTCTCCTAAAATTTCTTTAGAAAATTCCTTAAATGTTTTGTTTTCGTATTTTTTAGGATTTTTTTCGTAAATTTTTCGTAAATGTTCCACTATTTCCTTTATATTTACTGGTTCAATTAATTGAGAATAATGGGGATTGATTGTATATTCTGGTCCAACTAAATTAAATGAATTTACTAATTTATATAATAATTTGTCTTTTTTTTTTCTTCCAATTCCAGCTCCTGTTACTATTTCTGTTCCGTAAAATTCTTCGTTACTTGTTCTGCCACCAATCCATTGTTTTTTATATTTTTCTAAAATAAGAAATGATAATTTTCCGTCCGGATCCACTTCCTTAATTTTTAAGGCACTATATAATCCCGACATTCCACTACCAACAATAATTATATCATAATATTTAATGCTCATATAACTTATATATTATGAATATTTTTTTATGCACTACATGACTCACATATTTCTTCTTCAACATTGTTGTTTATTTGTTTTTTTTCTGGTTCAATTGTAAATTGCTGTGCTTGATGCTTTGCTTTACGTCTTAAATAATATATTCCCGTTTTTAATCCTTTTTCCCAAGCATAAAAATGCATTGATGTTAGTTTATTATATACTGGATCTTCCATCCATAAATTTAAACTTTGACTTTGACATATAAACGCACCTCTATCTACCGCCATATCTATTATGTGTTTCATTGGTATTTCCCATACTATCTTGTATTTATCTTTTAATTGTTGAGGTAATATTGTTAGTTGCTGAACTGAACCCTTATTTGCAACTATATTATTTTTAATTTTTTCATTCCATAAACCCAAATTAATTAAATCTCGCATCAAATATTTATTTACCACAACAAATTCACCCGCTAAAGTACGTCTACTATAAATATTACTAGTTAATGGTTCAAAACATTCATTATAACCTAAAATTTGTGATGTAGATGCAGTTGGCATAGGTGCAAGTAATGTTGAATTTCGTAATCCATATTTAATAATATTTTCTTTTAATTTAGCCCAATCATAACGATTTGAGGGGGATTTAGACCACATATCAAATTGCAAAATACCTTGTGATGCAGGTGAACCTTCAAATGTAGTATAAGACCCTAAAAGATTATAATTGCGTTGTGTTTCAAAATATTGTAAATCATATTCATTTGTTAAAAACTCTTCTGCTTCTCTTTTAGGATTACATTTATCTTCAATAATATTTTGCAACTGAATAGATAAATCTTTCGCCATTTCATTACTTTTTTCTAAGGCAGCATAATAAATAGTTTCAAAAATTAATTTATTAACTTCTTTAGCTGTTTCTGAATGAAATGGAATATCCATCATTATAAACGCATCTGCTAACCCTTGTACCCCAATTCCAATAGGTCTATGACGTAAATTACTACGGCGAGTTTTTTCCGTAGGATAGAAATTAATATCAATAACTTTATTTAAGTTGTTAGTTACAACTTTTGTAACTTCAATAAGCTTATCATAATCAAATTGCTTTGTTTCTTGGTTTACAAATGCAGGTAATGCTATTGATGCTAAATTACATACAGCCGTTTCTTTATCGTCTGAAAATAAATTTATCTCGGAACATAAATTAGACGATTTTATAGTTCCTAGATTTTGTTGATTTGATTTTTTATTGGCAGCATCTTTATAACATAAATATGGTGTGCCTGTTTCCATTTGTGAATCCAAAATTGCAAACCATAGGTCACGAGCAACTATCGTTTTTCTTGCTTTACCTTCTGCTTCATATTTTTCATATAATTTGACAAATTCTTCTCCATAAACATCACTTAAACCAGGACACTCGTGGGGACACATTAGAGACCATTTGCCGTCTGGTTGTTTAACGCGTTCCATAAATAAATCAGGAATCCATAAAGAATAAAAAAGGTCACGAGCTTTTAGCTCTTCATCGCCGTGATTTTTCTTTAAATCTAAGAAATCAAAAATGTCGGCGTGCCAAGGCTCCAAATAGATGGCAAATGAACCATTGCGTTTCCCTCCTCCATTATGCAACAAAGCACCATTAGACATATAATTGGGATATTCTTTCATTTCTAAATCATATAATAAACCATTATATTCTTCTGTTTTTATTGATGTTACAATATAATCTCCAAATAATTTTTGTCCTATTGTAATATTTTCAGCTTCAACCCATTTTAATTTATTATCAACCTTACACAAAATAGGATGTTTATCTGTTATTTTAACTGACCTAGTAATTATAGGTGTATCATCATATTTAAAAAATGGCCCCATTTCTATGTTATAAATTAATCCAGAAAAATTATGTGTTATAATTTTTTTTATTTTTTGAAATGTACACGTTATTTTTGGGTCATATGAAATATAACTATAATCATTTTCTTCTAATTCATTCATTCTATTAAATATTTCTTTTGAAAAATTTATTTCATCATTTATTGGATAACTATATACTTCAGTGGAATCTTCAACAACATATTTTATCGGGATTAATCCATTTTTAGTTGATATTAAAGTATCTGGATGCACACATTGATCAACATATCGAGCAGTGTTATTAAATACACGCAACATAGGTACAATTCCATTTGAAGTTCCATTTGTTCCTTGAATATGACTACCTTTTGCCCTAATATTATGAATATGTAATCCAATTCCTCCTGCAAATTTAGAAATTAAAGCACAATCTTTTAGCGTATTATAAATTCCCGAAATACTATCTTCTTCCATTGCCAACAAATAACAGCTCGATAATTGTGGTCTAGGTGTTCCAGCATTAAATAAAGTTGGAGTTGCGTGAGTAAAATACTTTTGTGACATTAAGTTATAAGTTTCTTTTATTTGATATAACTTTTGAATTGAATTATCATTAGTATGCATATGAATTCCAATAGCTACACGCATCCACATATGTTGAGGTCGTTCAACAACTTTACCATTAATTTTAAATAAATACGCCCGCTCTAAAGTTTTAAATCCAAAATAATCAATTAAATAATCACGATCATAATCAATTAATTCATCAATATTATAAATATTAATAACTTCAATTAATTTATCAGCTACAAGAGGTGAATGTTGATTATGTACATCAGTAAAATTATAAAGCATTTTCATAGTTTCAGAAAAAGATGGATGAGTATTTTTCTGATGATTAGAAATAACAATACGTCCAGCTAAAGTTCCATAATCAGGATTCATCGTAGACATAGAGGCACATTGCTCTGCAGCAAGTTCATCAATTTTAGTGGTAGAAATGGTGTCATATAATTGATCAATAACTTTCATTGTTAGTTGAGAATAGTTAATTTGGATATTGGCTTCTTGTCCGAGTTTTTTAATTCTATTAAGAATTTTATCAAACGCAATTTCCTCAAATTCGCCATTTCTTTTTGTAACGCGCATATCAAAAGAATTAGTCGCCATATTTAATATAATATGTTAGTTTAGTTTTAAATCAGATTTGTATTATATATTTAATTTTTTATAAAACTAATATATAAGAAAATGTCTAATACTTTTAAAGGAAGTGTTTTGTTTTTATTAATAATTATGATTTTAGCATTATTTTTAGCGAAATATTTGTCATTTCAAGAGGGATATGTTAATATTAATGATGTAACTGGCGATTATCCAAAGGCGGTTAGTAAAGCAATATTAGTTGATTATCCATTAATCGGTAAGAATGAAGTATCTCACGATAGTGCTTCAGATATGTGGTGGAAATATCCTACATTTAGTTTACCATCTTTTAAGCAAATAACTAACAATTTAAAATATTTTAAGAATCCAGATATTGGTACTTGTACACGTCCAGAAATGTGTGGTGCGTTATATCACGATAAAAAAGTTCCA
>Ga0194133_10001056_pt1 | contig 52134 bp, 48 predicted proteins | sample TA2KigOf40mmetaG_FD_155448 | JGI IMG/M metagenome (GOLD analysis project Ga0194133, IMG submission 155448) | Freshwater microbial communities from Lake Tanganyika, Tanzania - TA2015055 Kigoma Offshore 40m | ecosystem: Environmental > Aquatic > Freshwater > Lake | place: Tanzania: Lake...
AACCGGGTACGAACACTTCGTCAACTTTCGCTACTTCGACGATGGACAACTACTTGACAGCACCAAACCAGAGTCGATTGTGTACAAGGTGTATGGCGACAAGAAGATTCTCGTGTCTGCCATGTACATGGCCGAAGGTGAACCAGACTTAACTTCAACGGAACTCACCGATTTTGCGGGTCCACTATTTCAGTGGCACGTCCACACAGATTTGTGCTGGACCATCAAAGACGGACGGCCAGCAGTTGCCGGGGTGACCGATGCGAACGGATCATGTCCTCCGGGCTCAATCGCTGGACTCGTAAAGAAGCCGATGGTGCACGTGTGGATCGTGCCGCATCCGTGCGGACCTTTCGCGGCTGTTGAAGGTTTGGCTGAAGGTCAAGCTGCTGTCGACACTTCAGAACGAGTTGACATTTGTGGCTCACACAGCCACTAACGCGACGACACCTTCACGCGACTGACCCGAAGCTCGTGTAACCCGCACTCGGTCTTGTCTTGACCTGCCCAACGACCAGATCGCGGATCGGCACCTGGTTCGACTGTTTGCGTGCAGGGCCAGCAACCAATAGACGCATAACCCTGTGCTGTGAGTGGATTCTCTGGCAAACCGTGACGCGCCTTGTAGGCAGCGGCATCAGCGTCACTCCACGTAGCGATGGGATTCACTTTCACCACGTCACGAAAAGGCTCAAGCGCAACCACTTGTGTGTTTGAACGCATGGTGGAATCGTCACGCCGAAGACCGGTCATCCATGCGTGCCGGCCTTCCAAGAGGCGTTCAAGTGGAGCCACTTTGCGCACAGCACAACATGCATCGGTGTCGAGTTTCCAGAGTTCAACATCTGCTGCAATTCCCTCGGGCTGAACCGTCGTCAAATTGCCCCCCATGCGCTGCTGCAACTCGTGAGCAAACGAAAGTGTTTCAGGGAACAGAAACTGGGTGTCGAGCAACACCACTTCGATCAATGGCGAGACACTCCATGCAAGGTGTGCAAGTGTCGCGTCACCGAAGCTCGACGTGACGACCATGTGGTGATCGAAATAGTTGTGAGCCCATTCAATGACGTGCTCTGCAGATTTCTCTGACAACTCTTGGTTGAGCTCAGACACCTCATCTATGCCAAGGTGCAGCGGGTGATGACTCACGTCGCACACTCCGACTCTGACACCTCTGCCACATACGGACCGGTCTCGTCGTAGTCGACATAGAAGTGTGGTGCGTCGTCTGGTTTGGGAACCACGTCAAGGTCGAGAAGGTCTTTCGCAACAGATGTGGCACCGCCAGCGCGATCGAGCCAGGCGGTGAAGGTCTCCCCCGCTGAACGCTCATTGGCGAACTTGCGCACAACGCGCGCCACCGCCAGCGGCGCGTTCTTGGCGGGAAGTCTGAGTGCCTTTTGACCGAAGTGAATCTGTTCCTGCCCGACATGACCGCCGAGCAACAACTGATACCCCGGCAATGATTTGCCGTTCGCACGTCGCTCAGCTCCGAACAAACCAATGTCTGCGGCGTGATGTTGACCACATGAGTTCGTGCAACCCGAGATGTTGATACGTACGCCACCAACTTCTGCCAAGCCAGACTCTTCCAACTCGTCTCCAATGGCCTTGGCCAAACCACGTGACTGTGTGACGGCGATATTGCAGGTGTCTGCACCTGGGCATGCAACGACGTCACGCGCAAGTTCGGCACCTGGTCGCGCCATGCCAATTGCTTCGAGACGATCGAACAATGTGCGCAGTTGGTCTTCGCGAAGGCCGCGAAACACCACGTTTTGACGGTTCGACAAACGCACGTCAGCACCGAGGTCTCGTTGAATATCTGCGAGCGAACGGAACTGAGACGCGGTGATGTCACCAAGTGCTGCATATGCGATTGCCGACACCGTTCCCTTCGCTGCACCACGCACAACACTTGCTTGTTCCCACCGCATGAACGGGTCTGATGAGCGCAGCTCAACGCGCACTCCCTGACCGACTGCGGTCACTTCGCCACTTGCAGCTGTGCCTGCGGGTGCATCGCCCACAGAGGAAACTTCCGGTGGAATGCCGCCGGGCCACGTGGATGACGCTGGCAGGGTGTGACGCAACTTGATGACTCGTCGACGCACTTCCTCGATACCGAGTTGGTCGACAACCCACTTCAAGCGTGCACGCAACTTGTTGTCGCGGTTGCCTGTTTGATCAAAGACACGCAACGTCGCTTCAATGGTCGGAAGCAAGTCTTCCTTGGAAGTGAAGTCTTCGAGTGCGAGAGCAGGATGTGGGTTCGCACCCAAACCACCGGCGATGTACACGCGGAAGCCAGATTCGATCGAGCCGTCTTCCTTGGTGCGTGTTACTGCCACTGCGCCGATGTCGTTGAACATGGCCTGACCACAGTCGGTTGAGCACCCGGAGAAGTTGACTTTGAACTTTCGTGGTAAACGTTGACCCAGTGGGTTACGCACAAAATGGCGGAACGTTGCTTCTGCCCAGGGCGTGACATCCAACTTCTCGTGTGGACACGCGCCAGCCAAGTGGCAGGCCATCACGTTGCGAACGGTGTCACCGCAAGCCTCACGACTGGTGAGTCCGACGTCTGCCAAACGGCGCAGCAAGTCGGGAATGCGTCGTAGTTCAACGAAGTGGAACTGAATGTTCTGACGCGTGGTGATGTGGCCCCAGCCCCGCGAGAACTGCTCGGCCAGGTCACCCATGAGCTCAAGTTGCTGCGGCGTGATGGTTCCTGCCGGCAATTTGATGCGCACCATCTGATTGGTGCCACCTTGACGTTGACCATAAATGCCGTTGTTCAATCGCATCACACGGAACACGTCTTCTGTGATCTCGCCCGAGAGGTACTGCTCGATAGCCAGCTCAAAGCGTTCAATATCACGCAACTGCTCTTCGTAGAGATCACGCGGAATGGGTGCGGGGACGATGCTCGTCATGTTGTTCTCCTATCGACCTGTGTCTTCGCCAATTTCACGCAGCGCGTCATGTAGTGCTCCACGTAGCCGCCGCGCATGATCTGGGTGCAAATGGGCCACCAAACCCGCGCCAGCACCACCAATTTCCTCAACTGTGAGAACCACGCGCGGTGTGGCGTCGTCGTAGTCATCGCACACCGCAATACCCCACGACACTGGCGTGATGTCATCAACGCCGGGCGGCAAGTCGTCGAGCGCCAAAGGCAAATCGTCAATGGAGCGCCTCATTGAGCGCCTCGTAATGTTGTTGCAACCATGGCCGGCTGGACGAACTCATATGCAGCCACCGCGCCAATGACGATTGTGCTCGGAGCTTCAATGTGAACAGCGTGGAGTTCAGCAAGTGTGGTGCGAATCGTTGTCTGTTCAGGATGAGTTCCCCACCTGATGGCAGCAACTGGTGTGGACGGTGACAAGCCACCTGCCATTAACCGGCGAGCGATGTTGCCTCGCTCAGCAACTCCCATCAACACGACGATGGTTCCACCAACACGCGCGAGTGACTCCCAATTGACAGATTGTGAGCCACCACTTTCGCGATGCCCTGTGACAACTGTGAAAGCAGCCGACACGTTGCGATGGGTAACTGGAATACCAGCTGCTGCTGGAACGCCAACGGCAGACGTGATGCCTGGCACCACGTCAAAGGGAATGCCCGCTGCAAGAAGAGCATCAGCTTCTTCTCCGCCACGGCCAAAGACGAATGGGTCTCCACCTTTCAAACGCACAACCTCAAGGCCTTGAGACCCGAGATGCACGAGAAGTGCATTGATGACATCTTGTGGAGTTGGTGCACCTGGCTTCTTGCCCACGTCGATGAAATCTGCGCCAGCCTTTGCGAGCGACAAAATCGCGGGGTTGGCAAGGCGGTCGTGCACGATCACATCCGCGCTCGCAATGAGCCGCGCTGCCTTGACGGTCAACAAGTCGGGGTCACCCGGTCCTGCACCCACCAAGTGCACGGTCATCGCGTCAACTCCGCGTGTTCACGTACCTCGGCGAGGGGTGCAGGTGTGGCTGTGGCGAATGAGATGCCTTTTCGTTGTGCGAGCACACGGATAATCGGTTCCCAATCAATGTTTTCGGTGCTGAAATCAGCGGCGTGTAACGATGCGCGACGCGACGCAAGTTCAGCTGCGAGTTCGGCAAATTCTGGGCCGATGAGTTGCGCAAGATTCGCGCGCATCCACGACGACAACGCGGGGCTCGCGCCACCAGTTGACACTGTCACCATGACAGGTCCCTGACGATGCACAGCCGGCAGCGTGAATGTGCAGCGATCGGGGTCATCGGCACTGTTCACCCAGATGCCGCGAGAATCCGCGTCGTCGAAGATGTGTTGGTCGACGTCGACATCGCCCGTCGCCGTGATGACCAATCGATAACCCTCGACGTCACCACTTACGTATTCGCGACGCACGACGTGCACATTGAGTTGACTTAATTCGTCGATTACATGAGGCGCAAGGACAGTGACATCTGCTCCACACACCAGCAGTTGATGCACCTTGCGATGAGCGATGCGGCCCCCTCCAACCACGAGCACAGGGCGGCCCGTCAGGTTGAGATTGATCGGAAATTGCATGTCTCCCCCAGGAAGGTGGCGCGCCAGGTTGGCAAGTCAGAGCCTATTCGCCTAAAATCTGATTAACTAAGTCAGGAATTAGAAATGTCCAGCACGACCGCCCCTTTTCCAGCACCACAGACCAATAGCCGGTCTGGCAGCCGTGTCTCAGCGCCAAGTGTTCGCCGCCTGTCCGGCCACATCGGGGTTGAAGTGGTGGGGCTCACCGACACCGTCTCATGGGCCACCACCCACCTGCTGCCGCTGCTCGAGGAACACCTTGTGGTGGTGCTTCGCAATCAGTTCCTCAGCCACGCCAACCAAGTTGCACTGGCGCGCACCTTGGGTGAGCCAACTCCGGCGCACCCTGTTGTTCCTGGTCACCCCGATCGCCCGGAAATTCTCGAGCTCGACGCAGCGCGCGGTGGAAAGAACGCCCGGTGGCACACCGACGTCACGTTCGTGCAAAACCCGCCGGCTGCATCGGTGCTCGTGGCCGACCACACGCCCGAGTTTGGTGGAGATACTCAATGGGTGAGCATGCGTGCTGCATACCGCGCGCTGTCACCAGCACTGCGCGATCTTGTTGCTTCGCTTGAAGCCGTGCATCGAATTTCACCACTTGCCTATTGGGGTGAGCCTTTCGACACCGCACTCACTCGAGACGACGCACAGAAGTTGTATGACGATGCGCTTCGCGTGCCACCGGTTGTGCACCCAATTGTACGCGTGCATCCGTCAACAGGCGAACCTGCCCTCTTCGTGAACCCAGGTTTCACCACGCACATTGTTGGCATGTCGCGTATCGAAAGTGACAACTTGCTGAAGTTGCTATTCGAGCACAGCACTCAACCAGAGTTTGCTTATCGGCATCGTTGGCAGCCCGGCGACGTGGTGATGTGGGACAACCGCGCAACCATGCACTACGCCATCGATGATTACGGTGACGTTGAGCGCCGCATGCGTCGAGTGACTGTTCGTGGAACAACTCCGATTGGTCCTTCAGGCCACACGAGCCACATCGTCACCGACCCACTGTTGGCAGTTTGCTGACTATTCGGCAGTAACGAACCCTTGCCAGTTGCGCATGTAGTTCACGAACGCATCTGACAAACCTTCTCCGTGCAACACCTCTGGCGAAACCGGCGTGTCACGCACAACAAACGTAGGGTTAGCCGTCGCTGAGCGCGGAAAGTCGTGGTGCAAAATCGCGCCTCGACCGAGAATCGCAAAATCTGCCCCACCGTCAACTGCGGTCTGTGCTTCTTTGGCGCTGTACAACTTGCCCGCAACTCCAAGCCGAACATTTCCACGTGGCAGCTTTGCAAAGATGTCGAGCAGTTTCTGACCAGCGAATGCTTCATCTGCCGCGTCTTTGGACACGTCCCACAGCGACATGTCAATGAAATCCACGAGACCCGAGGTGACCAAACGTTCGTAGACCTCGACGATTTCTGAGGTACGCATACCGAATCGCTCTGGAGACAGACGGATTGAAACGTTGAAGTCCGCGCGACAGGTCTTTCTGATGCCTTCGAGTATGTCGAAAATGAGGCGTGAGCGATTTTCGAGTGAGCCGCCGTACTTGTCGGTGCGCACATTCAACTCTGCAGAGAGGAACTGACACAACATGTACGAGTGCGCTCCGTGCAGTTCGACTCCGTCGAAACCCGCTGCATCACAGCGCTGTGCAGCGGCCACGAAATCTGCGGTCAGGGCTTCAACCTCTAAAGTCGACAATGCGCGAGCACCTGTGTCGGCATCGTCAGATGGGCACACCGGTTGCTCGCCGATCAGGTCTTGTGGCGACCTGTTGCCTGCATGATGCAACTGCACGATGGCCACCGACCCGTAGGCCTTGATGTCGCGGGCCAGTCGGGTAAGTCCGGGAATGTGATCGTCGCTGAAACAACCGAGTTGACCCTTGAAACCCTGACCTGTTTTCTGAACGTGAGATGCACACGTCATCACCAAACCGAAGCCACCTTCTGCCCGCTTCACGAGGAACTGGTGCTCATCATCCGACAATGTGCCGTCGTCGTGGCTTTGCATGTTGGTGAGAGGGGCCAACATAAAACGATTCTTCATGGCAGGGCCATGCGCGAAAGTCACTGCATCGGTGAAGGACACCATGGCGTCAACGCCCGAGTGAGCGGTAGAAGCCCTCGGGGGCAACCACGTCGTCACGCGTCAACTCGTTGACATGTGACTTTCCAAGACCGAGTAATGCTGAGTCAATTCCACCGCGCAACACATCAAGAACGTTCTCGACGCCAGCCTGACCGTTTGCTGCAAGACCCCAGAGGTACGCGCGACCAATCATGACGGCCTTTGCGCCAAGTGCAACTGCCTTCACTACATCACTTCCGCGGCGAACACCGCCATCCATGACGACATCAATCTGACCACCGACTGCATCAACCACCGCGGGCAATGCACGAATTGGTGCGGGTGTGCCGTCCAAGTTGTTCCCACCATGATTCGACACCGACAATGCACTCACACCACAATCAACGACGCGCTTGGCATCATCGACGCGACACACACCTTTCACCATGAACGGTCCGTTCCACTGTGAACGCAGCCAAGCAATGTCGTCCCAACTGGGCGGTGCACTTTGCATCCACTCGTAATAGGCACCAAAGAACGTCGGCGGCTTCTCTCCGGGTGCAGCCATGTTCGGCGTGCTGAGGTCGGGGAACTTGAAAGTCTTCGCGAACTGCCACAACCAGCGCGGACGCACCAACACTTCAGGTGCGAGCTTCACCATTGCCTTGAGGTCGATCTTGTCGGGAATCCACGGGCTACCCCAGTCGCGACCGTTACTGAATGACCAGTCAAGCGTGAGGATGATTCCCTTCGCACCAGCAGCTTGTGCGCGCTGCAAACGCTGCACCATGGTGTCGCGTCCGCCCGACCAATACATCTGGAAGAACACTTGTGAATTCTCGGCACACACGTCTTCCAGCGACTTACTCGCGAACGAACTGAGTCCCATTGCAATTCCGCGGTTTGCTGCTGCACGCGCGATTGCCAACTCTCCATCGGGGTGCACAGCCTGTACGCCAGTTGGCGACATGATGACCGGCATCGACAACGACTGCCCCATGACAGTGACGTCCATTCCACGTTGCTGATGCAAACCAGCCACATGTGGAGCAAAACCCAATTGGTCGAACGCGGACTGGTTGTCCTGCAGCGTCAGCCCTTTCTCAGACCCAGCGATGAGCGCGCCGTACACCGATTTTGGAAGTCGTCGTTGTGCGCGTCGTTGCGCCACTGCGACTGTTTCGAACCATGAATTAGGCATCGGGGGTTCCTTCTCGACTTGTTCTTCGAAGTCACCGTGAGGTTATCGGTCTAGTGTTGGCCCGATGAGTGTCGGGGGGCAAGCTTCACACGCATGGACTGATGCGCTCAGTCGACTGATGCACCTCGTCGATGAGATTCACTCCGGCCCGTACCCACCGAGTGAACAAGAGCGCGTGGAAGGGGTAGCCCACATCGCCAAACAATGGAGTTGTTGGTCGAATTGGGAGCTGTTCCACGCCGACCCACGACGGCCGTTGTTTCAACGACAAAACGATCTGCTGACGCCCTGGGGCGGACCAAGTGCCGATTACGTGTACCGCCACGCGCGAGTCGACCCTGCACGCATGTATATCTTCCGTGGTCACATGAATAGCTGCGATGAATTCGTCATCGCCATGCGCGCGGGTTTCATGCACCAAGCCGTGTGGGGAACGATTGCCCAACACTGCGCATCTAACCATGGCATCGGCAAGGGGGACACTTTCGAGATTCAGATTGGTGGAACGCCGAGCTCTCTCCCCCACATTCCGATACCTGACAATGCCACCGTGCTCTCGTTCCGCGAGTTCTACTTCACATGGGAAGAAAATGATCCGGCAGTGTTCACTCTCGAGTGCATCGACGATGATGTTGACGCTCCAACACCACGTCTGGATGACTCTGTACTTGCCGCTCACATGGAGCGCGCAATCACGTCGACTGAAGAGTCGATTCGTTTCTGGAACAACTACATCATTGAAAAACGTGCTCTTGCACCTGCAAACACTTTTGCATCAACGATGAAAGTGTCTGGCGGACTTGAACTGGCACGGTATGGCTTCTGCTTCTACGACCTCGCACCTGATGAAGCACTCATTGTTGAGACCGATATACCCACTGCTCGTTATTGGGGCTTTCAGCTCTACGAGACTGCCTGGTACGACCTGCTCCAGCCACTTGATCGGTTGATTTCCACCAACCACACCGATACGCATGTGTCATCTGATGGCAAGGTGCGAATGGTTATCTCGCACACCGACCCCGGATGTGTGAATTGGCTCGACGCCGGCCAGCGCCAACAAGGGCTACTCACATTCCGATGGTTCTGGGCCACGACGGATCCGTCACCAACGACAAAGGTGATACCGGTCGATGACGTGTGGGCTCATTTGCCAAATGACACTCCTGCGGTTGATGCTCGCAGCCGCGTTGAACACGTTCGTCAGCGTCGTCGACAGTTGACATGGCGTTTTCGCACGTGACGGGTCTGCACACATCAAGGCCCACTCGATGAGCTGGAACCCGCCGTCACGACCATCATGGGTTGAACACATCAACACTGGCGAAATCTGGCCAATGACTGCGGTTGCTCAGCGGCCATTCACTCTTGACCACATCGCCGGTCAGGTGGCGACCGGTCTTGGTTGCTCGCCCCACGACGTTGTCGGCGAACTTGACGACGCAACACTTGAGGCGCTGTCGGTGTTGTTGCCAGCGCTTGAGAACGAGGCGCAGCTACACGTACTTGGTCGCTGGATCACGCACCGTCTTCTCGCTCGCCTTCTGCTGCAGCGCATGCTCATTGAACGCACATTCCGTGACACCCCTGCACTTGCAAAGGTTTCCATCAACGAACCCTGGGTGGTGGCGGGTGCGCCGCGCACAGGCACCACGATTCTCCATGAAGTGCTGATGTGTGACCCTTCTCTGCGTGGCCCAATGGGTTGGGAATTGCTCTTCCCGGCACCACTCGGCGAGGGTGACGATGACCCGCGCATCGGCCTTGCCGACATTGAATTGCGAACACCACAAACGGTGGCTTCTGGCATCGTTGCCATTCACGAGTATTCGGCGCGCATGCCAAAGGAATGCCTGTCAGCAATGTCATTTGCATTCCGAAGCGAAGAATTCGTGGCGCGGTACCACGTGCCGAGTTATGTGAAGTGGCTACAAGCCTGCGACATGACACCTGCATACGCGATGCACAAACGAGTGCTGCAGATGCTGCAAAGCAGTTCCTCGTCGCGGCGCTGGGTACTGAAGTCGCCAGTGCACCTGCACTCACTCGACGTATTGCTCGCCACCTACCCCGATGCAAAGGTGTCGTTTACGCATCGCGACCCGATGCTTGTGCTGCCCTCAGTGACGAGTCTGCTTGCCAACTTGCGCTGGGCCCATAGCGATCAGGTGTCGTTCAGCGACATTGGCGCGTACCACGCTGACTTGTATTCGCGCTCTCTCGACCACTTGGTCGACCTTGATGCCTCGGCGTTCTTGCCCGCTAACCGGTGCACACACAGCACGCACCGTGAGTTCTTAGATGATGCTCTTGCAGTCATCTCGGGCATCTACAGCCAACTTGGCATTGAGCTACCTCAATCAACACTCACAGCAATGTCAGAACACCTCAGCGCACACCCCCAAGGAGACAAAGGTGGACATGCGTATTCATTCAATGATTTGGGTCTCGATCACGACCGCGAAATGCGACGATTCGCTCGCTACGCCGACCGCTTCTTGTCGTAGTCATCCAAGAACGCACGGGTGTGCGCAAACCCGGTGTCAATAAGGAAGTCCAAGTCTGCTTGCACCAAGTCGAACGTTGTGGTGCCGACATAGTCAGTGTTGATGGGTATGGTGCGGTCGTAGTCATCTGAGGTGTGATTTGCCCGCGTTAGGTCTCGACTAACTGCTTCCAACATGTTGAGTGCGAATTCGAGCATGTTCTTTGGTGGGCGCGCAGGAAAGCCCACTAGTTGAGTGGTGACATCGACACCTACCGACTCGAGGAAGGTCAATACTTCAGAGAACTCGATCTGATTGTTCCCGTTGACATTGATGCGGGCGAAGACTGCTTCAGGTGCTGTCGCCCCAAAAATATCCAGCAACTCCGTTTCGCTCACACCTGATCGAGATATTGCCAGCTCGAGTTCTTGAAGCGAGATGGTTCCCGATGCATCTGCATCGACGTCGTCAAGCACTTGCAGCAGTTTCTGAAGTGGCACCTGAACAGATTCCGCACGTTTCTTCGCTTGTTCCTTTTGTTTACATTCATCGGCAGATTTCGTCGACGGGCGTGGAGGTGGTGCCGCACCGTCGCGAAGCCATCCGCGAGTGATGTCAGTTTCGTCGCCAGCAAAGAGGGTGAACCCAAGAGTGTGAGTGTTTGCAGGGCTGAACCGTGCCGACCGCGGATAGTGCTCATGTGCCCGACTCAACGGTTGCATGCGACGCAGAAATGCATCGCGTGGATCAAGTGACAACCACCATCCGTCGAACACATGGGTCGGGTTGTTGCACAGCAGCCCGCCATCTACGTAGTACTCCGGTTCCACACCAGCGCTTTGCATCGATTGAGAACCTTGCAACATGACGGGTTGCAACAAAACTGGTAGTGACATCGAAATTCGTGCCGCGACTCGAATGGGCATGTCAGGAGTGGTTTTCGGGTGGCAGTACTCGGTCATCATGCGCGTCACATTGGTGACCGTGATGCACACTTCTCGCCCGTATCGCTCAAGTACCTGCGCAAACGTGATGTCAGCGCTTCCTGTTCGTTCGAGAAGAATCTCACCGAGGAAGTCAAACAATTTCTGCCCCGGATGCATGCCTTTGCGGCGCGCCGCTCGTGCGACCGAACGCACATTTCCACCTGATCCATCTTTGGCGAGTGCCTGAAAATCAGTGGGCACCTTCTTCACCATGTAGTCCGTCGGACAACCAATTGACGTGAGAACGGCGAAAAGGCTTCCAATACTCGTACCTGCAACACGACGTATGTGATGCGGATAAATGCCGCGTTCTTCCAAACACTTCACTGCACCGATATATGCATATCCCTTTGCTCCTCCACCTTCGAACGCCAAGTTCTCCCATGGGTACACGACGTGAGGAGTGGCTTGCGGCGAGACCACCGGAAAAGCAAGCGTTGATGAATCAGGTAACGGGCGTGGCGTGGAGGCCGACTGCATGAGCATGTGATCACGCTAGTTCTCCTTCTCGTTTGCCTTGAACGGCCGTTACCATGCCCACAATGTCGAGCGTGCAATGGTCTGTTGACGGTGGTCGCCATCGCATCCCACTATCTGTGGTGTCGGGTGAGTTGTGGCTTTGCGGAAAGCACCACATCGGCGCACGACTCGACGAAGTGCTGACTGACCTGAACAATCCGTTCGTGGTGTGCCTCACTCAGCCACGCGAGCTTCTCGGCCGCTACGACACATACGTCGACTGGCTGAAGACGCATTCACCAACTGATGCCATGTGGTTTCCGGTGCCAGATTTGGGAGCTCATCATCTGAACGAGATGCTGCCGATGTTCACCCTCATTGTCGAAACGCTTCATACCGGGCGAAACGTCGTTGTCCACTGCGCCGCTGGCATCGGTCGTGCGGGAACAACTGCTGTGGCTGTGTGCATGATGCTCGGGCATGACGCCGAAAGTGCGTGTGACCTCGTCCGTGCGTCGCGCCCGATGGCTGGGCCTGAGGCGGGCGCACAGCATGAACTCGTTGCGGCACTCGACAGCCACCTTCGCGGTAATCAGCCTTCTCGGTGACTGACCCCCTATCCCATCGCAGGTACTCTCCTTCAATGAACACCGGTGACATCGTCGACGACTTCGAACTGCCCACACAAGACGGCAGTCCGTGGCGTCTCTCCACGGCACTGCAGAGCGGACCGGTTGTGTTGTTTTTCTACCCCGCTGCCATGACCAAGGGGTGCACAGTCGAGAGTTGCCATTTCCGCGATCTGGCTTCAGAGTTCGCAGCCACTGGCGCACAGCGAGTTGGCATCAGTATCGACAAAGTAGAGAAGCAGAAGCAATTCTCTGACAAGCACGGGTTTGACTACCCCCTTCTCAGTGACCCTGACCAGAAGGTGGCCTCAATGTTCGCTGTGGCACGAAACATCAGTTTCCTCCCAACTAAACGCGTGACCTTTGTGATCGATACTGATCGACGAATCCTAGCTCGAATCAGCAGCGAATTACGCATGAATGCGCACGCTGACCAAGCGCTAGAAGTACTGCGCAGTCGATAGCGGTTCACTGTCTCACAAGCACTTCATTCGAGAACGGCCCGGCGAGTCATCACCATTCGTACGTCAATGGTTGTACAAACTGCAAGCACGTTCACAAGTTGCTTGCTGTTCAGGTAGCCCAACTCTCGACGTACTCTCTCGCGAACTCGTGATGACATCAGCCAAGTAGCAAGTCCGAGTGAAGTCGCCACCCGCGAACCTAGAGACACTTTTCGATTACCGCTTGTGAGTGAGAGTCTGCATGAAGTTCGAGGGGCTGTTGAGACAGTGATGTCTCCGCCATCGAGAATGCGTGGCATGTCGTCGTTATGGCTCGTCGCGGGTCGCAGCAATGTCGAAGTTGCAGTACCGGTGAGAAATCGCAATCGAACTGCCGACACTGACGGTGGAGTATCCACGATATTCACCGAAGGTGAAACATCGAAGGTGATGTCCGCAATACGGACAGTGTCAACGAGATACGAGAGCTGCAAAAGCTCAGTCATCTGAAACAGGTCAGCATGGGTCAACGTTCCCACTGCAATGCTTCCTGAATACACACCAGTTGCATTCGTTAGAGACACACTCGCATCTGTCATCTCAAACGGAACACATGTCGGAAGACCCTGTAGACACGTGGAATCAGCACCGACTCTCGCGAGACCCGTGATGTTGCCCGTCACGACAAACCCTTGGCTTGCTGACGTCAGACAAAATCCACATGTGACCGGAAAGTGAAACGCATCCTAAACTTTGAGATTGACGAGATCACTCACCCCAGTGCCGATATCTAGCGCCATGCGGAAGGTGGCTCTGGTGCCGAAAGAACAGCGTGAAACGACTACTCCATCACTCATTTTCATCTCAGCACTTGTTGCCTGCCCAAAAATGGTGAAGGTGTAGGGACTGAGGCGAACTCGCGGGCGGCATTGCAGGTGGCGAATTCCACTCCATCGCTCCGGATATGCAGCGATGGACGTGCCTATCGAAGAGATAGAAGGAAAACTGTTGCGACCAACGACACAGTTGATGCTCTCGAATCGAAAAGAGGAAGAAATGGCTCGGGTGAGATCGAGTTGAAGGTTGAGATCAGATACTGAGGTGGACAAGACCACCGCGGTTTGACTGACTCGCTCGCTACTTGAGGCATTGGCGTTTGATGACGTTCCAAGAATCATTGTTACTACGAAGACGAAGGTTCCAAACATCGCACCTGCACTACTCGCGCTCTTGCTGATGGCACTGCCGGTGCTCTCCTTCGGCTGCATAGATTTTGAAGATAAGCACCAGTGGTGAACTTGTAAACGAGCCAACCACATATGTACTTGTCGATGAAACATTTGTGTTCATATGGTGACTCCATGACAACGTCACCTGAACACCCCCACCACATCGTCGTTGGAACTGATGGCTCTGCAAATGCACAGAAAGCAATCAATTGGGCAATCGAGCATGCACATTCTGGAGACTCAATCACTCTCATTCATGCATGGCATCCGTACGTATATGGCGCCGAGATGATGATGGCCTACGACGTCGACGATTCAGCAGCGAAGGCAATGTTGGACAAGGCTTTTGACATTGCTGAACCACAAGCAAAAGCACGTGGAATCACTCTGAAGAAGTCACTCATTCACGGCGATGCGCGCGATGCACTCAAGGTGAAAGATGCCGACTTCGTGGTCATCGGCGCACGGGGCCACGGCGCGCTGGCTGGAATGTTGCTCGGATCAGTTGCCGATTATGTGTTGCATCACAGCTCGGTACCGGTCGTCGTCGTGCCGGCCCAGTGAGCACGTAGATCTGACAACCACGCTGGAAACTCAAGTGGTGGGTCTGGCAATGCCTTGGCACCATGTGCCGCCAACGTCGCTTCGAATAGCTCTGGTTGGTCACCCCAACTTCGCGGATCACCCAACATCACCTCGAACATATGCGCACCATTTTCGCCAGCTCGCACCGGCCCGAACGCTGCACCAAATGGCAGCTCAATGTGTGTTCCCGCTGGGCAATGTCTGTCACCAAACCACACGTCACCTTCAAGCACAAACACAATGTGCGGACTGAAGTGTCCGTGGCGACGCACGATCATGCCGGGGTCATACTTCGCATACAACGACAAGTACTGAGGGTTAGGACTGAAGGCGAACCATTTCTCCCAGACGTGTGAGACGGTTCCGTCAGCATTCTGCTGTGCCTTGACAGCTCGCCAACCCATGTCAGCGTCGTCGAGGTGGCGAAAGATTGGTTCAAGGCCTTCCACCTTCGGGCTGTCCGGAGCGTTCACTTCACGATCTCAAGTCCGGTTGCTTCTTGTGCTTCTTCCAGGCCTCCAAGATCAATCACATAGGTGTATCCGGCGTCCTTCATCATTTGCACCGCAACTGCCGAGCGACGCCCAGAGCGGCAATAGATGGAATAAGTGCCATCCTTGCCGAGCGACATGAACTGCTGTTCGAACACTCCCCCTTCAAGGTCCAAGTTCACTGCGCCATCAAGGTGACCTTCAGCAAACTCTGCCGTAGTTCGTACGTCGATGACCACGTTCTCTACTGGCATCATCGCGTCTGATGCTGGCGCAGTGGTATCCGTTGTCTGAGCGACCATTGTCGTATCCGACATTACCTGATCGGGTGTTGCTTCGTCTGACGACGAACAACCAACAGTCGCAACTAGGGGCAGAAACACAAAAGTCAGGGACACGAATTTCTTCATGTCCCTGACTTTACGTGGATTGTGTTAGTCGGCGAGAGCCGCCTTCTTGTCGGCGGTCAATTTGGCGATGAATGACTTCTTCAGCGCCTTCTCCTGCGACTCACCGAGCTCGCTGAGCTGTTCAGCGGTAACGCCAGAAGCCTGCTTCGGCCCCAACTGCGACAACTGCTTCGCGCTCAACTCGCCGAAGGCCTCAGGCTCGATTTCTGCAAGCTGTGTCGCTTTCATCGCAGCAATTGCCTTGGGTGCAAATTTTGCAATCTGCTCTGGTGACAACTGTCCGAGAAGCTCTGCAGCCATCTTCAACAACTGCTCTGGCTTCAACACTGAGAAAACCGTGGGCGGCAAAAGCGCAGCCTGATCTGGCTTCATCTGACCAAAAACTGTTGGTGGCAACATCGTGAACTGTGATGGCTTGAAGCCCATCATTGCCTCAGGGGGCATGTTCGCGAACTGCGTCGGCTTCATTGCTGCAAACACTTTTGCGTTCATCGCAGCAACGTCATCGTTCGAAAACGCAGTGAACGCTGTTGGTGCCATCGATGCGAATTGAGTTGACTTCATCGCCGCCAATACCGACGCCGGCAAATTGGCAAATTGCTCGGGTGACATTTTCGTCATGGTCGACGGAGGAAGAGATATGAACTGCTTCGACGACATCGATGCCATCGCATCTGGCGGCAACATTGCAAACTGCGTTGGCTTCATTGCTGCCATCGCTTGCGGGTTGAACTTTGCCATTTGCTCTGGCGTCATCGCCGCAAACATGTCAGCCGCCATCTTGGCCATTTGAACTGGCTTGAAGCCGGCCATTGCGTCTGGTGGCAACATTGTGAACTGTGATGCGCTCATTCCGGCGATTGCGGTGGGCTTCATCTGAGCAATCTGCGCCTGCGTAAAGCTCATCATTTGAGTTGGCATGAGTTGGCTCATCTTGCTCGGGTCGAACTGTGCCATGTTGGTGGGCACCTGAATGGCTCCTGCTGTCGGCATAGCCGACGACATCGCCTGCATCGCAGATCGAAAACCATTCGAACATGCCATCTTCTGTTCGTTCGACAAGGCCTCGAACTTTTTCGTCATGTCTTCCGGCTTGCCAGTGCTGAAGTCGGATGCGAGAGAACATGTGGTCGACGTTGGTGTGAACATTGACGTTCCACCCGTTGGCATGTGCATGCCACCAGTTGCTCCGCCCGTTGTGGGCATTGATCCACCAGCCGGCGAAGAACCTCCGTTTGAAATGGCAGAGAGACCAGTTCCAACAAGCGATGCTTTCGAGGAACAAGCGGGTTGGCTTTGTAGCACGATTTGGAAGTTCTTCTGGTCCATCATCTTGATGATTGCGTCAGATACTTGACATGTCACACCGCCACTTGAGGGTGCAGTTCCCGTCTTTGCACCTGTCTGCGTGCCACCACTTGGCATGCCTGGCATCGAACCAGTGCCGCTCGGTGGCATGCCTGGCATCGAACCAGTGCCGCTCGGTGGCATGCCTGGCATCGAACCAGTGCCGCTCGGTGGCATACCTGGCATCGAGGTCATTTGACCGTTGAATGTCGAGCCATCAGGCAACGTGCAACCGATAACTGGAGCTGTCTGCACACACGGTGCTGCAAGTGCGACATTCGCGCCACCTGCAATTGCGAGACCGGAAGCAAGCGTTGCTCCGGCGACAAACTGACGGATGAACATGGTTCCTCCCCTGTTGTGATTCTGATCGAGGCAACACAGTCGAAGTGATACCTCGTATTGCGTACAATTCTAACGAAACTGCGCGGGCCTGAACACCCGCCCAGGGACTGGCTGGCGCCAAGGGCTCAGCGGCCAGAATGGTTCAATGACGTCACGACCCCTGCTCTCTGTTGGCCTGCCGAACTTTGGCCCCTGGATGCCCCACGGTGACTGGCGCCGATTCCTCGACCTCGGACCAATGGTCGAAGATGCCGGCCTCGACCGGGTGGTAGTGGTCGACCACGTGGTGATGAGCAATAACACCCACGAGTACCGGTGGGGAAAGTTCCCCACTCCACCTGATGCACAGTGGCCAGAGCCGCTCACCCTGCTCGCAGGAATCGCAGCGCGCACATCGCGAATTCGACTGGGTACTGGTGTGGTGTTGCCGTCACTGCGTGGTGCAACTCTGTTCGCAAAGACAACTGCCACGCTCGATGTCATGTGCAATGGTCGTTTGGATCTTGGCGTGGGCATCGGATGGCAGCGCGAAGAGTACGACGCAGCAGGTCTTGATTGGGACAAGCGCGGTCGTCTATTCACCGATGTGATGGGTGCCGTCGTCGAATTGTGGAACAACACGCCTGCGAGTTATCACTCACCCACGGTCAACTTCGATGACATCTACGTAGTGCCAAAACCCGTACAGCAAGGTGGAGTGCCGTTGTGGTTTGCTGGCACGTTCACTCCCACCAGTTTGTCGCGCATGGCACGTTGGGCAAGTGGGTGGATTCCGATCATGGGTGAGTCGATTGAAGGCGTGCGCGAAGGTGCACGCACTGTGAAAGAGGCAATGGCTGCACGTGGGCGCGACCCAGAGCAGCTTCGCGTACAAGGTCCGCTACCACTCGTGCGCAATGAAGATGGCACGTTTGATTTGGCGAAGACGATGGAACACGTTCCTGCGCTTGTAGATGCCGGCGCAACCGCTATTCATCTACCGTTGCACATGTTTGCCAAAACCATGGAAGACGCCCCCAGCGTGTTGGCAGACATCAAGCAGCGATACGACGCGTCTTTCTGATTGAGAGCGACAATGACGAACCATCGACTTGATGATCGCTACGAGTTGCGGCGCCTCGTTGAGGACTACGCCCACTTCGTTGACTCACGAGACTTTGATGCTGTGTCGGAGTTGTTTCTCGCTGATGGTGTGCTGAGTGGTTACGACGGTTCGGTGCAGCGATATCTACGTAATGGTCGCGGCGAGATCATCGAAGCGATGCAAGGCCTCATGCGATATGAGTTGACCAGCCACATGCTGGGTCAACAACGCGTCGACTTCGACGCGGAAGATAGCGACACAGCCGTCGGCGAGACCTATTGCAATGCGCAACACATCTACACCGACAGCCGTGACCCTGACTCGACACCATCTCGGAGAAGGAACAAGGTGATGTCGATTCGCTATCACGATCGTTATGTGCGTCGTGACGGACGTTGGTTCTTTGCTGAGCGTCAGCTCTCTTTCGATTTCACTGAAACACGCGACGTCGACCCTGCACCTGGCACTTGAGCACTCACCGCACTGAAGACGCTTTGATCACCTTCACTTCGACTCGTTGAGTGGTGCGTGCACCGTTTCGAGCAACCGATAACAACATCACCTTGCAGGTGCCGGCACGCAGGCCTTTGATGGCGTACGACACCGTCATGCAGGCCCGCTGACCTTTTGGCACCAACATGGTCGCTGACGCAATGCGAGGGCCTTTGTAGGTGAAACCCACACGTCGAGCAATGTCGCGACCAACAAGAAAGCTGCCGACGCGCAAGCGCAGCACCTTTGACTTTTGTGCCAACACTTGTGGTGCAGCCACTTGGGTGATGTCCGGAGCGCCAACTTGTGGTGCAGATGACTGCTCAGACACCGCACCAGGAGTGTTGGTGGCGTCTGTGGCTGGTGGTGTCAACACCACTTCGTCAACCTGACGAGGCTGCTCAGGTGCAGGAACAACTGGTACCGCAGGTGACGGAGCCACTGGTGTGGGTTCGACGACTTCGGGCGGTTCTGCTGGTGCTTGCGGGGGAAGTTGTTGTGCACCAACCACGTCGAGTGCGCGCACCGGAGGTTGAGCTGGCGATGAATTGCCATCACCCAATTGCCCAGCATCATTTGACCCCCAACATGTGATGGCACCGCTGCGCAACAACGCGCACGAGTGCATGGTTCCGACGGATAACGCTTGCACTCCGTCACCGAACGTCACTGCTGCAGTGGTTGAGGTGTTCACTGTTGTTGCCCACATGACAGACAACTGATCAATCGATGCGGCCTGACGCGCATCATTGCGGCCAAAGCAGTAGGCCTTGTCGTCGCTTCCGATCATGCAGAAGTGTTCACTCATGTCGATGGGTCCGCGAACAGTCACGCCCCGTGGCATGACCACCGGCGCAGGTATCGGTGATTCACTGAAGCGACCATCGCCAAGGCCGCCGTATGAGTTGGTGCCGAAGCAGTACGCCTCACCAGCCACATTAAGTGTGCACGTGGCCGCCCAACCAGCTGCCACCGACACAAGTTTGTCCGTGCCAACTTCTGCCACCACCTTGGTTGGCGTTAACGAACGCACACTGTCGAACACACCAAGCCGACTACCAGTGGCAGAACCCCAGCACCACAACTCACCCATTGTGCTGACAGCACAGGTGTGACGTGACCCCGCCGACACTTGCGAAATGCGAACGCCAACTGGGAACACCACTTGTGCAGGTTCATAACGCGGGTTGCGATCACCCACCCCCAACTCGCCTTCTGCATTGCGGCCCCAGCAGAACAGCACTGCGTTCGAGGTGAGCGCGCACGTGGTGAAGTCGCGCGCAGTGATCTGCACGACCGATGACAACGTAGAAATGCGAACTGGTGTGGTTGTTGATCTTCCACCGGTGCCCAGTTGACCAAAGCCGTTGTCGCCCCAGCACCACACCTCGCCTGCGGTAGTCAATGCACACGTATGTCTCATCGCTGCGACAACACTTGTGACATCGCCCAGTCCCGCCACCGTGCGCGCAGTCGCCGATGAGTCAAAGTCGCCGGTGCCGAGCTGGCCAAACATGTTGTCGCCCCAACACTTCACCGCGCGCACAGCGGTGATGGCGCAGCTGTGGTTCAACCCCGCTGCCACCGAACCGTTTGCCGCAACGGGTGCTGCGTCTGCGGCACGCACAGGTGCGGCAGATGCCACTGCAGCAACCATCACGGTCGCCAGCACACCAGTCATCAACGTGCGCGTTCTCATTGTCCTTCTGCCTTCCCCGGCAGACCCCCGCCCGCCGTTGACAGAACAGAGTCACGACGAGGCGATCAGTGGACACTTTTCGAAGTGCCGAGGGATGCGTGTCAGGCGCAGGCCGACGAGGACAGCACCCGGGTGAGCGACCCCTGGGCCCCTTTCATATCCTTGGCGAAGTAGGTAACAGTCAGCTTGGGCGACGTTGAGGCCACAGTGCCGAAATAGCGCGACGTCGACCCAGTCTTTGAAGCGTCAACTGCAAACACGGGGTTTGACTTGCTCTCGCGCACTGAGTTCTTCAGAATCGCATCACCGTTCGGGTCGACCACGTCGAGCATGACGAAGTACCCCTTGCCATCCCACTTGCACGAGAACTGCGTGATGACCGGAGCTGCATTGGTGGCAACGCTTGTGGTGGTAACAAACACCGGCTTGGTATTCACCGTGGGCAACGTCACCTTCACCGCCGGAGCAGTCGCCACCGTGGTGGTCGACACTTGTGCCTGTTGAGCTGTTCCAGATGCCGTGGACTGGGGCGAAAGCTGCGGTGCTGTTGTCGTCGTTGTCGCCATCGGCATGGTCGTCGCAGGTGCAAGAGAGGTTGGAACGACCGCTGCGGCGATGGTGGTGCGCGGTGACTGCGTGTTCACCACCGTGGTCACAGGCTTACGCGTCACATTGGTGACTGGAGACTCCGTTGTGGGCGTGACGGTTGTGTCGACAACGGTTGTTGTCGTTGTGTCCGCCGTTGTTGATGTTGTGGTTGCGACAACCGTGCTTGCGCCATCGACCGATGGTGCAACTGAGCGATTCGCACCGACCGTCAACACTGCACCGACCATGATGACGACGGCCGCAGCAGCGCCGACAAACACTTTTCTGTTGCCGAAGAGTCTGGCGCGTGGCGCGGGCGACGGCTGCACCACTGCGCCACGTGCAGCCGAGGCGAGAATGCGCTCGCGCAATGCAGATGGTGCCAACAGGAACGGTGCTGCGAGAACCGCGCCACCAGGTGCCAGCAGCACCGCGCGCTTCTTCTCGCATTCAGCACAGTCGTCCACATGACGTGCAATGCGCTTGCGCCACAGTGGCGAGAACTTGCCGTCCCAATCGGTCAATACATCGGCCAGTTCGGCACAATCACGACTTCCCTGTCGCGCAACCAGCAGTGCACCAGCCGATCGACTGATGCGTTCGCGCACTCGCTGCACTAACTTGTGAGCGTTCGCGAGCGACACATCTAGCGCTGTCGCAATTTCTTCTCCACTCAGCCCTTGTCGGGCAAACAGATGAAACACCTCGAGCTCTCGCTCGGTGAGACCGGCGGCTGCTTCATCCACCACCCGCGCAAGCTCGCGACGCTCGAAATCACCAGCAAAGTCAGGGTCGGTTGTTGCTTCAGGAATGTCCTCGGTGGGAACTGCACGAGACCGCGCCCGCGCCTTGGCACGAACTTCGTTTCGTGCGATGGCATAGACCCATGCGCGAAACTTGCTGTCATCTCGCAATTGCGAGATTCGCGAGTTCACGATGAGCACCGTGTCGTGCACGACGTCGGCGGCCAATGCTGAATCACGCAGTTGACGCCGGGCAAAGTCATACAACTTGTCTGCGTACTGGTCGTAGAACGCGGCCAGCCCCTTGGGGTCGCCGGCGCGCAGCGCCCCCACGAATGACTGTTCGTCCATGCGACCTCCGATGCTACGGCACACGCTTTTGCATGATTCTTCACCGTGTGTTCAGAGTGAGAACCCCGGCACTAGTGGACACTTTCTGCCGCTGTGGCAGCGATGGTCACGATGCTTTTCTACAGGGTTGTCCTCGTAGTGAGCACGTCGGCAGTGATGCAGGTACGTCAATGCCAGTCACCACCGGAAACACAAACGATGTCGGATGCACCGAGTTGCGTGCGATGGACACTGTTTCGCCATTGGCGATAGTGCGGAATTCCCATTCGGCACGGTTTCCACCAGGAGCATCAACTGCCACACGAATCTTCGAACCTTTGCGGAAGGCATGTGCCACCGGGAAGATTTCAACGCGGGCCAATTCCCACACTCCCGATTCCAACTTCTGTGCGTCAGACTCGAGGTGACGATGAACAGGCAAGAGCTCTGTACTTGCTGCTTCATCGACTGCGCGATGCGATGCACGTAGCCAACCGCTCTGTACGTACACCTCGTTGCCGTCTGGCCGCACCTCCGACACTGTCACTTCAAGGTCGGTGTCGGGTGCAGTACTACTGATCCACAAATCTGCTGATGAACTACCGATGATCACTGTGTCTTCCAGTAACGCATCTGTTGTGTAGACCGCGGCAGTACCGGGCGCGTTGACATCCCATTCCCACTTCACGCTTGCCTTCCAAATGTCACCACGGTCGCCACCCAAGTACGTGGCATCAGTCGACGTCGGGTCGGCGCGGTAGTCGTCACTACCTTCAGCGACAGTTGGCTCTGCGACACCAAGTCGCCCACCCTCGGCGGCATAGAGACGAAGTGGCTTCGCCGTAGATATCGGCCATGAATCAAACGAACTGACCCAGCGTGGCGAAGCCGCACCTGGCGCGACACCATCTGCAGCACCCTCTTCGAACAGCACATTCACTTTCGGGCCTGCCTCGTACTCAGCCAATGCTTCTTCGTACGACATTCCGTTGAAGCGATCGACCCCGAGGTCAGCGCCAGGCACACCGACGATTGCTGCTGCGACAAGTGTCGACGTCAATTTCGCTTGAGTCAGTGACGGCACCTTGCGAGCGACATAGAGGTCGAGGAACTCAGACATACGCGGCAGAATGCCGGTGCTGATGAGCGACTCTGTGTGAAGACCATTCGTGAGGTACGCATACACGTGTGGTGCCGACGTGAACTGATCGAGCATGGTCGGAAAGCGACCACCGGTTTGTTCGTCTTGCCATGCGCCTGCGATGAACACCGGAACATTGATGCGGCCAACGAAAGCACGTGGGTTGATTTCTGCACCAAGTTCTTCCGAGTAATACGGGTTGTCCTCGATCTCTTTCAGAAGATCTGGGTTCTGGCCTCGAATCTTCTGGTTGTCGGCACACGTCGTGTCACCCGTGTCGATTTGCTTCTGTTCCCAGCCTTGACCAAGTGGCTTTGATTGCTCGACGCGTTCACTTGTCCACTTGACTGCAAACCCAGTGTTCAAAATTCCGCCCGGATACAACGTCGCGCGATATGAATCGTCGAGCACAGACAGCGGTGTGATCGCCGCGAGGCTCGGTGGTTGAGTTGATGCTGCGAACAACTGGCTGATACCTGGATACGAAATGCCCACCATGCCCACTTTGTTGAACTTCACCCACGGTTGCGCCGCGACAGCCTCGATGAGGTCGTATGCATCGAGTCGCTGCATCACTTCGAAGAATCTGAAGGAACCGCCTGAACAGCCGGTGCCGCGCATGTTCGCGCCGACGTAGGCATAGCCAAGCGCGTTGTACAACTGACCCGACGTCGTGTCAGCAGGATTGCTCGGGCTGTAACCGGAGTATTCGACAACTGTCGGGTACGGACCACCAGACACAGGCCCGGGCAACGACACGTTGATTGAGAGCGTCGTTCCGTCACGAGTCGTCACGTAACCAAAACCGGGTGCTACCAATTCTTGTGATGAATAGAAACTCGCGGCGGGTGTCTCGCTTTCGTCTTTCACTGTGACTGCATCAGATTGTGACTTGCTGGAACCATCGGCAAGCACGGCGTATGAGCCAGCATCGACCCGGCGGAATAACGCGACACCTTCTGCGTCAACCACTGCGGTCTGAAGGGCATCGTCAGTGCCATCAGCAACCAGTGACAATGAATCACCTGGCACTGCGTCGGTGACGAGAACTTGCTCCCAACCGGGTGTGACTTTGAAGGTGGCTGTTTCTCGCTCGCTGGACCCTCCACATGCAGCGATGGTTGCTGTGAGCGAGAGAACAATGAGGGCGATTGAGGCACGTGTGTGTTTCACGGCGCCAGTCTCGCAGACAATCAGCGAAGGAGCGTCACGGTGAAAGTTGTGGACATGCGAGGAAAGGTCTTGTACTTCGCAATGGTCACGCGCACGACGCATGTACCAGTGGTCGATGGGGTCACCAGTGATGTGCGCACGATTCGGCACTTCCCCGATGTGACCTTGTACGTGCGCGCCCCGCGCGACACGCTGGACACGAATTTGGTCAATGCTGCAGTGGACTTCACCTTCATCGCATTGGCTCGGATGGTGATGCCAATAAGTGTTCGAGACAACTGAATAACAGTTGAGGATTTCGTCTCACCTCGGAATGTCTCGATCTTTGGCGTCGCGAAACTGCCGTTCTTGAGACCAGTGAAGGTGCACGAAGTAGTTGCACTTGTGCATGTCTTACCTGTTTCGGCGAGAGTCACCATGTACGAATAACCCGTGGTTGCAGTTGAGGCCGGAACCCACGACACCTTGAGCGTGCCATTGCCCGCTGATAAGGCCGCCGACAATGGAACGTCGGGCGGTGCGAGAGTTGTGGTTGTGGCCATGGTTGTTGTCGTCGTTGAAGTCGTGGTGGTCGTGTCAGGTACCGCAGTGACGGTCACCGGATTCGCTCCCGCAGGTTCTGATGGCATCGAGGAAATGACACCGACGACGTACTCGCTTGTCGCCGTAGGACCGTTACCCACGAACGACACTGTCAGTGGCTGACTATCACCTGCAGAGTTCACCGACTTGACGGATGCTGTGTAATTAGTGCCATTCACCACCCCTGAAACCACGCACGACAGTGTTGGGGCGGTGTATGTGCATGTGCTTCCAGTAGTCGGCGAAAGAGTGATGGTGTAGTTCGTCGCCGCTGCACCATTGTTGTACTCAGGTGCGGTCCAAGTGACCGTGGCATTCCCTGCGGTGTTAGACACCGAGATCGTCTTCGGTGGACACGTGCGCCCAACACCAGAGCCGACATGCACCATTCGGTTCGGAGTCTGCTTGGTTCGAGAGGTTGAGTAGTAACCGACCTCGCAATACGTGGCGTTATCCCGAATTGACTCCCAGATTGCTGTCGGGCTAGCTGTCGGACTTCGTTGCAAAAAAATGGCAGCAGCACCAGATACAAATGGGGCTGCCATCGAAGTTCCGGACATCACTTTGAATCCGCTGTCCGAGGTGTAGTCGACAGAGCGAATGGACCCTCCCGGCGAGAAGATGTCGACACATTCGCCGTAGTTCGACCACGATGTTTCTGTCAGTTGACCCGATGCATTCCACACGGCACCAACCGAAATAGTTCCTGCAGTTGCTGCGGGAACATACCCACATGCTTCGACTCCCGCGTTACCCGACGCAGCGACACCGACGATTCCGTCGTTCATGAGATTTTTTACTGCGGTGTCGAGTGCAGCGAGGCTCGTTGACGTGATGGAAGAGATCGCAACTCCAAGACTCATGTTGCCAACTGCCGGACGGCTGGTGTGATGCGACACTGCCCAGTTGAGACCAGTGATGATGTCGCTCAGGTAACCACTTCCAGTTGATCCGAGAACTTGTACGGGAATGATTCGCGCGTTTTTGGCGACACCCGAGACAGTTCCGCCACCAACTGCGGCCACATGTGAGCCGTGGCCGTTCTGGTCCTCGCCGGCAGCTGTCGCATACCGAGAGGCATAACAACCAACTGCTGAGGAAGTGGCGCTACTTGAGCACACGTCCCACGTACCGGTGGTGAGACCGAGACGCGTGAATTCACTGTGTGACTTTCGAATACCGGTGTCGAACACGTACGCATCGACACCAGTCCCGTCTTCGGTGTATTCGTACGTCTGATCGCCGGCGAAGGTTCGGTCGTCAAGTACGTCAAGACCCCATTGACCCGATTGATTGAGACCCGTTTGTGTCGTGGCAACGCTGAGGACCGCGTCTTCAGCGACGTACTTGACTGCGGGGTCCTGTGCAATTGCCTCAATTTGTTGTTCAGTGAAGTCAGCGACAAAGCCATCAATCGCATCGTTGAACACCGCTGAAACGCCGACCGCATGAGGTGAACGAGCCGCCACCGACGCAGCCGAGTATCCCTCCTCGACCACCACGATGTACCGGCCAGCGTCGAGGTCAACAGACAGTTGACCCGCATCAGCGCTTGCTGCCCCATTGCCCACCACCACCGAAGACACTGCGCATGCAAGTAGTGCATGAAGGAGCGTCCGGCGAATTCTCACCCTGTCAGGATACGGAAACCACCTCGTCAAGAGCGGTCGGGGCACAGAACTAGCCTCGCCGTATGAACGAACCGGTGAGCCCTCTTACACATCTAGCGAAGCCGCGGGCCCTTCTCATTGTCGCCACTGTCTATGCGCTACTCATCGTGGTAGCGATCTCGACGTTTCCAATTTTTGACGGACTTCACCCGCTGTGGGCAACTCTGATCGTCGACTTCATCACCACTGCAATCATCTTTGTTCTGTCTTGTCTGATGCGAAACGGAAGCTTGTACGACGCGTACTGGAGCACAGCACCTATTCTTCTGGGTTGGGGTTTTGCAGTCCGCGGTACCGACGTGCCCGGAGAACGAGTGGCCATCGCACTCATTGCCGTCTCCATCTGGGGCATTCGCCTCACATCAAACTGGGCTCGCGGGTGGCCCGGATTCCATCACGAAGATTGGCGTTATGTACAGATGCGCAAAGACACCGGCATGTCGTGGTTCATGAACAATCTCACAGTCGTGCATGTTTTTCCCACTCTGCAAGTGTGGACTGGCAGCATCAGTTTGTATGCCGCACTCACGTTGGGCACGCGCGACTTTGGCATTTTCGACATCATCGGTGCAGTCGTCATTGTTGGTGGCGCACTCATCTCGCTCATCGCTGATGAACAACTTCGAGCGCATCGCAGAACTCAGACGGGTTCATGTCGATCTGGGTTGTGGAAGCTCGCTCGGCACCCGAACTACTTCGGAGAGTTGTGCGCATGGTGGGGTATGTGGATCATCGGCGTTGCGGGACATCCGGCCGCATGGTGGTGGACACTTGTCGGACCGGTGCTCATGACCGTGTTGTTACGCACCGCATCTGTTCCGATCATGGACAAGCGTTCGCTTGAGCGTCGCCCTGGATATGACGTGTTGATGAAGGAACTTCCTGCAATTTTGCCGCTGGGGCGCAAACTGCGTTGATCAGACCTGCACGCCTTGCATGCGCGCAGCATTGACCGTGTTCTCCATGAGACATGCGACAGTCATCAGCCCGGTTCCTCCGGGCATTGGCGTCACTGCCGATGCGATGTTGAGAACCGCATCGAAGTCGACATCTCCCACGATGCCCTTTTCTGTGCGGGAAATGCCCACATCAATGACGACTGCACCGGGCGCCACATGTGTTGCACCGATACTGCGAGCAACACCGGTGGCTGACACCACAATGTCGGCCCGTTGACACACGTCAACCAAGTCGCGTGTTCGCGAATGCGCAAGAGTCACCGTGCAGTCGATGCCTTTTTGAGCGAGAAGTATTGACAACGGCAAACCAACGAGTGTCGAGCGACCAATGACGACCGCGTTCTTGCCAGATGTCGCGAGGCCGTAATGTTGAAGCAGACGCAACACACCAAGTGGTGTACAACCAACGTGTCCGTCAACACCGTGCACAAGCCGACCAAGCGACGCATCAGTCAGACCATCGACATCTTTTTCTGCAGGGATTAATCGCAGCACCGCTTCAGCGTCGAGATGCTCAGGCAACGGCAACTGCACCAAAATTCCATGCACTGTGGAGTCACTCACCAAACGCCGCACCTCGTCTTCGAGACGGCTTTGTGTGGTGTCGCTCGGAAGCTCGACACCCACTGAACGAATGCCGATCGCTCCAGCGGTGCGATGCTTGCTACCCACATATGTGCGACTCGGCGCGTCATCGCCAACGAGCACCGTGGCAAGACAGATATCCGGCGCGCCCGCCTGCTGAAGGCGCTTGGCGAGACCGTTGAGAATGTGCTCTCGAGCCACCTTGCCATCCAAGATGAGGGCTTGGTGACCCGCTGCTGCCATGGAAAACAGCGTACCGACAGGGCACAGATAAATCCCGACCAAAGTAGTCGGGTTTTGGCGAATCCTCGGTAGCGTGGCTCCATCGAACGACACGACCTGCACAGGCGTGAACAACAACGACCCAAGTGGGTCGCAAAAAACAAGGAGAACACCATGGCCGTCAGATTGGGCGACACCGCACCGGACTTCACCGCCGAGACAACTCAAGGCACGATCTCATTCCACGACTGGTTGGGTGATTCATGGGGCGTGCTGTTCAGCCACCCAAAGGACTTCACCCCCGTGTGCACCACCGAGCTCGGCTACGTCGCGCGCATCAAGCCGGAATTCGACAAGCGCAATGTGAAGGTCATCGGCTTGTCTGTTGATCCGGTCGACTCGCACGTGAAGTGGGAAGAAGACATTGCCGAAACACAGGGAACGCCGGTGAATTTCCCAATGATTGGTGACCCTGAGCGCAAAGTATCTGATCTTTACGACATGATCCACCCGAATGCGAACGACACGTTGACCGTTCGTTCGGTGTTTGTGGTTGGACCAGACAAGAAGGTCAAGCTCACCATCACGTACCCCGCATCAACTGGTCGCAATTTTGACGAGATCCTGCGCGTCATCGATTCATTGCAGTTGACCGCCAACTACAAGGTTGCAACGCCAGCGAACTGGAAAGACGGACAAGACGTCATCATCGGTGCTGCCGTGTCAGACGACGAAGCAAAGCAACTGTTCCCCCAGGGATGGAAAACGGTGAAGCCGTACTTGCGCGTGCTCGCACAACCAAACACGAAGTAGACACTCGATGAATTGTCCCGTGGGGTCGCGTCAGGCGGCTCCACGGGAATAAATCGGGGGTTGAACTGGTAGACAATTTGCATGTCCCCCATTGACAATCAGTCCTTGTCCGCGACCCTCCCTCCCCCTCCGCCTCCTGGCCCGAACGCAGCCGCATCAGTGGTTGGGGCATCAAAGGTGTACGGCTCTGGCGACAGCGCGGTCTATGCGCTGAACGAGGTCTCGGTTGAGTTCCGCAAAGGTGAGTTCACCGCCATCATGGGCCCATCGGGCTCGGGTAAGTCGACCCTCATGCATTGCATCGCCGGCCTCGACGAGCTCACCAGCGGCGACGCCTATGTCGACAGTGTCAACTTGGCACATTTGAACGACAAAGACCTCACTGTGTTGCGTCGCACCAAGATCGGATTCATCTTCCAAGCGTTCAACTTGGTTCCCACGTTGACGGCCGAAGAGAACATCAAACTTCCGCTGTTGCTCGGCAACGAAGATGGCGATGCTGAGTGGATTGCTCGCATCATCGACACCGTGCATCTTGCCGACCGCCTCACACACCGCCCGAGTGAATTATCTGGTGGTCAGCAACAACGCGTCGCCGTAGCGCGAGCGCTTGCATCACGACCGAGCATCATTTTTGCCGACGAACCAACTGGCAACCTCGACTCAACGACCGGCACAGAGATCTTGTCGTTCATGCGACGCGCTGTCACTGACCTTGGCCAAACAATCGTGATGGTCACCCACGATCCTGTTGCAGCCGCATACTCCGATCGCATCATCTTCCTCGCCGACGGCAAAGTCGTCGACGAAATGCGTGAGCCCACTGCTGCAAAAGTGCTCGACCGCATGAAGAGCCTGGGCAACTAAACACGATGTTTCGCATAGCCCTGAAGGGCGTCCTTGCACGAAAGGGTCGTCTTGTCCTCACCTCTATCGCAGTCGTCCTCGGCACTGCCTTTCTTTCTGGAACATCGGTTTTCACTGCCACGTTGAACCGCACGTTCGACAACTTGTTCTCTGACGTGTTCAAGAACGTGAATGCGTACGTGCGATCAACAGAAGTCGTCGACACCGACTTCGGGTTCCAAGAGCGTCAGCGCGTTGAAACCAACTTGGTCGACATTGTCGCGAAGGTTCCTGGTGTCGACGCTGCAGCAGCGAATTTGCAGGCCTTTGCGCGAATCGTCGGAAAAGACGGCAAACCACTCGGTAATGAGGGAAATGGTCCGCCGACGTTCGGTAGTTCAGTGGTCGACTCAAAAGCCGATATTTGGCAAATGTCGGAGGGGCGTTTCCCAAAGGGGCCAACTGAAGTGGCACTTGATGAAGCAAGTGCTGAAGCAGGCAAGTTCGTACTCGGCGACACTGTCAAGGTCATTACTGCCGTTGGCAGCCAAGAATTCACACTCGTCGGCATCGCCAACTACGGCGACGTTCGCTCACCCGGTGGTGCCACTTTCGCGCTGTGGGACGTCGACACTGCATCGTCACTACTTGCCAAACCCGGCTACATCGATGCGGTCATCGTTGTCGGCGACGGAACAATGAGCGACGAAGCCCTCACGCAGAAGATTCAGGCTGCTCTTCCGACGGGAAAGAATCTCGAGACCATCACCGGCGCTCAGATCACCAAAGAGACACAAGACGACATCAAGACTGCACTCTCCTTCTTCGGTATCTTGCTCACGATTTTTGCGTTCATTGGTCTCGGTGTCGGCTCGTTCGTCATCTACAACGTGTTCTCCATCAGTGCCGCACAACGTCAACGGGAAAACGCGCTGTTGCGTGCCATCGGTGCGAGCAGACGCCAGGTCACCATTGCGATGTTGCTGGAATCTCTCGCAGTCGGCCTCGTTGGTTCAGTACTCGGACTTCTCGGTGGCATCGGATTGTCCGCAGGGTTGACCGCACTGTTGAAGGCCATCGGAGTCGACCTTCCGTCAAATGGTCTCGTGGTGGGTGCCAACACCATCGTGCAGACGATCCTCATCGGGCTCATCGTCACCGTCGCATCTGCTTTGTTGCCAGCATTCCGCGCCGGACGTGTTCCACCACTTGCAGCGATGCGCGACACCGCACTCGACACTGCTGGCAAACCACGAGTGCGTCTGGTGCTTGGCGGAACACCACTGCTCACAGGTATGGCACTCATTGGCGCAGTCATCGGTGGAGCTCGCACCGAGTTGCTCGGCCTGGCGATCTTGTTCATCTTCATTGGTGCCCTCACACTCGGGCCGCTCGTTGCGCGTCCAGTTGCGCTCACACTTGGTCGCCCCATTGCGAGTGTTCGCGGAGTCACCGGCCGCATGGCACGACAGAACGCTGCGCGTAACCCAAAGCGAACATCACGTACAGCTGCACCAGTACTCATCGGAGTTGCGCTCGTCACGGCTGTCACTGCACTTGCAGCGTCGATTCAAGCTGAAATTCGCGGAGTCTTTGGCGAACAGTTCACCGGTGATTTCACCATCAGTTCTGAAGCCCAGGGCTTCGGCGGACTCAGCCCGTCGCTCGCAGTCGACGTGTCGAAGTTGGATGGCGTCAAACAAGCCACGGGCATCGGTCAATCAGTTGTCGAGGTTGAAGGCAAGGGTCGATTCCTCACCGTCATCAACCCGAAAACGGTCGAAGGAATCTTCGACATCGGATTGCTCGGCGATGCGAAGGTCACGTCACTGTCGAAGAACGGCGTGTTGGTGTCGGAGAAGACCGCAGAACGTGACAAGTTGACCAACGGTTCGACCATTCCAGCCAAGTTGAGCGACGGCACCCAAGTCGATCTTGTGGTCGAAGGTGTGTACGCGAACGATCAATTGGCAGGCCGCTACACCGTGAGCTCGGAATTGTTCGAGGGAACCACGGTGTCGCGCTTTGACTTCGGTGTGTACATCTTGAAGTCCGAAGGAACCGATTCGGGCACACTTCGAGCCGACTTGCAAAAGCTGGTCGACTCGTACGGCTCAGGAACACTTCTCAGCAAGGACGAGTACATCGACAAACAAGCCGCGCAAGTGAATCAATTACTCGGGCTCATATATGGCCTGCTGTTCTTGTCCATCATCATCGCGATTGTCGGCATCATCATCACCTTGCTGCTGTCGGTGTACGAGCGCCAACGAGAAATTGGCCTGTTGCGCGCCGTCGGCATGACTCGCGGACAAGTTCGCTCTGCAGTTCGTTGGGAGAGCGTCATCACCTCTCTCATCGGTGCCGTCACCGGCATTTTGTTGGGATTCGTGCTTGGCTACGTAGTGATCTTGTCGCTGCGTGACCAAGGCATCACGAAGTTTGAACTACCAATCAGCAGTGCAGTCACCATCCTGATCGTCGCCTTTGTGGTTGGCGTTCTCGCTGCTGCCTATCCGGCACGACGCGCCACTAAGGTCGACGTGCTGGCAGCACTCAACACGATCTAGGTGTCGTTGTATGTCTCCAGACAAGATCGACGACAACTGGGTTCAGTTCCTTACTGAACGGCATCTTGCAACTCTCACGACAATGCGCGCTGATGGTTCACCACACGTGGTTCCAGTCGGCTTCACCTACGACCTCGCGGCGAAGCGAGTGCGCATCATCACGTTCTCTCCTTCACAGAAGGTTGCAAATGCATTACGCGGAGGTCGCGCAGCGGTGTCGCAAGTTGATGGTGGTCGTTGGCTCACACTTGAAGGCATTGTGTCGGCGACGAATGACCCAACGATTGCTCGCGAGGCTTGCGAGGCGTATGCGCGTCGTTACCGTGAACCAAAGGTGCGCGAGGACCGTTGGGTGATTGAAATTGCGGTCGATCGCGTGCTTGGACGCGTTGCCAACTGATGACCCGGGCCGCTGACCGCGACGTCAGCCGTCACTCAACTAGCGAGCGGTCCGCGATTGTGCAGCACGTCCTTGATGAACATCGTGGCTGCAGGATGCGGGTCCATTCCATGGGCAATTGGGTCTGACCAATCCGGTTCTGGAAATGGCTCAAATGCCGCCTGACACCCTGGGCACCAATACAGAAGGCGCGCCATCTCACCGTGACGTGTGAGGCGAACCACGTCACCACATCGTGCACACTTCTGCCCATTACGGCCATACACAGCAAGTCCACCTGACACATCGGGGGCCGTAATGCGCTGCACCTTGTTCAGGTTGGCGCGCAACAAACCTGCAGCGGTGAGCACCAAGTCCAGACATGCAGATTGTGGCAGTGTTCCGACCTGCGCCCACGGATGAACTCCGGTCGCCCACAACACTTCACAACGAAACACATTGCCGACCCCACACATCACCCGTTGGTCAAGCAACACCTCAGCAATCGTGGCTGACGGATCGTCGTAGTGCTGCATACGCGCGACACATTCGTGAAGGTCAGCGTCCATACGACACAGATCAGGACCAAGCTTGCCTGCACGTGGATGGCGGCGAGCGTCGAATACGCGGTACGTCTCGACAATCGGTGCGTTGAAACACACGGCAATCCATTCGTCGGTCTCGATGATTGCACGGGCCTGTGCACGACGCTTGCGCCAACGCTCACCATGTCGATACAGGTGCCATGAACCTGTCATGCGCATGTGCGTGTGCAACACGATGCCATCGTCAAACGTGATCTCAAGGTGCTTGCCGTGACTCTCGACATGCTCGACAGCGGCCCCTACTTGAGGTGACGGGCCGATGAGGCGCGGTGCGATAAAAGAGGTGATGCAACGACCAAGAAGAGCGGTGCGAAGTGCCGCAGCTGCTCGATAAATGGTGTCACCTTCTGGCACGACCAAATCGTAGGAGAAGATTATTCACCAATGTCGGACTGACGTCCTACGGCAGCTGACTGAGTTTCGGCCGCTGCCCTATGGCAGCTGACGCATCTTGGCTGCCGCCTATGGCAGCTGGCCTACCGACGCGAGTGCGAGACGGATGAGTCGATCAGCGCCGCCGGTCATCTCTGCTTTTACTTTTTCGCTCACCGCTTCTGCTGGCGTGAACCATGCGAGGTCAAGCGCTTCTTCCGTTGGTTGACACTCGCCCGTCACGGGCACCACATAGGCCAGGCCCACCGCGTGGTGCCTCGGGTCGTAGAACCCAGTGATGTCGGGGTCGGTGAAGTATTCGGCAACGGTGAACGGAGATGGCTCTGGTGGCAGCCGTGGGAAGGCCATCGGCCCGAGGTCTTTTTCCAGGTGGCGCATGAGGGCATCGCGAATGGTCTCGTTCAGCAACACCCGTCCCGACACCACCATGCGACTGATGCTTCCATCGGCTGCTTGGCGCAGGAGAAGACCCACATGGGTGACGACACCGCTGTGGTCGGTGCGCACAGGCACCGCGTCGACATAGATGAGTGGAACCTGACTGCGGACCGCGGCGATCTGTTCGGGACTCAGCCACGCAGTACGGGTGTCTGTCTGATCACTCATTCGGGTGGAGACAGTACTACGCAGCAGTAGTACCTTGTGCCTGAAACCACAGGGAAATGGGGCAAACATGGCAATCAAAGTGGCGAAATTCCGTGACGTCGCAAACGGACTTCAGGCCGGACAGTTCGCAGTCGGTGACCGCACCAACGTGACGTCAATTTCCGACATCGACCCGATGTACAAACAACTGATGGACAAGCCATACGCATGCGTCATGGCTGTCATGGGTGGCGACGGTCGACCAAACCTCACTCCGATGTGGTTCGACTATGACGGCGACAAAGTGCTCGTCAATGTCGCGTCTCACCGCAAGAAGGTCGAGTGGATTCGCAAGACTCCACAAATCACCATTGTGATCATGAACCCAGAGAACATGTACCACTGGATGAGCATGAAGGTATCCGTCGAGCGTGAAATTCTTGAAGATGATCCGAAAGAAGGCGCGTGGGTCACCGAACAGCTGAACCGAATCTGGAAACAGTACACCGGTCAAGGCGACGAATACGGTCTGCGTGATCCATCCATCAACGAACGACGCGTGTTGTTCGTATGCAAGGTGGACAGCGTCGCGACCTTCGGTCAGTCCTGAGCATCACAATCTCGTGAAGGTCGCTGTGATTGGAGGCTCCCTCGGGGGCCTCACAGCGGCGCTTCTCCTGCGCGACATGGGCGCCGACATCCATGTGTATGAACGCTCTCCACACGAACTCGTGCAACGTGGTGCAGGTATCGGCTTTCTTCCAGAGAGTCAGCGTTACCTGACGACACGAGCTGGTGTTGCACTTGACGACATCGCCATCGCCACGGGCCATATTCGCTACCTCGATCGTGAAGGACGTGTTGTGCACGACGAGCGTCACGACTATCGATTCAGTAGTTGGAACACCGTGTATCGACAACTGTTCGCATGCGTGAAACCCGACATGTATCACCTTGGTCACGAGATGATCGACTGGCAAAGTGGTGATGACACCGTGCGAGTTGATTTTCGTAACGGCACACAAGTCGAAGCCGATGTGGTTGTGTTTGCCGACGGTGTCAACTCGGTGGCGCGTCAACGACTTCTTCCCGATGCTCAACCCAACTACGCCGGTTATGTGGCATGGCGCGGCATGGTGCATGAAAGTGAGCTTTCAACAGACACATTCGAGATGCTCGATGATGCAATCACCTACCACGTGTATGCGAACAGCCACATCCTCGTCTATCCGATTCCGGGCATCGACGGTGAAATCGAACGCGGCAGACGTCTTTTCAACTTTGTCTGGTATCGCAACTACATGTCTGGTAGCGACCTTGACGACCTCATGACCGACAACGACGGGACACTGCGCGAGATCTCGATGCCACCTGGCTCGGTCTCTCCTCGGCACGTCAATGAAATGCGCGCGGTCGCAGCAGCACGGCTTCCCCGACCAATTGCCGATGTGGTGTGTGGTGCCGAACAACCATTCGTGCAAGTCATTTACGACCTGGCAATCTCGAAGATGGCATTCGGACGTACATGTTTACTTGGTGATGCGGCATTCATCGCTCGCCCGCACGCTGCCGCCGGTACAGCCAAAGCTGCAGACGATGCGTGGTCTCTGGTCGAAAGCCTCGAAACATACACTGATGTCACAGAGGCCCTCGTTGCATACGAAGCGAAACAACTCGTCGTTGGGCGCAATCTGATGGAGCGAACACAACGCATCGGACGACGCTCGCAGTTCGACGGAACGTGGACCCCAGGTGACCCGGAGCTGATCTTCGGCCTGAAAGCACCCGGGCAATGAACACGTCATCAGCATCTGCAACGGCGCGCGCCATGGCTGAAATCGGCGGAGAGTTGCTCAATGGTCTCACTGCCGAACAGCGTGCAGTCGCAAACCTTCCTTTTCCGTCAGAGGACGAGCGGCGCAAGTGGTTTTACACACCCACCGATCATGGCGGTCTCACACTTCATTCACTGTCACCGGCGCAACACCGACTTGTGATGCAATTGCTCGACAGTGGCCTCAGCCGCGCGGGCTATGTCACAGCGTCAACCATCATGGGCCTAGAGAATGTGCTCGACCAGTTAGAGGGTTGGGGTGCAATGTGGAACTTTCCACGGGGTCGCGATCCGCTGCGTTACTTCCTTCGCATCTTCGGCGATCCAGGTTCCACCCAATGGGGCTGGCGCCTTGGTGGACACCATGTATCGGTGCACTTCACTGTTCTCAACGGCGAAGTGCACTCAGGCACGCCTTGCTTTCTTGGTGCAGATCCCGCATCGTCACCACTACTTGGCGGGCAACACTTGCGCCCACTTGGCGCATGCGAAGACTTAGCTCGAGAGTTGTTGCTCAGTTTCGACGAACAACAGCAACGTGTTGCGATTGTGTCCGACGTGCCCCCTACTGATTTGGTGACTGCGAATCGACCTGACCTCGTTGATGGTGACGGACCTCTTCGTCTTGCCAAGGTGTGGCGCAACGAGTTCACCGGCGAACTTCTCGACGTAGTTGAGCGCGTGCAAGATGCTGAGGAGGCGAAAATTGGGTGGTCACGCGAGCATCACGACGCACTTGTGTTCACGACCGCACCAAAGGGGCTTGCTGCGTCGACATTCACTTCATCCCAACGCGAGATTCTGAAGTCGCTGCTGCACACCTATGTCGGCCGAGTTCATGATTCACTCGCCGATGCAGAATGGGCCAAGGTTCAGGCGTCATTCGATTCCCTGCACTTTGCATGGGCCGGCAGCACGCAAGTGGGTCGTCCGCACTATTACCGGGTGCAAGGCCCCCGTTTGCTCGCAGAGTACGACAATATTACACGTGACGGCAACCATGTGCACACCGTGTGGCGCGACCCTGTTGCTGATTTTGGCTCAGATGTTCTTGGTCGCCATCACCGCGATGCCCACTGACACCGCAAACTGCTGAGCGTTCTGCAAATCGTCAGAGCAGCTTGCGGAACAGCTTGATTTTTTTCTCGGTGTACGGCGGATAGGCAAGTGACGGGTCGAGTTTCGTGCCACGTGCCAGCACTGGCTTCATGTGCTGGAACTGCCGCACGCTTGTTTTGCCGTGATACGCACCCATACCGCTCTCCCCGACTCCGCCGAACGGCAAACTCGGGTTTGAAATGTGCATGATGGTGCCATTCACCGTGACACCGCCTGCTGTGGTGTTCGCCAACACGTGGTCAACCACCTTCTTGTTCTCAGCGAACACATAAAGCGCAAGCGGATGTGGCCGTGATGCAATGAAATCAACCGCGTCGCCCACCGAGTCGATGGTGATGACCGGTAGTAACGGCCCGAAGATCTCTTCCTGCATCAGTTGCGAGTTGACGTCGACATTGACCAGCACGGTCGGTGCGATGTAGCGGTCGTCGGCGACTGTTTGTCCGCCGATGGCGACCTTTCCGCCAGACATGAGCGCCGATAGACGAGCAAAGTGTCGGTCACTCACCACACGGCCGTAGCTGTCACTTGTACGCGCATCAGATCCGTAGAACTCAGTGATCGCCTTGCCAATTTCGTCAATGAAACGATCGGCGACTTGCTTGTGCACGAGCACATAGTCAGGTGCGATGCATGTCTGACCAGCATTCATCCACTTACCCCACGCAATTCGACGGGCTGCCACGCGAACGTTGGCGGACTCGTCAATCACCGTGGGGCTCTTGCCACCCAACTCAAGAGTGACTGGCGTCAGGTTCTTTGCGGCAGCACTCATCACCACACGGCCGACAGTTCCGTTGCCGGTGTAGAAGATGTGGTCAAAGTGTTGCTCAAGTAGTGCAGTTGTTTCAGGGACAGCACCTTCAACAATGCGTACCGCACGTGCGTCGAGATACTTCGGCACGAGTCGCGCAAGAACTGCAGACGTTGCCGATGACACTTCTGATGGCTTCATGACGACTGCGTTACCTGCGGCAATTGCACCGGCTGCTGGCACCAGCAATAACTGAATCGGATAATTCCATGGTGCAATCACGAGCACCACACCAACTGGCTCGGGAATGCGACGCGACTTCGCCGGCAGGGCCACAAGCGGAGTTGACACGCGCTCTGGCTTGTTCCACTTGGCGAGATTCTTCAGCATCATCTTGATCTCGCCGACGACAAAGGCGATATCAGTGATGAAGCCTTCGGCTGCCGGCTTGCCGAGATCGATGCGAAGCGCCTCGAGCAAATCAGCCTCGTTCTCCTCGAGCAGTGCAATCATCTTTTTCAGCTGTTGACGACGCCAGTCGAGGGGTCGAGTAATTCCTGAGCGAAACGCCTCACGAACATCAGTGACCATTGCAGGGATCACCGATACGTCTGATGAGGGGTTCATGTGCATCGTCATGCCGATAGTCTGGCCCTCACCACTGGGTTGCTACATACTTGGTCTCAAGAAATGCCAGAAGTCCTTCGTGGGCACCTTCGCGGCCAAGGCCCGATGCCTTGATTCCGCCAAACGGAGCCGCCGGGTCAGATACGAGCCCTCTGTTGAGACCCACCATGCCGGTCTCCAACTGCGCTGCCAAACGCATGCCACGGGCAGCGTCACCGGTGTAGAGGTAACTCACCAACCCATGTTCGACTCCGTTGAACAACTCCATCGACCGCTCGATGTCGTCGACGACCACAATCGGTGCGACCGGCCCGAACACTTCATTTTTCAGAATCGTTGCCGTCGGTGCCACGTTGGTGAGAACAGTTGCGTGGTAACCAAATGAACCATCGTCGGCTGCACGACCACCACACTGGATGACAGCGCCTTCAGCAACTGCTTGTTCAACCGCAGTAACCACACGTTGCTGCTGCGAACGCGACACGAGCGGCCCCAGCGTGACACCTTCTTTCAGCCCGTCACCAAGCACCAAAGATGACATACGCGCAGTGAACTTGTTGACAAATTCACCCGCGACTTTCTCGTGCACGTAGAAGCGATTCGCAGCGGTGCATGCTGCTCCCCCATTGCGCATCTTTGCGAGCATCGCACCGTCAACAGCAGCGTCTATGTCTGCGTCCTCGCACACGATAAAAGGTGCGTTACCGCCTAGTTCCATTGAACAGTTGATGATGCGATCAGAAGCTTGAGCCAACAGCAGTGCACCGACGCGCGTGCTTCCGGTGAATGACAGCTTTCGAACCTTGCCGCTCGACAACATTGCGGCCACTGCGTCGCCCGGCGGGTCAGGAGTCACGACATTCACGACACCATCGGGCACGCCGGCACGCGTAAGTACATCTGCAATGGCAAGTGCCGTGAGCGGAGTCTCAGTCGCTGCCTTCAACACCACGGTGCATCCGGCTGCCAGGGCCGGGCCGATCTTGCGTGTTGCCATGGCTGCCGGAAAGTTCCACGGCGTAATGAGCAATGCCACCCCCACTGGCTCACGCGTGACTGCAAACCAATAGTCACCATTCGGCGCATGCCGTAGATCACCATCGATGCGCACTGCCTCTTCGCTGAACCAGCGAAAGAACTCCGCCGCATAGGCAACTTCGGTCATGGCATCAGACAGCACTTTGCCGTTTTCCTGCACGATGAGTGTTGCGAGTTCTTTCTGCTCAGCCATCATGAGGTCGTAGGCACGACGCAACATTTCTGCTCGCTGACGAGGCAGCACCTTTCTCCACGTTGTGAATGCATCATGTGCACAGTCAACGGCCACAAGGCACGCTTCAACGGAGGTGTTGTCGACACTGCCCACGACGGCGCCCGTCGCTGGGTTGGTGATGTCAATTGTCTGCACGGCGCACAGTCTTGCAGCACCGCTACATGAGAAAGGGCCCGGTGCTTTCGCACCGGGCCCTTCACACTTCCGAGGGGGGAAGTTCAGTGGCTATCGAATCAGCTACCCGAACCGATGCGCGCGGCGAGCGCGACGGCCTTGGTGTAAATGTCTCCGGCTAGCGGTGAGTATCCGATTGCTTCAGCACTCTTCGGACCGCAGGTACCAAGGAGGTAGTTGAAGAAGTTACGGATCTTGAGGTTTGTGCTGGATGCTTTGGTGCTCGCCAGGCCGTAAGAAATGGCTACGACTGGGTACATCGTCGCTGACGTGTTCGTGTAGTTCAACGTGACGAGTCCGTCTGCTGCGACCGTGGCGTATGAAAGAGCCTCGGCAGCATTAGTTGTTGTTGGGTTCACAAATGCGCCGCCAGCGTTCTTCACTGCTGCTGCCTTCACGCCTGCGCTAGCGCGCTCAAGAACGAAGGAAAGCTCAGCGTAAGTGATGGCCCCGTTGTTGTCTTTCACGTAGTTCGATACTCCGTCGTTGCCGCTAGCAGCCTGGAAAGTGCCATCAGTGGGCAGCGATGTGGGAATCGACTTGGTGAAGTCGTCGTTCGTCACCTTTGACCACACTGTTGGTGCAGTCAGATTCAAGTAGTTGAGGAACGCGTTCGTCGTTCCGGAACCACCTGAGCGGTATGCAACCTTGATGGGTGTAGCAGGAAGAGTGATGGTCTTTCCACTGGTCGTTGCTTCAAGGCTGACAGATGCGATTGTCGCACCATCAACGGTGATCGAATAAATCGTTCCCTTGGCGTGCTTGACGGTGTTTGCCTGCGTCTTCGCGAACTTGAGAAGTCCGACGTTTGACGCTGCACCCTTTGCAGTGGTGCGCTTCAGAATGACGGTCTTTCCCTTGTTCGCCTTGATTGCGGCTGCAGTCATGGTGGTGGTGATGACAGCATTGGTCCCCTTTGCGGCAACCGTGACTTTCACGCCAGCGATACTCTGAGTCTTCTTGGCAGGAACTGTTACCGCAGTGTTGTCAGCGGCGATTGCAGGGTCATTCCACGTTTTGATAGCACCTGAGAAGATCTTGGCAATCGTCGGTGCCGTGAGACGAACTAGGTCGGTCACTCCGTCGAGGCGGTATGCAACTGCGATTGGACCACCGATGAGCGGTACATAGACGAAGTTGCTCGGTGCACCACTTGAGTACGCAGATTCACTGCCACCAAATTGGAATGTGCCGTTCGCGAAACTTGTCTTGCCAGTACCTGAGCCAACGGCTGAGTAGGAGATTGTGTCTTTGCCAGGGTTCACTGTGGTGTTGCTGGCGTACAGCGAGCGACACACATCCATGAAGTTGGCCATGAAGGTTGCGCCTCCACCAGTGATTGCTTCTGCATGCACCGGTACTGCACTTGCAGCAACTCCGAGTGTTGCGATGGTGGCCATGGCCACCAACTTGCTACGTAGTTTCATGTTTTCCTTTTTCCTCCGGGTGTATTCCCTGTGGAGAAATGTAGAAAACGGACTTGACGTGGAAACCCCTAACAGTTGAACAGGTTGGGCGACAAACCTGAACAATGGGTGAACGAAATGTCAGCCGAAGCGACCCTGTACGTAGTCCGCGGTGCGCTTATCTGAGGGGTTACTGAACATGTTTGAGGTGAGGTCGGCTTCGATCAGTTGACCCGGCCCACCGTCAGACAGAAAGAACGCGCAGTAGTCAGAGACGCGGGCTGCCTGTTGCATGTTGTGGGTCACGATGATGATCGTCATGGTCTCAGAGAGCTGCACGATGGTCTCTTCCACTCGCAAGGTCGAACCTGGGTCAAGTGCCGAACAGGGCTCGTCCATCAGCAACACATTGGGCTTCACGGCCAAGGCGCGTGCAATACACAGACGCTGTTGCTGACCACCAGACAACGATGCTCCAGCGGCCTTGAGGCGATCTTTGACTTCTTTCCATAGTCCGGCTCGCACCAAGCAGTCCTCAAGCAGCGCTTCCTTGTCCGATGTCTTGATCTTTGCCAATTTCAGACCAGCGAGCACATTCTCTTCGATGGTCATTGAAGGAAATGGGTTTGGCTTCTGGAAAACCATGCCGATCTTCAATCGAACATCGGCAGGATTCACTTTGGCCCCGTAAATGTCCTGACCATCGAGGAAGACATCGCCTGCCATCGCGGAGTTAGGAATGAACTCGTGCATGCGGTTCAGAAGTCGAAGGAACGTCGACTTTCCACAACCCGATGGACCGATGAGGCCAGTGACGGTGTTTTCTGGGAAATGCAAGGAGACATCAGCAAGAGCGTGGTGCTTGCCGAACCATGCGTGCACACTGCACGCTTCAAGACCCTTGTCGGTGTGTTCGTGTAGCCGCGAAGAATCTCGTCGAGTGCGGTCCTCGACAACTGGCGTCTCGGGCAAAGAAGGTGTGACTACTTCGCCTTGCGTCATGTCTGGCTGATCCATGGTGACTTCCTGTTCTCTTCCCTACTTGCCTGGGCCTCTGCCGGCGAGCAGCCGAGCAATGAGGAACAGGACGAAGATCAATGCGAGCAGTGTGAGCGACCCACCCCACGCTCGAGCGACGGCATTCTCGGTGCCAATCTGCAGATTGCCGAACGTGTACGTCGGCAGTGTTGCCATGGGCTTACCAACTAGGTCCGTCGAGAAACTGACGAGATACAAGGAGGTCAACAGAAGCGGCGCCGTTTCTCCGGCAATTCGAGCAACTCCCAAGACTGCTGCTGTCACCAGCCCGCTTCGCACTGTTGGCAAAGTGACTTTGAAAGTTGTGCTCACTTGTGAGGCGCCGAGCGCATAGCTCGCTGATCGCAAATCGTCGGGTACGAGTTTGAGAACTTCTTCGGAGGTACGAGCAACTGTGGGCAACATCAGAATCGACAATGCGAACGCGCCTGCGAGGGCGTTGAACTTTTCGAATACCAAGATGACGAGCGTTGAGTAGATGAACAGTCCAGCGACGATTGATGGAACGCCGCTCATAGCCTGCGTCAAGAAGCGCACCAGAGGTGAGAAGCGTCCGCGAATCTCCACGATGTACACAGCAGACGCGATACCGATTGGCACAGAGATCAATGTTGCTATCGAAATGATGATGAGTGTTCCGACGATGGCATGTGAGACACCACCGACCGTGAACACATCGTCTGCCGCGGTGACCGACATATCGGTCGTGAACCAACCCGAATAGATGACCTTCGAGCCTTTCGAGATAACCGTGTAAATGAGCGATGTCCAGGGAATGACCACTGCTGCAGCAGCCGCACCAATGACGACTGTTGCCACCAAATCTGCTGCAGCCACTTTGCTTCGAAAACGACCTGCGATCCACGAGACAATGATCGCGCAAGCAATAAAACTGACGAACCAGCCGAGATTTCCTGCAAGACCTGTTGGCGCGGTAACAGCTGCCCCGCCGAGAGCAGACAGCGTGAAAATGACGGTCACTGTCAAGGCATTTTGTGCCGGGTGACGCCATGGGCGTCGTGGCTGGACCATCAGCGCGGGCTCTTGCGACATACTCACGCCACTCCCCTCGCGCTTCGGTTCACGATTGCCGTCGCAATGGCATTGACGATGAGCGTGAGAATGAACAACACCAGACCTGCTGCCATGAGGCCCTTCAATTCATAACGACTGGCTTCCCCAAATCGCGTCGCGATGAGTGAAGCAACGTTTCCACCTGCAGAGGACAGGATGTTGAAGTTGACTTTGAAGACAAGATTGAGAACGAGAAATACCGCAATGGTCTCGCCAAGTGCACGACCCAAGCCAAGCATTGCGCCACCAACAAGACCGCTTCGTCCGAAAGGCAACACCACAGTGCGAATGCCACCCCAGCGACTTCCACCCAATGCGTAGGCGGCATCAATCTGGTCTTTTGGTGCACGGGAGTACACCTCGCGAGTGACAGAGGTGGTGATGGGCAAAATCATGATTGACAACAAAATGCCGGCGACAAAGGGTGAGCGCTCAAAGATCGGGGCTGGTACCGAGAAGAGTGGAAACCAGCCGAGATAATCATTCAAGGTCTTGGACCACTGAACAACGAGAGGCATGAGCACCACATAGCCCCAAATTCCATAGATGACCGATGGAACTGCCGCGATCAGATCGAGAATCGCTGTGAGCACGTTACGAAGCCTTTTAGGTGCGTAGTACTCGAGAAACAGCGCTACGCCCATGGCGAACGGCACTGCAATGACAATCGCGATGACAGCAATGACAATCGAGCCAACGAGCATTGCTGCCACACCCATGCGCGCATCGGTTCCGATGTCATCGATACCGGAGTTCCACTCTGACGTTGTCAAGAATGAAAAACCGAAATCACTGAAGATCTCGAAACCGCGATACAACAAGAATCCGGCGATGAGTGACAACACCACCAAAGAGGTGAGGCCACCTGCGGTCATGATTCCGCGAAAAACTTTGTCGCCAGTTGAGCGGACAACTGTGATTGCCTTGACCTGCGCTGGGGAGGGCTCAACCACCTCAGAATCCTCGCAGTGACGCCTGAACGTTACCCTTCGGGAAGGTGAATGGAGGGTGAACGCTCCCCGGTTTATTCGTAGCGAAGGGCCTCGACGGGGTCGAGATTGGCCGCACGCCGTGCAGGCAACCGCCCTGCGATCATGCCAATGAGAGTGGTCACCAAGATGACGACGATCGCGATCTGTGGCGGAATGCTGACGATGTTCCGCTCAGAAATGCCGCCGTCCTCGAGCTGCTGGTTCAACACTCCGTTCAACAAAATCGCGACGCCGAACGACGGAAGAATGCCGAATACCCCGCCCATGAAGCCAAGTGCGCCTGCCTCTACGGTGAACAGACTGCGCACTGTGCGCTTTGTGGCACCAGTTGCGCGCATGATTCCGATTTCCCTCGTGCGCTCGAGAGTGGCCATGACCATGGTGTTGATGACGCCAATTGCAGCAACAAGCAAGGCGATACCGCCGATGCCGCCGAGCACTGCCCCAAGGATGGTGAATGCCTGGGACTGGGCGTTGATCTCTTCTTGACCAGCAGCAGCGCCGTAACCCAACTTCTTCACCTCATCGACGATGGCGTCAGCATTGTCTTTATTTTCGATGTTGACGTACGCAGATGGGTAGCCATTTCGCAGCACATCTGATTCCTTGGTGCATGTTGGATGCGAGTTTGGTCCTCCGCCCTCGCAGCGCTCGAATACTGGCGCTGTGTCGAGTGCGAACTTTAGTGTCATGTCGATGGCGTCCCCATCGGCAAACATGACGCCAACGATGGGTGTTGCTGATGTGACATCAGGAACAGCTGCAAGAGCGGTACTTGCAGCGTCGTCGATTTTCTTACCGCTGCCATCGCTCCAGGTCTGTCAGCGAGCTTCCCCGTAGCTGAGGCCCGTCACCGGCGTCACGATGACGCGGCGATCCTCGCCAGTCTTTTCGAACGACGACATGAGGAAGCCCTTGGCACTCGTGACGAGTGACAACATCACAGTGACCGAAACGGCACCGATGACAATGGCGAAAATTGTCAGCGATGTACGAAGTTTCTGGCGGCTGAGATTGCGCCAGCCAGTGCGGAATTGATCCTTGAATTTCATCGCGCACCTGCCGTCTCTGTGATCTTTCCGTCTTTGATCTCGATCACCCGCTTGGCTCGAGCGGCGACCGTGGGGTCGTGCGTGATGACGAGCAACGTGATGCCCTCACCATTCAGTCGTTCAAGCTCTTTCATGACGTCGGCACCACGAGAAGAATCAAGGTTGCCGGTCGGTTCATCAGCGATGATGAGAGAGGGTTCATTGACAAGTGCACGCGCGATGGCAACACGCTGCCGTTGACCGCCAGACAACTCTGTGGGCTTGTGATTCGCACGATCAGTAAGACCAACGCGAGCAAGAGCCGCCATGCCCTTCTCTACCCGTTCCTTCTTCTTGCCGACGCCACCCAACACCAACGGTGAGATCACATTTTCGAGAGCTGACTCATGGGCCTGAAGATTGAACGACTGGAACACAAACCCGATGTGCTTATTTCGGTACTCAGACAATTGCTTGTCCTTTGCTTCGGCCAAGTCCATGCCTTCCACGACAACTGAACCCGAGTCAGGCTGATCGAGACCGCCAATGACATTTGCCAATGTCGATTTTCCGGAACCCGAAGGTCCACAAATCGCGATGAAGTCACCGGCTTCGACTGCCAACGACACTCCGTCGAGCGCACGAACTTCTTCGCCACCGACGGTGTAAACCTTCTTGAGATTGGTGCACTGTATGAGCGCCACGACTTTCCCTCCCCGTTACGGCGGCATCACGCCGCGTGGGACGATCTGTAGTTCCAGACCACACGTCGTACGACCAACGACAGTCAAGGGCTGCCGAGGTCCAAGCCAATTAATCGGAGCCTTCAGCAACCTTCATCGTCACGGCGAGAGTCGGCCGGTCGGCACCCCCCGAAGCGACATGGAGTGAGAAAAATTCTCCAGAGAAGCGAGCTGGTGATTCATAGTCGTCGCATACGGCGAGTCCGTCGTGACGTCCCACCCACATGCCACCGGCAGCAGTGGTGACACCTGGAAAGAAGAACATGGCGGTGAACGTGCCGTTTGCTTTTTCGTCACCGTCAACCGACAGGGTTAACGCGCCACCTCGGACCATCGACACGTTCACGTCATGAGCACCACTACCAAGTGATCCACCCCGCAACGTTGTGCGTTGCTTTCCGTGCACAGCATCGAACCGAACTTCACCGCCCACCACGCGCAGTGCCCACCCACCTTGATGATCACCGAACGCAGCCAAGACGCCGCTCTCGGATGACGTCGCACAACTGATACGGGCAGTCATTGAGAAACCACCGAGCATCATCGGCACTCGCCCTGCGGCCACCGGAACATCAGATAGCTCATACGTCATTGAGCGAGGAAGCGGATACTCACCTGGATGCATTGGGTAATTCGCCGACGGGTCGAACAGCGGAAATACGTGGTTCTCCGTCGCCACATCAACCCAGAGTGATTCAAGCTCGCGTACCTTGTCGGGATGTTGCGCCGACAAATCGGTGGACTCAGAAAAATCGTCGTCGATATTGAACAGTTGCCACATGTCGTCGTCGTAGTTGTGACTTCCGGTGATGAATGCGCGCTCGTTAAACAACGGTGAAACAAAATTCGTGGTTGCTTTCCATCCATTGCTGTAGATCGAACGCGATCCGTGCATTTCGAAGTACTGCGTGGATCGGTGCTCCGGTGCATCGGCACTTGTGAAAGTTGCTGACGCGTCGACGCCGTCAATGCGTTGTTGCTTCACACCGTCAACCACGTCGGGCATAGGCAAACCACACGCCGACATCAATGTGGGAGTCAGATCAACAGCGTGCATGAACTGATTGCGCACCGACCCCTTGTCGGTGATTCCATGTGGCCAGCGCACCACGAGCGGAGCACGAACGCCACCCAACCAGGAATAACGCTTCCACAACTGAAACGGCGCGTTGCCTGCCCATGCCCAACCCCACGGATAGTGGTTCGTGTGGTTTGGGCCACCGATCTCGTCGATGTGCGCAAGCGCTTCCTCGATGGTCGCATGCTCACCCAACCACGATGCAGACTCGTTCAGAGTGCCATGCACTCCACCTTCACTGCTTGTTCCATTGTCGGACATGACCATGACAATGGTGTTGTCAGCAAGATCATGCTGGTCGAGGTACGACAGAATTCGCCCTATCTGGGCATCAGTGTGCGTTACGAATCCGGCGAACACTTCCATGTAACGGCAGAACAATTGACGTTCGCCGTCGGACAAACTGGACCACTGCTGCACCCACTCTGGACGCGGCGTGTTGACAGTTCCTTTCGGAATGATGCCCATCTCGAGCTGGCGCGCATAGATACCGTCGCGCATCTGTTCCCATCCACCATCGAACGCACCCGCGTACGGCGCGAACCATTTGCGTGCCACATGGTGCGGTGCATGTGCGGCACCAGTTGCGAACCAACACAGAAACGGCTTGTCGGGTGAAGCCTGTCGCTGATTTCGAATCATGTTGATGGCTTGATCAGCAAGATCTTCGGTGAGGTGATAGCCCTCACGCTGCGGAATGTCGATGGGTGTGTTGTCTCGCACTAGCTCAGGTGACCACTGATTTGTCTCCGCACCGAGGAACCCGTAATAACGCTCGTACCCCAAACCTAGTGGCCAACGTTCGAACGGACCCGACGATGAATACTCTGCTTGTGGGGTGAGGTGCCACTTACCTACTGCGAACGTGTTGTAACCGTTATCGCGCAACAGCCGTGGCAATGCTGCTGCAGACTTTGGAATGCGCCCGTTGTAACCGGGTAACGCAAACGAGGTTTCCTGCGTTGCACCAACACCGACCGCGTGGTGATTACGGCCGGTCATGAGTGCCGCACGTGTTGACGAGCAAATCGACGTCACGTGAAAGCGGTTGTATCGCAAACCCTCTGCCGCCAGTCGATCGATATGTGGTGTGTTGATTGGCGAACCGAAACAGCCGAGCTGGCCGAAGCCCACGTCATCGAGAACGATCACCAAGATGTTCGGCGCACCAGATGGCGGCTTCGGATATGGCACAAAACGGGGTTCCACGGACATGATGAGAACCTAGACCGCGCTGGGAAAGCCCTGAAAATAGAGGGGTTCAGGAATTTCTCGGACATTGTCCGAAAAAGTGTCCACGACCTGGGGGCCAGCGACTCCTCATTGGTGCAGGGCCACAGTGGCCTCGCACCAGAGAAGGAGAACACCATGAACACCTCAACCCGCAAGAAGATCCTCACCGTTGCAGGAGCACTGGCAGTCGCCGGAGCACTCGTCATCGGAGTGGCTACCAACGGAGCCGACAAGAACGACTCCACCGCCGTTGAACAGGTCGCCGAATTCGAAGCGATGCTCGAAGACGGAGTCATTGACCAAGGAACACTCCAGTCGTTCCTCAGCGACATCATCGATGAAAACTCACCGATCACCAGTGCCATCAAAGATGTCATGAGCGACGCCGCTGTTGTGAGCGAACCAAAAGTTGACGCAAAGGTCACTGTGAAAGACGATGCGCCGGCGCCAGCAAACAAGCCGGTCGAGTCAGCGCCAGCAGATGCTCAAGTCGCCGCTCCAGCTTCTGCAGAACCGGCACAGCAACCAGCACAGCAACCAGCAGCAGCTGTGAACGAGCGAGCAGGTGCAGCGACGACGCCAGAAGCATCACAGCCGGTGCAGGAGTCACAACCAGCTGTAACTACTGACACGGTTGCGCAGCAGCCCGCGTCTGGAAGTGGCACCACATCAACGATGCCTCAGTGGCTGCTTGATATGGCGAAGTCCACCAACGTGAACATCCTCGATGTGTACAAGTCGTGGCAGTCGAATGGCGGCACCTTCAGCGGAATCACCAACCCATCACTTCCCACACAGCCATCGGCACCCACGTCCAACGAGATCTGCCGCCGACTCGGCACCTGCTGATCAGCACACAACATCTCCCAAGCAGGCAAGTGCCCCGCACCAATAGGTGTGGGGCACTTGTCTTTGTTCGGTTGAGTGTCGACGACGTTGTTCGTCGACAAGGGAGGAATCAGCCGCCTGACGCTTCGCTGACCTTCTGCTTTCCGGCAGAAATCCACGGCATCATCGAGCGCAAGCGCTTGCCCACTTCTTCGATTTGATGCTTGGCACCTGCATCACGCAATGCGTTGAAGTTGGTGCGACCGCTCTCGCTCTCTTTGATCCATTCGCGTGCGAACTTGCCGCTCTGGATTTCTTTCAGAATCTTTTGCATCTGCTTCTTCGTGGCAGGTGTGACGATTCGCGGGCCGCGTGTGACGTCACCGTACTCAGCGGTGTCGGAAATGCTGTAACGCATTCCGGCGATGCCTTCTTCGTACATGAGGTCGACGATGAGCTTCACTTCATGCAAGCACTCGAAGTACGCCATCTCTGGCTGGTAACCAGCTTCGACGAGCGTCTCAAAACCGGCCTGCACGAGCGACGTGAGTCCGCCGCACAGCACGACCTGCTCACCGAACAAGTCGGTCTCGGTCTCTTCCGCGAATGTTGTTTCGATGACACCTGCGCGTGCACCACCAATTGCCTCTGCGTATGACAACGCGACATCTTTTGCCTTGCCCGTTGCATCTTGTGCAACTGCGATGAGGCACGGCACACCGCCACCTTCTGTGTACGTACGACGCACCAAGTGACCTGGGCCCTTCGGCGCGATCATGATGACATCGACGCCCTTCGGGGGCTTGATGCGATTGAAGCGAATGTTGAAACCGTGCGCGAAGGCAAGTGCCTTACCTGGCTTCATGTAGCGCTTGATGTGTGTGGTGTAGGTGGCCTTCTGCTCGGTGTCAGGCATGGTGAGCATGACAACGTCGGCCCACTTGGCTGCATCGGCGATGGACTTGACGGTGAGACCTGCGGCCTGCGCCTTGGCGGCCGAAGACGAACCCTCACGCAAGCCGACGACGACCTGCACTCCGCTGTCCTTCAGGTTCAGCGCATGGGCATGGCCCTGCGACCCGTAACCGATGATCGCCACTTTGCGACCACGAATGATGGAGGGATCGGTGTCCTTCTCGTAATACATCTTTGCTGCCATCAGCTTGCCTTTCCTTTCACGGCACGAATTCGTGCTTCGCGATCCAATTTGGGCAACGCGACCCTACCGGTGCGTTGGATTTCCACAATTCCGTAGCCGCGAAGCAGCTCTTCGAAATCGTCGAGTTTGTCTGGTGAGCCATCAAGAGACACCGTGACGGCATCGACGCCCACCGCGAGGATTTTGCCCTCGAAGATGTTTGTTAGTTCAACAACTTGACCACGCACGTCGGACTCAGCGCGCACCGTGGCCATCATGAGTTCGCGTTCGACACTGCGACGCGGATCAAGCTCGGTGATGCGCACGACATCAATCAGTTTGAACAACTGCTTGACGATCTGCTCGAGCGGAGCAGACTCCACATCGACCACGATGGTGATGCGGCTGAACTCGTCGTTCTCAGTTGGTGCCACAGCGAGCGAGAAGATGTTGTAGCCACGACGTGCGAACAAACTTGCGACGCGTGCCAACACACCAGGGCGGTTCTGCACGAGAACCGACAAGATGTGGTGATTGGTCGACTCACCAAATGGGTTGTTGAAGTTCATTGCGTTCATCGGAGGTACTCCCTCTTGTCGTTCTGAGCCGGGTGCAAGATGACGTCGTCGTTGCTGGCGCCTGCAGGCACCATCGGGAAAACTTTCTCCATCTCGTCCACGCGGAACTCGACCACGACAGGGCGATCGTTGATGCTGTTCGCTTTGTCGATTGCAGATTCCACCTCTTCTGGTGCTTCGACACGTATGCCGACACAACCCATGGCTTCTGCCCACTTCACGTAGTCAGGAATGCCACCACCAAGATTCACTTCGCTGTAACGCTCGCCGTAGAACATTTCCTGCCACTGACGAACCATGCCGAGGTATGAGTTGTTCAAGATGCCGATTTTCACCGGAATGTTCTCAGTTGATGCGGTGATCAACTCTTGAGCCGTCATTTGGAAACAACCGTCTCCGTCGATTGCCCACACCGTGCGATCGGGGCGTCCGACCTTGGCGCCAATTGCTGCAGGAACAGAGAAACCCATCGTGCCGAGTCCGCCTGAGTTCACCC